>JGI24158J21664_10009269_pt1 | contig 13136 bp, 7 predicted proteins | sample Ectturendosymbi3_FD_21664 | JGI IMG/M metagenome (IMG submission 21664) | reverse complement strand
TAGACAATTCTAGTATCTGGTTTCAGTCTTGAGACAAAAATTTCCACTGTCTTGAACTTAGCATCAGGTGCATTGCCAGATTTGTGACACCACCTTTTCTTAAACCAATCAATATCTCTAAGTCATAAATAGGTACATTTAAATTACAGCTATTCTCACAAAAGTTTTAAAAGTGGCTTGGGAAAATCTCACAAACGCGTAAACAAACTTGCGAAAGTAATGAAATCCATGAATCGCTCCTCAGAATCTTTTTGTTTCTTGGTTGCGTAAGAAATATCGTTACGTTAGTTCGGATTACGCAGCGCTCAATCCCGCCAAATAAAACCACTGTGCGCCTATAAGGATTGGCCGAAAAAGTCACGTGACAGTTTACCCCATGAAGCAAATGACATGCAGTTTTACGTGGTTGAACAAATAAAAAACGATCTCGACAAGGCACGGGATTGTTGTGTACAAAGGCCAACCCCTCTGACCATCTCAAGCACACTGGCAAGCAGCAGCCATGAGTAAAAGTGAGTAAACGAGAAGTTTTGATCATACTGTATAGTGACGATAAATCAAAGTAACTTGTTTCACAGGCTTCAAGACTTGTGCAAACGTACAGGAGGTGTTTGAGGAGTTGGTGAAATTTATGTTGACTACAATATTTTGCAGTAGCTAAGTTCATTTTATTCGTGGTGGTATGATGAAAGCCCTTATAAACAAGTATGCTGACAACATGGAAACAGGGACAGCTGAAATAAACAAACAAAAATGCAATTGCATGCTACAAAAAATATGCCCCGCTAGGAAGTTTCAAACACATTGGAAAAACAAATGATAGATTCTTCAAACAGCATTACAGATTTTCTTATTTGAAGCACACAGTATGTGAAAATGACTTTGCTGTTCAACACTCTAGTAAGCCTTGTTTTGTTGCAACCAACCAATGCCATTTACGAAATGAAAAATTTTGTATAGCATAGAAACATCATTATAAAATGAACAAAACAACAAGCAACCTGAACGAGTAAAGCATGCAAACAAACAAAACACAGAAAAAACAAAAAATAATCAGAACATACGTAAGAAAAGAATAAAGTGTTCGAAATTTTTACACAGCCCAAGATGAATTTTTTTAACAAAAACAGCAAAAGTAAACTTTCTTATTTCAAAACCTTTGTAAAATTGAACTATAAATTGTGCTAAGCACCAAAAATACATAAACTCCACGTGCTCAAAAGTTGGATACCTGCCTTGATGCATAATTTTGATAATAGCGAACTGCTCGAAAATATTTAGAAAATATCTTTTATACAAAAAAAGATTTTGTACAGCATTTTTGTGTTATAAATTTATCATGCTGGAGCTTGGTCAGCAGTTACAGGTCGATTCCTTTGATTTTTTCTTAAAAAATCCTTCAAACATGTGTATGCCCAAACGTGCTGAGATATATTATTGCTTGGTATTTACCGCGTTGCGTGAGCTGTATTCTTCCGCCTAGTGCAATCTTTAGTTACAATTATTTAGGCAAAACTAATCTCAATCTTTTTCTGCCGAGGGATCATTTTCTTTTCCAACTCGCGTTAGTTTTTCTCACATGTTTTGATATTTTTGTTGTTTGTGCTGATATAATGCATTATGTTTTAAACTTCCCAGACGTGGCTGTCACGATATTTTGAATAAAGTTGTCTGTTTGTGATTGAAAGTAACTTTTCAAAAATCCTTTCCAAAGTTAAAAAGCAAATAGTATGCTGGAACCGCAGTGAGAAGCATATATTTTAAATGTAAAATATTCTAGCATGGTCAAATTGTTTTCACCAAAGTATGAACAAAACAAAGGCATCGAAACCAAGAGCAAAGATGCTTTGAGGGAAATGCGTCAAAAACATTTAGCCAAAGAACAGTGTATACCTGAAATTTAGTTTCGTGTTTCTAATCTTACCGAAATCCTTTTGGCTCAATGCATATAATAGTTTGATGAAAAACGCGAGCAGCAATTGAGTGACGCCTAATGTGGTTTTATTGACCTTGCGGTGAATAACCATTCTTGTTTCTTATCTTTTACTTTTCGGTAAGAGTCTGATTTACCATTTGGGACTTCCCACCTTACTGTTCCGCTTGATTTGTGCTTGTCTGACGCTGCCTAGTGCCATTGAACCGCAAGCGGAAGGTATCCATAGCCCTTGTGCTTTGCGCAGGTTCGCAAGCAGTTGCTCAGTTTGTTCAGGTAGACAGGTATTTCTAGCAATACGCATTACATTTCCATCAGGTTGTACTAAACTCGGAGAAGTTATTATAATACTTTTTCAGATCAACACGAAATCGTTTGTGGGGAACTTGTTGCTTTCTTAATGTGTTGGTGCAGCAAAACCTACAAAACAGCTGTATTTGTAGATTATAAGTGAAAGCGTCTTGCCGGCTGGGGTCAGTAGGTAGTGCCGAATATCCCATTTTGAACTTGTAAACTTTTGAAAGTTTATGATTCAGTTGTTCAGCTTGGTGGTTTGATTTTGATAGCCTGGTAAACTTTTGGTTTGAAAAAGAGTTGGCAAGCTTTTTTTGAGTCTTTTAATCACGTGATCCTCACATTATGTGCAGTTTGACGTACGTTTATGTTGCTCGTTATTTGTTTAACACATGCCGCGATAAAGGAAGTAAATATAATCAGCTACTAAAACGTTTTAGACAGTACAACATTGCAGAATAAATCGCTTTAAGTTTATCTGACGTTCTCTGAACTTTGATTAAACCTGATTCGATAACCAACAACAGATATTGCCTCTTCCATGGTCAAAAAAAGATTAGCGTTTAATCGAAATTGTTTTGGACACTCTTGACGCTCTAAACATCCCACTTCTTAAGAGGCCACCATAGTAGATCCATCTGCCTCTCTAGGTGATCCTACTTGTACCCAAGTTACGCTTAATTGTGCATAATTGATCTGTTTTACATACTACATTGAAAAGCATTAACACGCTACTTGGGATTGATCGTATGTGAATGTATCCATTCGCATTACAAATTGGCATTTCAGACCTTGTGATTATTTTACTGACGTTTTGGCTTGCCTGTGTTAACCCGTCATTGCGTTAAGGCACTTTCACGTATGTGTGCTCACGCACAGGTCTGATATTCTCATTTCACGGGTGACGTTTTTTACTGCCTAGCGAGCGGACCACGGTTTGCTGCTGTTCTGCTGGGACAAATCAGATGCCTCATGTAAGAAAATATATGTGCACCAGGAAATCTGTGAAAACGAACTTTAAAAATGTGAGGGCTAAGCCTTGCTTCGGCTTGACAACTTAAAATATCATGTAGTTTAGTCAAGAGACAGAGAAAAGTGCTCATAAAACGACTAAGCTGTCTCGTTGTTAGTAGTATTTGGGGAACCAGCAATTCTGCACGCAACAACAACCTTCCCCACAAGCAGTGGGGAAACTTACCGTCTTGGCCTCCCTAAAACTTGTAGCCTGAAACATTCGGGTGATTAACAACCTATCATTACAAACGCAAAGATGGAACGAACCATGTGGGGCTAGTCCAATTTAAGCAGCCGTAAAATGTTGACCTCAACCACCACCCTAAAATATACACTCTACTAATGCAGTATGGGCTACTGCAGTCTGCAGCACATCCAATACCTTCAAACGCATTTGTCATGTATGATAAGCAACGATTTGATGTAAGTGTTGCAGACCCCTGGTGCTAGTTAGGGCCTGAACATTTACACGAGAAAAAACTGTTCTATTGAAAGTTTGATCGTTTTTCCCTGTTTTATCGTCGACTTCATTCTAAGGAGCACACACTGTTGTTATCATCTTGACGACTAAGAATGATTTTTTGCCGTGTGTTTTATTCTTCATGTTTGCGAGTCATAAAGCTGTAATTTGTTGCAACTAATCAGTCAATGAACCTCAAAAAGCAAATAGCGCAAAGCCAAGCGGCTTAGCGAAAATATCTTCATGTCACAAAGCTTTCGCTATGGCTTGCACAAGTTAATAACGTTCAATACAGCATCTCAAAGTCTACGCTACACAAATCTGCTCACATAACTCCATTACTTTTAGGAATAAAATTTTAACAAACTCCAATAAATTTTTACATATTGTGACCCTGCGTCAAATACAAGCATTGGTTTTTGCTTTTGTAAAGTATTACATTTTTTGTTTAATGTTCTGAAACTGAAAAGGATAACACGGTGGTGTACGGTTACAATAGTCATTCATGAGTCGTACCCTTTTTTTGTGCGCGCAGTGTAACCGTGCGTATTGGGCGCCAACCATAGTCGCTTAGTTTTCGTTCGAGACTAAAATAGCGTGGAAACGCAGGTTAAGAAGCGAATTGGCCATTTACCAAAAATGTATAGATATTCTAACAAAAAAAGCTCGTTTTTCTCAACTGGAGTAGCTATTACCCTCCTCAAAAAGTTACACAATGCGACAAAATGTATTTTTAAAGTTTTATCAAGCTATCACTAAGGTATTCATTGCTGTAGCAACGTAGCCTGCTAAATATTTTCTATTGCAGATGTGCTTGATTCTATAAATCAACAATTACAAACGAAAAAATGTTTTTTTCAGCTCGGTGAATGGTTTCTGAATCTTTAAATTATAGTGTACTTTAAAGACGGTGTAAAACGTGTTTGAGTTGAAGTGCCCGGTGGTTCCACTTGCAGTTGAGAATCGTACCCTCATGATTCTCAGGGAGAGTCTAAAGCCAAATTAAAGCAAAGCTTTACCGATTTGACTGAAGAAGCGCCTCCCTAGTCATTTCAGACTTAGGTGCTTTGTATTGTTTCCGGCGTTTGTCCTTAGGCACTTTCTCTCGCATGCTTGCGCGGCGGCATCTCGCATCTCTTTCTCGGGTGCTTTCTCGCCGGGGAAGTACCCTTGGACTTCGCCGATTTTTCTCGCATGTAATGGCCTAGCGCCATTACAGAGTGGAAACCTATTTTCGTGATAATTTTCTTTTATTTATACCTCATAGCTTTCATTTCAGTTTTCGGCATTAGTCATTCTCTTGACCTTGATTTCACTTTTTCCCTCAACTTATTCTTGGGTATTTGTTCTGGATTTCCTGTCGTATCAATAGAGTTCATAGAAAACAACTTCGATTTGATTTGGTGTTTTTTTCTATTACACGCACTTCTATTTTATGTCACATGTTTTTAGGTTGTTTTCGCCGGCGGAGGCCGTATTGCTGCCACACTAAATCATAAAAGAAATCCTTGTCCACATCTTCTAGAAGGAAACACCTTCAAAAAAATACTTCACGAAGTTCTAGCAAAAGATGGAAACTTTATACAATGTTGCCCGTGTCCTCGCAATCACAGACTACTGGATGTGTGCAAGTACGCTGATTTTGTTGCATGTGTATTTGTAAATAATAAACCTTATTTTTTCACCTTCAGCATACTGCTGCCTCCCCATACTTTGTTTTCTTTCAGAAAAGATCTTTTTAATTCCACATCGTGCGAGCTTTGCCAAGATGGTTTGGAAATAGACAAAGATTTTCATATGGACAGAACATGTACTAAAAAATCCAAACCCCCAACTATATTTCCAGCACCTCACAGCGTTTCGAATGCCACAGAAGAAACAAGGTGAAACAATCGCGTAATGCATTTTTTTTGCCTGCTGCTTACAACTGTCGAATCTGCTTGGTATTATTTCAGCTGCTGAGCATGATTAACTTGAAATTATCATGAAAATGATTTGCAAATATAAGGTGAAATTGTTTGTTTTTTATCCATGGCGTAATTATAGCAAAATATTTACTACATTTACATCAACATAATTCCGCAATATCATCTAGGGTTACATCGGCTGGTATAAGAAGTCGGAGTGTAACTCCAACAGCTACAAGCACTATGGACGATTTCACTGTAAAAGGAAGAGCTGATATGATCACGGAAAGTGAGACTCGTTTTCACAAGCCAGTGAATCGTACTGAAGATCGCTCAAGTAAGAACACGTTGGCTTTTGGTTTAATTGCTCAGTGTTCCTTTTACATACATGCGTTACGCACTCTAGTTATTTTATGAATATGAATCAGGCCTAATGGCGATGTTCAAACTATGTTTCTCCCTATTTTACCAAGTTTCCGTTAAAGGATATTTGTTCTAAAATAACAGTGCATTCGTGCACACATTTTGTGTGATCCTTTCCTGATATCTTCAAAACAAATTTTACAGGGAATGCAGCACCACCCGTCTGGGATTGGCGGCAATGGGCAGTTACTATCCTTGGTGGCAGTTTTGTTTCTTGCATAGTCCTCGGTATGTGGAAGTTGATATCTTGGTGCCGCAAGAAAAAAATAAAGACAATGAAGAAGAAAAAGGCAAGAAATTTTTTTGCATTTTTAAAAATAAAACGAATTGTTGGTTCAAAAATTAACTGTTAGTTTTATCTGATACGTTTCAACGTAGTTTTGTATGTTTATCTTTTCACAAAATTAAACAAAAAGAGCAATATATAAAAATACAACCTGTTATTCACAACTACTGCAAAATCATAAACTTGAAATATAAATTTCTAAAGGAGATAGTTGTTGAAGAGGTCATTCCAGACAAAGCTAAGGAATCTAGCGCTGAGAGTTCACCAAGGTCAGTATTTTTTTCATTTATGAGACCATGTCGTCAGCAATGCGTTCTGCTGTGATTACAAACGTTTGTTATTTTCTGACAGAGAAAACAGAGAGGCTGAAGATGGCACAAGCCCTGTACCCCGACCCGAAGAAACCAGGTTATCGAGTTTGTAGTTTGATAATGTATATCCGTTTTTCATGAAACAAAAAAATTAACGGGGTTTACGATGTCTAGACAACAGACTTTTTTAATTTGTAGGCTTCTTCTAGAAAACAAGCGGGAAGAAGCAGTAATACAGGTACGAAGTAAGGCTTTGTGTAATTGCACGAATGTGGGTTGTTTGACGTAAGTGCAGTGTTATTAGTTAAACAAAGATCAAAGCAGCATTCCACACACATTTTGCAGTCTTCAGATAAACATGAATTGCACGGTTGTAAGTAATCAGCACAATTCTTAGTTGCAGAAAGCACGCCAAGGAACAAACTTAGTGACTGCGGCTGAAGAAGGGCAGCATTTTGAAGGAAAAAATTACGCTATTGCGCACTCTTCAGGAGCTGAAAATATGTGTGAATCTTCAAACAATGGAAGTAAGAATTGTTTTACTGATGTGGTATCAGGCACGATTGCAATCTTTCTATGCTAATCGGTCCGTTGCTTTCCGTCCCTTGTTGCGCCATGTCCCACAGCAACAAGTAAAAAAAAACGAAAGGTCGAAAAAAATATGGGAAAATTATTACAAAGCAGCTCAAAAGAAAACTCTTCGTGACGTGTTTGTTTTTTTTTTTACAGTTGGCAAACTGCGCAATTTTTTTTCTCTTATCACAAAGAGGGGCATATCGTTCAACCGCGACGATGCAAGAAGATTTGGCCGTTTTTTCGATTTAAGCGAAAATCAGTTGGAAGAATGTGCTCTGAACGAATTTGCATTGCCGCGTGAGTTTGCTACTGTTTCAGTGTAGTTTCCCTCATACAAGTTCTGAGTTTTGGTTTATTATTTCGGTTATGAGAACATACCACTTTCCCTGCACTTTAATTGAACGCTGTACTTTTGAAATAAATGCCTTTGTTAATGCGAAGTGCAGTAATATGAAACGGCAATTTGAAAGTCGTTACGAGGTTTCAATAACCACCAGGCAAACTTTGTTATCCTGTGCACTTTCTTATGAACTCCTCAGTTTTAAAATCATATGATAAGCGAATCAGGTTCAGAAACGACAATAACGTGCGTGCTGCCGCAGTTGTTGAATCCATAGCAGGCATGAGGCACTTTTGCGGAAGTGTCATAATTTAATGGGAGCCCATAAAGTAATGGTGACTCGTGGTACTTGTAATGGAAAAGCTTGGTAAGATCAACTAAAGACAGTTCAGACACTTCTATGCCTTACTCTCTCCGCAGTATAACTAGCGATGGATACCCACCTCATTGTGCATCATATCCTCTTTCCTTGCAAGTGTGTAAAATGTTTTTTGGACGATACAGAACTGGTGCTTAAATTGAGATTTCAATATAAGCCTGGTATGCTGCCTCGCGCAGTTGCAGCTTCGGGTGGTATTGAAACTTTCCCGTATGCGTAAAAACGCAGCCTACCCTGTTCTCGTCTTTAGTTATACACCAGAGAGGTAAAACAAAGAACTATTCGATGATTTATGTTCGTACAGTTGAACAAAGATGCCTTAGAAATGTTGGGATGGGCTATTACCAGTTTCAGAGTAAAATCTAAGTTTGAACGACTTGGAGCGTGTTGACCACAACCGGACTCAAACTGGATTCCTTCAGAAGGCAATGAACTAAAAATGATTTTGATAGCTATCAAGTCAAGATTAATTTTTGTAAAGGTTTTGAAGAAAAGTTTACTGCGTGGTTGCAAACTATGTGATTGAACTGGTATTGTTGCAACTTCTCCGGTGGTGTTGCCTTGATTGTGTGATTCACCACGAACGGGATGTGCGCGAAGAACAAAAATATGTATGCGTGGAGCGAGCAAGCAATGGTAAGAGAGATTGCGACGTGGAAGAGCTGCCGATATTGACTTGTGAACGATTGAACGTACCGACAAGCGTACGCGAAGAGAGATTGCGGCGCATGGTCTCTATTGTTGCTTGCTGCCACAGTGCGAAGCTTTGCGCACATGCCGCTCGGGATTTCCGATCGCAACAGTATCACCGCTCAAAATCGTCGCATTGTGCTAAAAAGCTTGGTGAATGCTGTGCAATCTGCCTGGGCAGAAGCCTAAGTTTTCACCAAGCCTATTTTTGCTGTATGTACTGATCTCCCTTATCAGTACGTAAATGACCGGTTTTGGTCTGTGGATTAGACTCAGCACTCTCCAATTGAACTCCAGCTCGCACCTGTTAGATGAGGACCCACTTTTTCAAACGACAAGTACCCACGAATAACTTCAAGGCATTTAGATGCGAGCATTGATACGGAAATTTCCTTGACTCTATTGAAGTCCTGCAAATGTTTACGCATTCTTTGTTTTTGAATTTCTTTCAGGAACTGCAAGTGAGATGATGGTCAAGGTCATCGATGCTGTGCACCTAGCACAGGGCAGCCAGTTTACGCTGAACTCTGCCATCAAGCATTTCCGCGATTGTGGAATGGGCCTTATAGTGGAAAACTTATCTTGACGATTAAATTTTTAGAACAGAAGACGATTCTTTATTTTGAAGAATTTGTACAGCAGTTTTGGTCCAGCTGGCTGTACAAATGAGCTTTGGCGTTATTTTTAACGATGCATGTGTTTTGAAAAGTGTGCAACGTTGGCTTCACCTTTTCATCTTTTCATTTATTCTGCTGTCAAATTTATTGAAGCAGCTGTCTGAAACATGATCTCAGCTACAGTGCTGGTGTTTTTGCATGTTACCATTGCACCTCTACCTGCACTGAGTAACTTGACAAACGTTATGCTTGGCGAAATCATTGCTCTGACGAAGTTCTTCTAGGCTGTCTGTAAAGTTTCCATCGCAACGCAGAACCCACATATGAGAGAATGCAGGTTTGGCGAACGCGTTTTTACTTTCAGCCTTCAGAAGAAACCAAGGTAACTTTTTGATAGGTTACCGCTTTTACACGTTAATGACAAAGACTTTTGCTCATGCGCGTGTTGCTTTCCTTTGTGCAGAGGTATGTGCCGTCAGTGATCATTGTGATATACTGTAACATGCCGTAACTCGAGTTTAGAAACGCCAAGCAAGCAGTGGTGTAGTTGGGCGAAACCCAAGGGAATACCGCCCTCCAATTTGTCGAACGGAAATGGCATTCACTTGCAGTTTTCTTGTTTCGCCAAAATTCTGGTTTTATTGTTGCCACTTCTAGCATTTTTTTACACAGTTTCAAAGAAGTTCTAAGATATTTTGATCAGCATGCTGGCAGGTCTTATAGTAAGGAATGTTTCCCTACTTCCGTTTTTGGCATTACACCACTGCATGCAGCCTATGGCGCAAAGCGGCTTTCTTTGGAAAGTTGTGAATTTTACTTGATCAGAGAACTGACTGCATTTCAGTCAAGTGGGGATCACCGCAGGCTAATAAAGAAGTACTGTATATGTCTGTACTGAAAATTTTATTCTCATGGCAAAACACAATAAGTTTTGCCAAAACGGTGATCAATTTCCCACATGACATGGTCGAAATGTGTGAAGTTTTCGTGCGTTCAGCTGTAATTTGATGCAGCTTGATGTACTACCTTGTTCTCACCAGAAATGTAGATGAATCTACGAAGTTTTACGTTAAGGCGCTGCAAAAAGTCACACCAATGCGGGTTTCCAGGTATTCTGGACGCATTGGAAGTGCAGTTCGACTTGCTTGCATTTATGGCAAATCAAATGCACTGACTCTTTCCAAGCGCCTTGTTTGTAAATATGTACATAATTCGGGCGCGTGGTCAGGTTTTGGTTGTTGAGTGGAAGGAAGAGAAATGGGGGTCCACTTTTATAAATGTAAATGGAATCCAAATTGCTGTCGTGAAGTAAAACTAGTGAGAGAAACAAAGGCAAAGTAAATTCTTCCCGTTGTTTGTGCAAACTTTACTGAAACAGTCACCAGTACCTTAGATTGCCCAATTGCACTAAACTGGGAACTCTTCCAAAAATTTTGAAAAAAAATTCTGAACAACACCAAAAATAAAACTTTAAATTGCCACACGAAACATCGAATGTGAAACATCATCTGTAAATACGATGATCCAGAACCACCGAACTCTAACCGACTACAGCCTTGCTGTAAACATGCTGCGTTGCAGTTGTTTAATTCCAAATGTTGTTTATCAATTTTGATTGCTTACTCCCTAGCTGGCTATTATTAAACACGTGAAGTTTTTCGCTGTCTTCACTATAGTTAAGTGAAAGTTTATTAAACTTTCTTTATTATTGTCATGCCATTGAGACTACATTTTGCACTGATATAATTACTATAATAGTATTTAGTGCTTGGAAAAAAGAAAAGGGAGTAAAGCACGACTCACGAGAAAAAGAGGAAATGTATTTTCAAACAAAAATTTTTAAAGCAGTTAATCAGCTTTCTCTGTCTTTAATCACGACAATCTTGATTTATTTATATCTGCTGTAACCACTTAAAATCTCTGCCTTCCAATATTAAATACATTTTCAGTGCATTTATTGTGAAGGTTTACCCTGTAGTTGTAGTAATTTCAAGAGAACCTGTGGTGAACATAGGAGACGGGGGCTGAAAGTATTTTGTCTTTGAAAGTACCCAAATTCCCCATTTTGAATGTAGCCGTTTTATTTTCAACTTATTTAAAACAACCTTTCAAAAATAGCACAGCAAGCAAATCTCTGCAAATAGTTAGTTTGACATTAGTATTTGCTGTCCAGGCTGGCGTGTTTTCGCACGTGAACAAAGTTTTTGATTGCAGCAAGGCTGTTTTTGTTTTCAAGTGATTTGTTAGCATTGTGCGCAAGCGCGTAGCCAGATAAAGACATCTGAGTGAGCGAGGATTGTCTACCAGAATAAATGTGGCTTTATAATGTTTGTGATCATTTTTACTCAATGGGTCAATAATCGTTGTCCAAAATTTGGGGGGAGCAACCGCGTCTTTCTCCGCCCCCTGCCTACGCCCCTGATTGTGCGTACCGTTTGGTTAAAGAGATGTTTTGTATGTGTTGTTATTAAACAGTGATGCTCTGCTTTTTTCAGCAATCCAAAGGCTGAAACGATGCAGCTTGCTGCAGCCACTTTTCCTGCGGCACTCATTCGTGTTGTGACTGTATGTCTCATTCATTGGAAGCATTTGCATAACCTAACAGACGCACAGTGTGGTTAATGAGGTTGCGTTTCTTTTTGCTGGGCCTATATCTGCATGACAAGTTTGGAATAAGTGTTTTGGAAAGGATTGCACATTTTTAGGAATTTACCTTATTGAAACGGTTATGAAATCTCTTTTGACAACTTTTAGTAAACTGATTTGTCTTTTTGCTACGAGATCATCAATTATTTGTTGATGCTTTCTGTACATATTGTGCATATTTGTTTGTAGATTGTCTTTGTGTTTAACTATTTGGTTCAGAATCACTGGTAGAGAATAAATCACTGTCATAACTTGGCTGTTAACCTGTTTAAGCATTATATATGGCAGTCCCAGGCAAGTAAAAAGTTTCAGTAAGCTTGCATGACTTTAACTTTTCCTGGAAACATGGTAAACAACTTGTTTTAGCATTTAGTGGCACTGAAAAGATTGCTATCAACGGAATCATAGCAAGATCGTTGAGCAAGTTTTTGATCAAGGGTGTCAAAAGCAAAGCAGTCACAGTATTAGCACATTGATAAAAGTTAATGATTAAGCAGTCGTGACCTGCACAGCAGCTTTAGCAACTGATATGAGCTTGGTCGCAACTACCTAGCAGCTGACCAAACGACAGGTAAACAGCATAAGCGTAGAGCTTGCCTCGTCATCTTCGAGATCATACTTTTGCTGTAGGGAATTCACCCACAGGTTGGCGATCCGGTTTGATTTTAGTAAACTGGATTGAATGAAGGCGGTCACGTCTCACTTGAAAGGAAAGTGATAAAAACGTGTTGTGAAAATTCCCGTGGTATTGTTGCTTTAACAGTTAAGTTAACTTTTCACAACGCATCACTGCATTTTAAACTGAACAACAATGCCGTGTCATCCGGTAAAAAATATACTGAATATGCAGTCTCTGAGGGGATGTCTGTATTTGAGCAATCTGGGTTGATTTTATCTTCTCACTGTCAAGTTTAAGCATGCAACTAAGTTTTGGCTGAGGTTATCATAAACAAAAATTCAAGCAATTGGTTTTAATTTGCAAACAGCACTTTTTCAAAGACTTATATCTTGCCACACAAGGCTTAAACATTACGAAACGAAAGCGCGCTTCGAAAAGTCTGGAATTTTCTATTCCTAGATATTTCATTGAGTAACACTTAAAAGCACTAGTGCAGTGGTTCTTAACCGGGGGTACCCGTACCCCTTGGGGGTACGAAGTACTGAAACAAGGGGTACGAACCACCAAATTTTTTCTGGGATACACGCCCTGAAATTTAAACCCAGGCATGCACGCCCCGAAAATTAAAAAAGTGTTTTCGA
>JGI24158J21664_10009268_pt1 | contig 13137 bp, 7 predicted proteins | sample Ectturendosymbi3_FD_21664 | JGI IMG/M metagenome (IMG submission 21664) | reverse complement strand
TAGAAAAAAAATAAAAAAAGCATTTTCAATTTTTTTTCAAGCTCTTTCCAATGAGAATGATGGCAATGCGGTAGCTTTAAATTCATTTTTTTTGTAACCTAAAACTTTTAGGTTGAGAGCAGAACGGCCTCCAGAAAGTATTCAATAGGAAAGCTTTACTTTTGTGCGGGGGTCTTGACATTGTAAAATTGACAACAAATCCACTGATTTGTACAGTATAGTTTCATATTTCAGTTTGTGAGGGCTTGGAGCTTTCTTTGGGGGGGCTAAGCCCAAAAAAGCTATCCCATGGTGACGGGACAAATTGAAGGTTTTATTTTTAGGTTTAGGGATTTAGATTAAGGTTTTGTGGTTAGGGTTTTAGGTTTGGGGTTTTAGGTTTAAGGTCTTAGGCTTACTAATCCAAGCATGTAACTTTATTTATTGTGCTTGTCACACGATATGTCTACTTCAACCAATCATGTTCCACAAAAGGCAAAATAGTCTCAGCAAATATTTTACCTCAGAAGGCAAAGTAGCCCTTGGAGATATTTTGCCTAAGGAGACAAAATAGACAAGACTGCCAATTGTTTAGCGGGCCATGGGCGGGCCGGTTTGGAAAATAATAAATGTCGTCGTTCCACGGGTGGTTAATGGGCTGAATGTTGCGGGCTATGGGCGGTCCGGGCCTGAAAAATCTTGGACCGTGCCATCTCTAGAATGCGGAGTGGATAGACAACCCTATGAGACTTCGCACTTTCATCCCTGACACCGGTACCCATCCCCTTGGAATGACCCTCCTAAGAACAGCCTAGGTTCGGCGTAACCGCCTCCGCACCGATGTCGGGTGTTTCCGCTCCTGTTTGTAGAAATGGAGTATGGCTTCCTTTGCGGCCTGTGAGTGTGGCGCACAAGAACAAACCGCCGACCATGTTGTCCTCTTGTGTCCAATCCATCAACCTCGCCATGGACTGCACGGCCTGACGGTTCTGGAGGATGAATCAATCGAATGGCTGCCCAACACCTGCCCCGAGATCTAGTGCGGCCAAGGAATGGTTAGAACAACTGGCTCAAAAGAAGAACTGAAAACATACAGTAATGGTGCGTGAAATCTGCTGTCCCATGAACTCTTATGACTAGGGGCAACCAGCAAAAGTCAATAATAAAGTCAAACATTTTCTGCCATTTCTAAAATTTGTGAAACGTCCACAAACCAAATTTCATGCTCATGCCATGAGTGAATCCCAAGTTATTAGGTCAAAAAAAGTCAAAATTTATCACAGATCAAAATTTATTGTTAGGTGCAAATTTTCTTGCTGGAGTTTTTGTCTCTTTATACAATATTTTATTGAAACTGCAATAACAGATAGTGATATGCTTTTGCAAGTTTGGTTACAATTCTGTAATAATAATGGGCTTTTTGCGATTTCTGATGTGACAATGTAAATGTTGTTTTGCCCACTACTGGACGATTGAATATTATGTAGGATAAGCGTGGTAGGCGAGAAATGTGGTCTTACGGTACTTGTTTTGGTAAATGCTCAATCCATTATGCATATAGTGTTTCAGCTTGATGTTGTTCTCAGGTTTGACTCTACTGTAGTTATTAAATGTACTTATCCATATATCGTCCCCAAAGTTAGCAACCAAATTTTTAAAAATTTCTAAGCAGAATGCATAAATATGCTTCTGGGTTGACCTTAACACCTGGGGCTGAATTATTTTGCATTTGCAAACGCAGGAAATTTATAGGTAAATATTCAAAACTTGTAAATTATAAAGTCATTAAAAAATTAGTTGCCCAACTTATCACTAAAAGTTTTTATCAGGAATCTATGAACAGCTGCAGTTCCACGTGTGTTCATTAGCGCCGTAGGTAGAGGTTTGAACCAGGGCGGCAAGCCGACAACTTAGCTGAAGGTAACCCACTGGCCATGGTTTGTAAGGGCCACTAGCCAACACGAAAAAAACTTGAAGTGATTGATCTGATGTGGATGGCTTTACTAAAACCTAAAATCACCTGAAAACATTCTGAAAAATGCAAAAGAAAACAACATACTGAGAACCAAAAGAATATTTGAAAAGAAATAAGTCATTGGTGCCCTGTTTTAACATTTACCTTGACAGATGGTGCGAGTTGCCCTTCTGCTCCCACCCCCCCGTCAGTTACACCACTGCGTGTATTACCTTAAAGTCTTGAACCAGTATAATGTTTGTCATTCCGAACAATAAAAACAAATTCGTATAAGTACAAGGTTCTGTGGAATGTCGGAAAAAATTTGACATTTATCTTGTAAGCACGTGGGAGATAGATCGCATCTGATGTTTTCCCACTGATAACAAAAGAGTATCTTATCAACATTTTGCACTAGCAAGCTGATTACCCAGGTGAATGCAAAAAAGACAGATGCCATCCATCATTCACCTTTGAAATAACAACTTTCTGTAAGTTGTTTCTTGTGGAAGTGAATCAGTTAGATGCGATTTATTATTCACCTGTTGCAAACATTTGTAATAGCACAACCATTATAAAAGAATCGGCTAGTGCCATTCATAGTCGGCTAGTGCCATTCATCCCGTCCCCATGGGGGCTTAGCACCCCCAAACAAAACTCCAAGCCTGCCCAAGTTGAAATGTATAACACTTTAAATCAGTGGAGTTTGTGTCAAATTTTAGAATGTCAATCCCCCTGCTCAAACGCAAAGACCCTCTATTGAAGACTTTCTAGCAACAGTTCTTGACGTTTTGGACAGTTCTGGACGGTCTTTGCATTTGCAATAGAGGCTCTTTGTGTTTTACTTGCAAAAACAGCAATTTCGTATGTTTTGGTGGTTTTCCAAGGCAGGGTGGTTAATCAAAAATGCTACTGACAGTGACGTTTGCATTCAAATATACTGCAAAGTTGTGATTTAAAGATGAAATAGGCTATTCTTTCACTTTATGCACTGCTGGCAGTGTTCAATTTTCTGCAGTATCTTCCATTGAAGTATGCAAACACAAAAGTTGTACTGCAATTTTGAAAAAATTTTGATTGAGAATTCTTTTCATTTTTGTATCATGTTTTCATCCTCAACGTAGGAAAAATTGTCGAAAATGGCTGGATTCCAACAAGTTCAAAGCTGGAGGAGCCGATGACAAAACAACTGATAAATTTTCTTGTTTGAAGTCTTGGTAATAGACCCGTAACCGGCTTGGGACACCAAGGGGGACGGAGAATTTTCTCTGGGTTGCGTAAAGTTTTTAAACTATGTCCAACACATTTTCCAGGAGGCGAAAAATATACTCCCTTTGTAGTTATGCACCTAGGCGAAAAATCGTTTGATCTGCAGTTAGTCAGCCTCCTAGTGAAACTTACCAACCAATCTATCATAAATGCCATTCGTATCATTGCCTTGTGGCTGTAAATGATCATAGTTGATGAATAACCTCACGTGCTGTTGCCTTGTTTTGCAATTGTCAGTCTAGTTTCAAATTGACCTGCATCTTTGCTTTGCAGCTGGTTGGTGGTTTGGCTGGGAGTGGGTATTGTGCGCTTCTTTCCCAGCTTTTCTGTATAGCTAGACCCATACTTGTAGCCTACTGAACTTCATGCTTGGCTGGTGTTAATGAGTGGATGCAATGGAAAGCTTCATAGTAGGTGGTGGTGGTACCAGTAACTTGCCACCATTGGTGCAGTGACTATAAATGTAACCATGTGGACATGGTCCACATAGCAAAAGGCAAACAAAGCCAGATAACCAATTATAATTCCCTGATTAGGTGTACAAAGCAAGTACAGTATAATGAAACTTGGAAGTGGCTATAGGTCTGCCGTGCATGATGCGGTTATTAACAAGGCAGTGACTACAGAACCACCCATGGATCTTTAAGTTTGACACCTTACTGCAATGTGACAGTAAATGTAATGCACAACGAGAATGTAGTAGGCTTGGCAGAAACATAGTAAACGCAAAAGGTAAACCCTGATCCTAAAAGGTAGTGGCTACAGAACTGCCTGAGGATCTTATTTTTGATTTTATTTGACCGCCACCTGTAAAAACCTAACTCTAACCGTAGCCCTAATGCTAACCTAACCCTGACCTGATGCTAACCCCTAAATGTTACCCCTAAACCTAAAGTTTTCTAAAAAGTAAAGAAAAAGTGGTCCCATGAATTGAAACGTGCAACCACTTGCCAAAACGAAAGGTACCAAGGTGAGAGCCAAACTGAAAACCATTGGCAAAGCAGACATAAACACATTCGTTATGCTACCACGACGGTGCTGTTTAAGTGACAAACTCAGTGTTTTATCCAAGCTGCGTCATGCGAGGTGGTTCCATAGCCACTTCCTTTGCTTTACTTTTTTCAAAAGTTTCCTACCTTTTGTGTTCAGATTTACAGTTTAGGTTTAGGGTTTACGTTTGGGTTTAGTGGTTAGGTTTAGTGGTTAAATTTAGTGGTTAAATTTAGTGGTTAAATTTAGTGGTTAAATTTAGTGGTTAGGTTTAGTGGTTAGGTTTAGGTATAAGGTGTAGGTTTACGGTTTAGGTTTAGATGTTAGGGTTTAGGGTTTTGGTTAAGGTTTAGGGTTAGTATGTTTCTATCAAGCCTACTGCAGTCCACTGCATACTTGTCGTGGGTTACTGTCACATAACAGGCGGCAGACGAACAAGTTTTCAAATATGAAGGTCCACTGGTGGACCTGTAGCCACTGCCATGAAACTTTGTAACATTTGTATTTTGTAGACACTGGTTTTTATAGTTTTGCATGGTTGGCAATTCTGGTGAAAAAATTGAAGGCATGAGGCGGCTAGAAGTTATCAAAAGACATTTGGTGAGTGTGTTTCCATTAAAAGTCAAAATGTTTTTACAAACATCAGCAATTGCATAGCTCATCATACCTAAATATGGAAGATTTTGTCTACTTGGGTACAATATTAACAAAGTACCATACTACGTTACCTTGTTGACATTTATAACAGTGCACAAGCATGGCTGGCTAAGTTATGTCTAAACATTGATTCACTTGACAGTCAACACATCAGGTAATTACCTATGCTCTTTTTTATCCTGCATCAGAGCTAGGAAATTTTGTTGCTGACAGTGTGACTCTTTGGTAGTTAAAATAAATTGATCTAAGCATAGTGAGAGATGACAGTTTTATCTGTGACTTGATTGTTTTCAACTTGTAAACTTCTTTGCAAAAACATCTTACAGTAAAATTTCCTTTCATGAACAAAACTTTAATCAGGCTCTACTGGTGGTAACAACATAAAAACACGTTAAAAACTTCCGATGTGCAACTATCTTCATTAGGGCTACAACTGCAAAAGCCCTGATGTAGATGGTTGCATCAACTATCAAAATGTTGGCAAGTATTTAATGTGTTTTCATGTTTTTTTACCACCAGCAGAGCCTGATTAAAGTTTTGTTTATCAAAGTCCTAGCGTCTCCGAAGTAGAAAGATTCCTTTTGTAGTTAATATCAAGGATATCTAGAACTCCTATATCCTTGGTTAATATATGCATATACACTTCATCTCTCGTTTAATGTGATGTTATTATAAAATTGAAACTATGTTCTGTTCTTCATTATTTGTAACCTCATCTATTGATAGGAAAGTATTGGACAAGTACAAGCCACAATGGAAAACACCCTGTACATGCTGTTATTAGCAATTTTTTAGCTCCTTGATTAAATTTTTGGAGTGACTTGTCCAAATAAACTTATTTGGCTTGCATTTTTATGCCGATCAGTGCATTTATCTCATTCTTTGTGATGCATGTGTTCTGTTCTGTGTCCCACTGTTATAAAAAACAATTTAAACAGTTGATTTTTGTAAGCAGCATCTATTTTTCTGCCAATAGTAAAAGCACTGCAGGAGCTATTTGTCATTAGCTGAATCTGATTGGTTGAATTGGTCATGTGACAAGGATGATACACTTGGATTAGTATATTGTCCTTGTCACATGACCCAAATCCCTAATCCAAAACCCTAACCCAAAACATAAACCCTTGTGTGTTTTTCTAAACTTTATGACAAACTACATGAAAAGTTCTTCCATGAAAAGTGTCATCTTTACTAGCAAAGTCAAAGCAACAATGGTGAAAGCTGAACCGACAACCACTCGCACACCAAGAATAGACATTTCCCACTAGACCAAATTCACCATACTGCTAGTGTCACAAACTCGTGTTGTATGTGGACAAAGCTGGATATGTTTTGAATGGCAAAATAGCTCCAGCAGAGCTTTTGTTGCTGACAGCAAAATATATGCTACCTTTTTTATACAGTGTGTTTTCTGTCCAAATTTCTTCAGGTAGCTGAATTGCCTGTATCATGCAGTGTGTACACTTTGATTTTACAGTTTGCTTCGCACAATTTATTTGTTTGTTTCAAGCTATATGCAAACATCAATTTGAAACAACACTCAGATTTTTTTGCTCTGGAAATAGTATATGATCATTTCACAGGACACTAATACATTAAGTCATATACTTAAATGGTTTGAAGCAGTGATTCTCAACCGCAGCTCTGAGAGCCACATGTGGCTCCCAAGCACCCTTTGTGGACCTCTCTGCAAACTTTCAATAGCACCTCTAATATTTAGTGTAATAGACTTTGCTCTGCAATGAAATGAAATGTGTGAATTGACTTGCATTAAAATTTTTTTTGTGAGGCTCTCTTAACAAAATCGTAGTTCTGGATTTGACACCCTAAACAAAAAGGTTGAGAACCTGCAAAGTGCTTGATGCTCATTAGGAGAGCTTTTTACATATTGTTATTAAAACCAAGGTGTTAATTCAGGCATACGACCTATATTTCACATGTGTAAAAATGCTCATCAGCCATCAATCTACAAAACGGAGACATAGTTTACGTTGATGTTATGCACATTGGTGTCTAATCAATGTTATGTGCAAAACCTAGGTCAAAGCCCTAAAGTAAAAATCTGGGTGATATAAACACGTGTGTCACGTCACATCGCCAAGATGTTTGTAATTTCAAATTTTGTTCAGCAGGATATGATTGATATTTCTATATATGCTTTGCATATTTTTTCTGAATTTGTTTCAGTTTGAAAATGTTTCATGTGACTAAACATTTATCGTTGGTTCATGCTTACATCAATTTTTTTTAGGATCACAATACAACATCTGCACAAGCAACTTATGTTGGAGATGTTGCTAACTGCAGATATTCTTTGGATGGATTTGACATTCTTAGTGCTGAAGACAGAAATTTTTACGAGAAGAATGGATTTTTTGTTGTGAAAGGGCTGGTTCCACGAAAAGATGTCCAAACATACCGAGGAAGGTTCAAGCAAATCTGCAGTAGAGAGGTATTTACTAACAACAGAAGTAGTATGGTTCATCAAAACAATTGTAATGTTCCTACCAGTCATCTGTAAAGACTATGNCTTTGAAAACATGATCTGTATTCTTTATAAGAAAGTACTTCTCTGGTTTNCTCTTTNAATACTGCTGAAAGCTAAAAGCTGTTTTTGANTATGGCTTGACTTGTTTACATTCAAAATATTATATCATTTTTAGAAAAACACAAACTTCTGAATTAAAATTAATCAAGTAACTGTTTGTACCACCAGCGTAGGGTTTGATTCGGAAAGCAGCTGTTGCTGACCAGTCCTCAAATTTGTTTAGGGAAAGGTACAGCCTTGGGGATTTTACAACTATTGATAATAATTTTGGCAGGTTGTGGTGCCTGCCATCACCATGATGCGAGATGTTGCTGATGTAGAAAATGAATATGTTCCTGGTGAAAAGTCAATCAACAAGATACAAGACTTCCAAAATGATCCTGTCATGTTTAACTATTGCAAAGATCCCAACGTAAGTTTTTTATATTTTTGTGAAATACTGTAGATGTAAAAATGCCATTGCTTTTCTGAAGAACTTGTGGATGCAGTTTGCATAACCTCAAAAATACAAAATCTGTTGATTGAATGCTGCTTTTTCTCATAAGACTAAAATACCATTCTATATCACGGCTTGTTGCATACAAGTGAGATCCTTAAGTACGTGAAATAGAAGCTGCCACAGCTTCCTGGCTTAGGTAGAGGGAAAAGGATAATGCCGAAGAATTAGAAACAGATCATCTACGATGATGGTAGGCAAGGTGTATTACAAATATGGTCTCATTTTGCGTGTAAGTGGTTATTAATACATGCGCACAGAAGTACACACTGATCTTGCTGCCTCCTCGATTTGGGGCTGTATGCAAAAGTGTTCAAAATCAAAACAAGGTGCCTGGAACTTTAACCCGAAGTATGGTGGATCTGTACATCTGTTTACATTAGATGTATTTATTAGACTTTAAAAAAAGAAAACTTGGTAATTACGTTTTATCTCAGATATTAAAGTATGTTGAAGCTTTTACTGGGAAAGACATTATGGCGATGCACACCATGCTCATTAACAAGCCACCGGACCTTGGTAAGGGTTGATATAGTGAGTGGTAACAGTTAGTGTCAAATGACCGGATGTATTTGACGAGCTGCATATTTCGTGACAATATTAATGAAGGCTGCATGCATGATTTTGTGTAAAAGCATTTAATGCACATATGCATTTTCTAATGCTGCGCATGACATTTGAATACGCTGAAACCATCAGTCTTGCGGGTTAGTTGAAGCATCTAGCTTGTGTCATTCATCTATTTAAAGCACTTGTGTATTTATTTAGAAATTAAGGTATTCTCCAAAATTTGAGATTCATGAAAACGAAAGGAATTCGGTGCATCTCGAACTGCAATTGGAACACGTGCGAACGTGGTCATACCAGTAACACTAACAGCATATTTTCATGCGTTATCAGTGACTGGAAATCACAAAAAAAACGATTTCATTCATAAATGGCCGGGATATTGGTTGCATTGTGCCAGGCGCCAGCGGGTGAAAGCACGCTGCAGTCACGTAGCAGTTATGTAAATACTCGAGGAAGGGATGTACCTACTGCCCTGGTTGTCGCTGCAGTTTACTTAAAGTTACAGCTTTGATCAAGCGCAGAGGCGTACGGGAGAGGGAAGCTCTGAGATGGTAGCCGCTCCCCTATAGCACAAATCGGACAAACGAGGCAGTGTTTTGGAAGTTTTAAAGCAGTGGCTTTCCACCTATTTAGGCCCATGGACCATCTTTTTGAAAAAATCCAATGAGCCACTGTGTTATGCTGACACCTCATACACAACTATAGTCCAAACTGTGTTGCACATAAGTCAGTGAACTTAGGGTATGTTCAATCTTAGTCTTTAACAAAATATGGAACTCCCTGCAGACCACCGGTGGTTCACCTGGACCAGGTTGAGAATCACTGATTTAAAGCAAAGAAATGTGATTTTCATGGAAAAAAATCGGGACAGACCGTTAATGAAGGTTATGAAGTCGAACGTGGAATTTGGATTAAACAGAGATGTTTTGCAAATGGCGCGGTTGTGACAGTTCATTAATATCTGGTTCTGGAAAATAGTTCACTATTTTCAATCACTTTATTTTTGAGAAAAAATTCCCAACATTCCGTCAAATTTCATAAATTAAGATACGTTGTGCGCTAATAAGGTTAGTCACAACCGGACTCAGAAATCGGGGCAATGACCAACTTTTCAGGACAAACTATTTCTGCCNCATCCCTGTAAACGGCCCTCCTGTCCGCCTATGCTGAGGCGGTTTACTTGTTTGCATGGAGTTNGTTCAGCATCGTTGCAAACAATGTTTGCTCGGGTCTCAGTTGCGCTNCTGCCCTGTGTGAAAGTTGTGCTGGTGGGTTCAAAGTGCAAGATCATCCCTGACNTTGGTTGCTGATTAACGTGCTCNGGTTCATGATTGTCGTTTTCCAGGTTCATGCCATTCGGTCGTTTGCTGTTAGCCTTGTAAGTTTTGAAGCAAGACCTATGCATTAACAAAAACTGCCCAATCGGACCGCGGCGCTCGGACATGTCATTTTGAAATTCATTCTGTTTTGTTCATTAAGCAACCGGCAAATCCCCTTTTCCAAAACTGCTTTAACTTCAGCGAAAAACTTCAACTGATTCGAATAAATCCTGAAATTCGCATTTATGGGATCAAATATTGGCATCGATAAGATTGTCGCCACGCAAGTTCAGCAACCGTGTAAACCATGCTTCGCAGGTGTTATATGAAACTCTCGAAACTTATTTGCAGAAAGTGAAAGCAGGTGTAGGATTCTTCTTGTTGTAAGGCCCGCTTTGTTTTAAGTAACTTTATTCGTGTTTTCAACCAACACTTTGATCTGGGCTGTCAAAAATCTTCCTCTTGATGAGTTGGAGTTTGATGAAACATATAGCGCGAAGGTAAGCAGCATTAAAAAAGTGTGGAAACTAATTTCGCCGGGCATGTTCCATTCCGCTAGACTCTACACCAGAAAAAAAGCGTATCCGTCGCTTTTCGTGCAGGAAAGAAAACTTCCCGTCATCCAATGCATCAAGATCTTCACTACTTTCCATTCAGACCTGCCGACAGAATTGTTTGCGCCTGGACTGCTTTGGAGCACGTGGACAGAAGCAACGGCTGCCTGGTGGTGCTTCCTGGCACACACAAAGATGGAAAACTGCTTCAGCACGATTACCCGGAGTGGGAGGTCGGTGTTTTTCCTCTGCAACGCTTGTTGGATTTTCACTGATTCTCAGAAACCCTTGTCTGGGTTTGCGGTTTTCAACTTCAGTTATTTTTTTGTTTTAATTCTCAGTTCTGATTGAATACATCTTACGTTCATATGTCTTTTCATTCAGCTGCATTTTGCGTGAGTACGTATGAAAAACTGCGATAGGCTCGTCGCCATTTTGTTAAGCGTTGGGTTGAACGCCATGCTTCGTGAATGGTTGGAAAATGGAATAAGTAGTAAACTGCATGTCTTTTGTGAAACACAACTGTCGCTTTTCTGCTGTTGGGTTTTAACCTGAAGATTGAGAACGAAACCTGATAACCGTTGGAAAATTCATCATCTCCGTTTTTTGCCGTTGTGCATGATTTAATCATTCGCGTGCCTTTTCTAAACCGTTCTTAGAACGTTTTGATTCTCACAACTAATTATCCATTCTAAGCGCAAAAAAGTTCAGGATCGCAACTGTTTTTGTCGGGATTCTTCTCCGCCCTCTCAGTTGGGCGTATATTGATAAAACATTGCTACGTGAACAACCGCATGTGAATTGTTCCCTCTCAGCGTTCAATTCGCCCCCCATATACTTTCCACTGCGCACCTTCCCAAGTTCCCAAGAAGCTTTTACTCCCTTGCATTTTCCGTAAGTGCTTGAAAGCGGATGAAGAAAATAATGAACCAGAATAAAACTACCGGCAGTGCAATTTTTGTTTCAAGTGTTAAAGCAAATCCGATTTTTTGTTGAACAGTACAACCTGCGTGGTATTGCGCGCATAAAATTGCTTATGTATGTACTGTTTTCGTCGTTATTGCCCACGAGTCAAGTTGTCTAGTTAAGTCTTCGCACTTGTTCTTCCGTTGGCACAGGCTGTGAATGAATTGGTGTCGTTTTTCTTATGTTGTAACTTATTTTCTTTTTATAAACTGCCATAACTAGCTACAAATACATTGCACAGAACAACGTAACTACAGCAGGCCATAGAATAGAAACACGCGAACACCGCTGAACAGCGGGAACTTCAGAATGACGTGTTGTGCAGTCACAGTTGACCTAGGTGGTTAATAATTGTGTATCATGTCGTGTCACGCAGGGCGGAGTGAACAAAATGTACCACGGCGTTCGCGACTATGATCCCAACACTCCGAGAGTTCATCTTGTCATGGAGGCCGGAGATACGGTGTTCTTTCACCCACTTCTCATTCACGGTTCGGGACAAAACAGTACGAATCATTTCAGAAAGGTCAGTCTTTCTATGTTTTTGTTATGTTTCAAATTCGTAAAGTTTCCGTATAGGCGAAATAAAATCGACTTATCATTACTTTCCCTACGACCCCACCTCGTGGATTCTCAGCTTTTGCTCTCCGTAAATTTTCGCGGAGGATTTTCATATAACAAAATAATTTTTCTTTTTTGAGAAGCGTGTGAAACCATAAAGCATCCCTCGATTTAATGCCACCAGTCACCTCGTGTATCGCATTTCTGCTGAATATTATCCCCAACTTATGGAGCCGAGTGCAAGTGATGAGAAATAATAATCAGATTTATAGGAACGACGGTGTTTGTTGGCCAGGTGTCAAGCGAAATTTCTGACTTCATGCACAGAGTAATATTCTACATATCAAATACGCTGAGCAAACTGATGATTAGGGCTTATGGTTTGGTGTTTAGGTAAGTGTGTCGGGTTAGGATTAGGAAAAGAAAAACAATTGATGTCTAAGACTAAGTGTAGTATTTTTCAGAGGTTGAAGTTATTCCCGTACTGTAGGTTGTTGTGGGTATCTGACATCTAACCAAAAAGTTTTAATTTACACAGCACACATCAAAAAAGCAAACGCCCAACTTTGTTCCTTTACTCTGAAAAGAAAAGCAAAATAACTGACAAACAATAATAGGTCAGAAATTTCGCTTGACACCGGGGACTGGTTTGGACCACAATCATCTTTTTTCTGGGGTTATTTGAGTCGGCAAAGACTGGGGAACCTAACTACTATCACGGGCCGCATGAATTGTGCATTATCGCTGGCCGGCCGCAAAAAATCATTAATTTTATCCTAACATCCTACCTTTATCTAACTATTAGGAAGAGTTACTTCTCTTGACTTTTTGTGTAAGTACCTGGTCATCATGGAGCTTCGTTTTGACGAGATTTTGTACTACACCTTGGCAACGAAAATTCTGATGCGGCCAATCCGGCCATATAAAATGTTCACGCGGGCCGCAGGTTCCTCACCCCTGGAGTAGGCCTATCAATAATTTTTACTCTCCGGGTAACAATGGATATATCCGAATGTTTGTATTTTGGCTAACCGCTAATTGTTAGACAGTCGATTTCATGAGATTTGCGTGATAATTTCATTGTAAAATCATGACATACTTCTACTGTATAAAAATTCGCACATGCATTGTACGAGCGTATATTGTAGCGGTCGGAGCAATGTTCCCTCTAATCTGCGCGGCCGCGCAGCTGGCCTAGAACCCCCGCGCAGTACTTTCGTTCTGCCGCGCACTGCATAAGTATTGACAAGACAAACTAAATACGTGCTTTCAAT
>JGI24158J21664_10009267_pt1 | contig 13137 bp, 3 predicted proteins | sample Ectturendosymbi3_FD_21664 | JGI IMG/M metagenome (IMG submission 21664) | reverse complement strand
ATATCACTGCATAACCTATAACTGTGAACCTGACTCTTGTGCAGTGTGAGTTTCATACCGTCAAAAAAACTGTCATTGCAAGAATCAAATCAATTAAATCGGAATTAAGATGCCGACTTCAGTTTTTTCCAGAAATATCTGGTTCTTAATCCCAATTTCCAGGTTTTCATATCAGGTTCTACAAACTAAAGCCAACTCATCTAATGAAATGAAGAAACGTTTTTACTAATTGTTAGCATAAGTTAATTTTTAGCATCTTTAGCGATGTAATGTGCAGTACAAAAACACTTTTGGCGATGATTTTCAATGAAATCAAGTGTCATGTCAATACCTCTTTAGGGCTGGTGGGGGGATGCATCCCCTGCATCCTCCCGTGTCCGCGCCTGTAGCCTATACAGATTGTTGGTTGGAGAAAGGACAAAAATATTCCCGTTCTACCGACACTGCGTGATTAATACAAAGATTAATGAACGATTTGCTGCCAACATTTGCAGCTTGATCGCAACGACGAACGAATCATTCGAAACAATTACTTAGAGGCGTGCGAAGCTTTGGGGAGAGACGGTAAGCTGGACGTACCACGTTGCCAAGAAAATAAACTGAACCAAACTTTTGCAACCTATTATGCTCGTGGTGCCTTTCATGAGTGCTTGGGTGGACTACTGGCATCGCTCTGTGAGCGTTTTTGTTGAAAAACAAAGCGTACACTAATCACCTAACCATCATTATCATTCCCAAAACAAGCCCGCAAACGTCGATGAACTTACACAACTCAGCAATAATTCTCCACAAAGGCGAAGCTGTCGAATGACCCTCCAAGTGTTTCACACCAGGAAAACGATTCAAGTTGTGCAACACTATAGCTTCAAGCAACACGCTGGTGCACTACTTCATGAATTAAATAATCTTTCAAAAGAAATAGAATTGTGGAGAAGGGGAATGTATTGAACGAATCAGTCGTAATTCCGGCACTGCTCGACTCTCTGGAGTGTCACGCTGATGTTCACTCCTTATTTTCTCGAAATAATCATCATTCTACCGCAATAAGCGGAGGCTGAATGTTCTTTGTCTACAATGAGACGAGTGAAAACGTGACTTCGTTCAAAAATTAGCTCTGATCATTTGCCAAACATTGCAATGTTAAACACACAAAAAGCGAGAAAATGAAGAATTTGCGAGCGTAATATTCTTTAACCTACATAAGTTGTTCCATTAAAAAATTGATGTTTGGTTGTCTTTAATAGAATTATCACTGGAGCGCGCGGGTAATTTTNCTCATTGTATCATGTACCCGTAAAATTCCTTAACATCAAGTAGACAGTTCTCGTTCCACAATTTTTTATGGCTGTACGCGCCTNGTTGCCGGGTTGACAGTAGCTTGTCAAACGTTGAGTGATATAGTATACTGTTGCGAAAGTGACCGCAGAGCAAAAGAGGATAGGTGGAGCTTTGAAATGAGTAGGATGAGCAAGTACAGTATATCACAAAGGCAATCGTCTGACTACCCACCCAGTGCTAGATACAATAAAAGCATATACTGTACTATGCAATTTTGATTGATGTGCTAGTTCCAAAGAGCTTTTGAGGATTACCTCAGGTCAGCGCTCAATGGAGTATTGCTATGGATTTCCGACTGGGATCGGATTGTTATTATTTTCCTGTTAACTTGGAAAGCGCTACATAATATCGATAAAAACGCTGTCTGCGAATTCATTTAACGGTGTTCACTCCCGGATGGTCCGTCTTTATATACTCTACAGGAAACCTCGGTTAATGCGGGGATTCGATTTGACCGACGATTTTATCCGGTTTAGGCGAAGATCCGGATTAATCCAACCCGGATAAACCGAGGTTTACTGTACTTTCTTAGGGGTTACGGGTTGTATAAGGATGCCATTTGTTTTCTCTTGTAACAGATTGCGGTTTTGTTGCAAGCAAAATTGACGTCCTATGTCGAAAACTATACGCTCATTCCAAAAATTCATTTTTTTTCGCCCTCACTTGATCAGCATGCAATGTTAATCGCTGTTTTGTTTCCGAGGTGTAACTGCTGGCCCACGAGCCCATAGGACAGCGACCAGCACAGCTTTTGCAAGTCTTTATGGTTTATCTCAAACTGCGCATGGAGTACGCACAATTTCCGCCATCAAATATCTTTCTGTGCTTAGCAGTAATGGAGGACACAACTGTGAGCAAACATGGTGTTTGGAACCTGTGCGATTCATATACACGAATGTCGCTCGCTGTTTGCCATGCGAGTGAAGACTTGTGGTTAAATATTAATTTTAATGTATACAACAGTTCTGCGAACGAGAGGTGACTGAAATTCTGCGTTAAAGACGATGTAGCTGTTTTTTCATGAGCATCAACTCCAGCGGATTAAGCAAGTTCGAAAGCTTTCATTTATAGGCTTTATCTGCAAAAATGTTTGCTGTGATCCTCCATGAAAAGGCATTTGCGAAACTAAATAACAGATTATCTCCTGCATAATTTGGCTCGGTCCCAAATCTTCACTTCGAGTTGTATTTCCAATTAGCTATGTTCTGCAATTTTGCTAGTAAAGAAAAACACATGCAAATGCTCAGCAAACCTTACTTGCAAACGCCTAAAAACAGACTTTAGGATTAGATTTTTTGCAACAGCACTGCTGCTGTATTTTTAATGTGCGTTTTTCAAGCTCGTAGTTCTATAAATAAAAGCAGGTAATAATTTTCAAACAAACTTTTATGTTGCATTGCAGAAAGTTCTATGTTGCAATAATGGTTGTGGAGCAAAGTGAAATAGCTCCGTACATTTTTCTACTCCTTTTTTTAAACGCAATCATATGCATTCGAAACTCTATTTTCTTATCCGTGAAAGAGCCAAGTTGCAAACCTTATGAAAAATTTCAAATACAAAAACATCAGGAAAACACCTTTCTATTTTTAACACTCTGGTAGTTTTTTTCACAAAAAATAGTTTGACGATTCTGGACAATCAATGGGAGTAAAATACGTTAAGAAACTGTTGAACTGAAGATCATTGAAAATCTGATCCAAGTATCTACCTAAATTTCAAAATGCAAACAACCACCAGGTGTGTGATGATTGCACCAATTCTTGGTGGACTACTTTGCAACCAGTGTGTTATAAACGTAGGCTTTAGGCAATTGCTTTGGCAGATAGGGACGGATATTCCATATATGTACAAGCATGCCCTCAGCCAGGAAAGGGGGCAAACGGGGGCAATTGCCCTCCCAGAAATTTTTAAAAACACATTTACTTGTTAAGTACAGCAAGTTGCAGTCATTTTGCCACCGTGAAAACATCAGCTGGTTGCGGCCCTGCATACAAGAACTCACCCCAATAGACGTTGCTAGGGGGCAATTGACATTCAAAACACAACTATTTAAGACATTTTATTAGCTGTTTGCTAAAAAAACAAGGAGCTCCAAACATCTTCAATGCAGTCACAGTTTATTTTCTGAAAGGGTTGCTTCATTGTGAGCATCAAATCCATTTGTGGCTAAGCCCATTTTTTGTCGAGCAAAATATGATAAAAAGTATCACCAGTGTTTTTTCATATAAAACACATTTCATCAACCGCGTTGTCACGATGGTTGTGAGATGATAAAAATATGCAAACAAACATTTGATGATATATGTTGAAAATACTCAAAATTTCAGGTAAGAGAGAGTAGTTGGAGAGTGCTGCCACTGCGAGCTGCAAAAAGACAGAAACCAATATTTTAAGCTATTCTAAATAGTCAGAAGGTAGGAAAGAGTACTACGATAGCAGCACTGCTGCTATGCGTAGATAGTACTTGATCGACTTGTTTTTAAATTAACATGCTGAAAATAGCCTCTGAAACGTGAGCCAGTATTTAATACTTCAATTCTTCGTTTGCTCAGCTGCAGACTTTCGGAAAAAGATGTAGCGTGTGGTTTTGTGAGTAGCATATTATACTGACAAAAGTGCATTTAACAAATTCACAGACTGTTTTTAAAGTGGCAGTTGAATCATGAACATTTGTCCATTACACTAAACGCGTGTTCACGTTGCAAAACTCTATTTGCTGCAATAATGGTGGAGGAGCTTGATTTCCATGGATATATTTGCGCTCTTTGTGAAAATAGGATAAATCTTGATTCGGAGTGCTGCTGTCAAAATTCAGAGGATGCCCTCTTTGAAGTCACCGACGAGAGATTGTTGAAGGTGAAAAGTAGTTGTTTGGCAATCGCTTTGCTATGTGTCGAACATAATCAAGCAGTGTACAGTCAGAAGCTTTGAAAAGATTAGTGATATTTACCAGGGAAAAACGAAATATTTTTTACCAACTACACAAGTTTAAACTTAACCGTATGCATTGAAACACTACCATTGATCAGCTATAATATGAAATGTTGACCTATTTCTTTTTAATTGACTGCTACAAGAGTTTTTAGCAACTTCAGTTTGTTTGCTATGTTGCGAAAACCCGGTTAAAAAAACTTAGAGCTGCAAATACAGCAGCAGGGTAGTTTGATGGTCGGCAAGTATAATTACGATGTATTCCCATTTGTGTATAAAAAAGTAACATACATTTCCATGTCTAATAAATATTTCCAAGCACTTGTCGTTGACATTGAAACAGAAATAAGCTGTAATATACCAATTTTCGAGAATCTACTACTTTCCTTATAGTTTCTTTGAGTGAATACGTTTAATGAAAATCATTCAATATTATCTCTTTATTATAACGAAAACAAATGTTTTTTCTACACACACCTCTACCTAGTAAGTTTGAAAAAGTCTGAGTAAACAGCAATACATTGTATAGAAAAATGTCCAAAAACTTCGAATTAAATACATTATACTGCGATTTTCTGCTCCATTGTTCTGCTTTTCGACAATTCTTACTTGGTCTCAACTACTTCGACTCCCCTCTGACTTTCATGCTTACTTCTTCGCATGCAGTTGTTAGGTTTAGCGCAACCTATGAAGTTAATTCAGCTTGAAGAGCAGATTGCATCAAACTGCTGAAGTCAATTTAATCGAAAAGTGATTGATATTCAAACGAAAATCAATTGCTATTTTGCTTGATATGTGCGATTGTTAATATGAATAATGTTTCGAATGAACCCATAACGTATCATAAACAATTTTCAGTAAATTGTTTGCAATATCCTTTGCTTACAAGTTGAATGACTTGCAACTTGTTTTTACTTTACACCGTTTTGAAAACAGTGAAAAGCAATGAAAACAGTGAAAAGCAATGAAAAACAGTGAGCGTTGATCCTGCGTTTACCCGACTGCACCACTGGTCAAGACTAAAAAAAAAATTATCTGCCTTGATATATACAGGGTGACCCAAACACAGCAGAACACATAAAGTTTTTTTAAATCCCGCGAAGATTCAACAAATTTGAAGATTTTTTCAGGATTAAACTTTAGTCTAGTGTACAATTCTTCTCCAAAAGTTGAGTTTTTTTGCCGCTTTGCGTGAAAGTTATGTTCTTTCCAAAATGCTGGGCTTTGGGCCGAGGCAGATTTGCATACATCCCGCAAAACTGTAAATATTCCAACGCATTCCTCTGTCGTGGACGGCGGTCAAAAATGTTTTGAAAAAAATCTTGGGTTATATTCACACAAAGCATTTTATATTGCTTTTATTAAATTTCAAACCTTTCTTTTTTTCTCACGTCATCTCTTCCACGTGCTGCCACGGATGTACATAGCTAATTGTGCATCCGTGACATCACGTGGAAGAGAAGACGTGCCCAAGTGCGCAGTGACTGAGCATCGCCAATTTATCTGAAAACAAAGCTTGGTTGAAGTCAAGCGAAAATCTCAAAAGATTTTGTAGGCTGGGCGAACTGTCAGTAAAAGCTTTGATTTGCTGATCCTTCCCGTGGTTTAGCTTCCCATACCAAAAGTTCTAGACTATAGTACCGTATTATCGATCCCATCGTCTGTGCGAGATAATAACCACGGGTGGGTGCGGTGCATGAGTATTGATTTTGCTCGTTTTTCTACAGAGAAGCAATCTTCGTCGAGGAGATAAGTTATGTGTTACTCACCTTGAGAAACTGAAAAATGGATTGATATTTGGCGGGAGTGCCAACTGCTGCAGTGCACCATTTCATGTTGGCTCCGTCGCAGGACAGCGCCTGCGCCCTGTCCCGCGCTCATGGAGGCAGTACTTCGATGCGTCGGAAGTTGCACCACGGTGAGTTGCTAACAATCTGCATGTAGGAGACATGAAGGGGTTTGGATCGGACTACCGATTTGCGTTGTGCCGCTAGGTCCTTCATTTGCTTGCAAAAATTTAGCTGCTTGCTTCTGTAAGCTATATTTTTCTTTCGCAGGTATATGCCTGCCTTGCAAATCTGCAACACTTGCTACAAAATTACTTTGGATCTGATGCTTGAAGAAAACACAGAAACTGGTGACGACAATTCAGCTGATAGTACTGTCAGCTCACAGAGATCATCGTGAGTTGGATTTACACTTAGTAACAGCAAAAATAATTTCGGTAATTGTCAGGATGTGAAAAGCCGAAAATCGTGAGGGCAAAGCTATCCTCAATTATCGCATTACAATTTACAAGCAGGGCCTCTGATAGAAATTTTACCAGGGGATGCAAAGAAGGATACCGGGATCTTCTAGTTTCTGGGACCCTCGTCAAAACGTGTACAGCTTGATTGTGTAGCAATCAGAACATAGATGAAACAGCTACCACCCTAAGATCTACAAATATAGCTAGCAGCGTTGCAGTTGGAGAAAGCGGCCGTCAGTGTTGCGCTTGATAACAGAAAAACGTAGCGTGCGTACTGCCATCCTGTCGGGCCTGTTGGACTCCAGGATCCAACACACAGGCACCAGTACCGACCGGGTCCGGGTACGATGTACCTCTTGTACCCCTCTCGCAGGCCCTGAGTACAAGCCACAATGGAAAATTAAGAGAAATGCTAACATCTGGAGGACCACTGTGCAGACAAGATAGTTACGGTCATTTTCGGTTCTTAGTAAATTGCAAAACGAATAATCATCTTTTAGTTTAGGATTGCATGATGTAGCACCATCCACTACGAAGGCGCAGTGGGTGGTTTCAACATCCCGCGAGGATATAGCGCGCTAGGTAAATATTTAAAAACTTGACCTTATATTTTCCTTTATGCTTCTCGAAAAAAGAAGTCCTTGCTGCTGTTTTCGGGCGAGGTCGCATCATTTTAGAGCAGACCTGACTTAGACGTGCACTACGGTCTTTCAGCACATTATTTGTGCACGTAACCGGTGAACTATTTTCTTACAGAGTTTGTACGGAAGTACACTGAAATCGTTTCACTGTCAACACGACACACAAAAACACGATTTTTCCAATGAAGAATTACGCATGCATTTTATGCTTTCCTTAGTATAACTTTATTAGTCATTGATCAATGACTTAAAAATGTTGTTTTCTACTGTGCTAGACTTACAATAACCAATGTTGAGGCCATCGTGGTATATATTTAATCTACCCTGCTGATGGTATGTCATGCTGAAAGTTTGCAAATAGTCACAATCATAGTGAGAAAGAGACGTTCGGATATTTGCTGTTGAATTACCATCACAGCACGTAACTATATACCAACACTACACCAACTTTCCTCACCGCTGTCGTGCGCTACTTTGGATGTTCACCTGGTCGGGTGTGCAACGGTTCCTAAGGTGTGCAGGGAACGCCTGTGACCGTACGGAAGTAATAAACAATAAAGCTTCTGGAAGTTCTTTGTATGCTTTCAATGCTGTGGTTCCCAACCAGAGCACCGTGGCACCAGTGAGTGACGCAGACTTCGGTCAGAAGTTGATTGAAATGTTAATAACGCAAACTAAATGAAAACTTGAAGTTCATTAATGTCTTTTGTGGGAGCCGGAAGCTTGCAATTTAGTTGAAAAAATTGCCCACCTCAAAATACACCAAGGATTGTGTGAGATGAAGAAGGTTGGAAACCACTGAATAGTAAAGTTACTAAATGTATTACTTGTATACGTCGCTCTATGACAGTGAGTTAACAGACGAAAGTTTTAGTGTCGGTCCGGTCTGCTCTATGTAGGTGTTATACGCAAACGAGGTATACTTCATCTAGTTAGAAGCACATACTAGTGCAGAGAAAATGAAATATGGCCATTTTAAACAGTAGAAATGACGATACATTTGCAACTGTAGAGGTTTGGGGACCAATGTAGTGTTGCTTGCAAGGAAGCGAAAGCTTCGAAATGCCAATTCGCAATAAGAATGGCTCATACATCCACTATACAACCAAGACTGAGGTTCGTAGACCACCCGTAGTGTTCGCCTAAAGCACATAAGTGGAAAACTGAGCACAAAGATTTACGCACATTTTTTCATTAAATTCAGAAAACGTTGCGATGGATGATTCTATTCAGTATCGATGAGCTTTGCACCATGCTTAACTGCACATACACCCGAAGTACTGAAAATTCACTGCATTTCAGGTGTTTGGTAACTTATGTCTAATTTTTAGTACCAACAGCAGCGTTTTCTCGTGATCAAAAGCCTGAACAGTCATGTTTTTTTGGCATGACAGTTTTTCACGTTACCAAAATCTTATCTACTACCTTTAAAGATGCATATTGTTTACAGGTACATGAGCCCACGACGCTGGATGAGCACGCAATCACTTCAAAATACTGAAACTACCAGTGAAGGAAGTGGATTTTATTTGTTGTCTTCCCAACAGCGGCTTCGACAGCACGGAAAACTTCTATCTCTTTACGCTGTTCATCGTGAAAAGTACGGTCATCCCCGCGTAATACCAGATTCTGTTCTACGATATTTCAACTCTGGAGTGCGACAAAACACGTCTGGCAACAACGATTCGTTTCTTGGTGAAACGAGCTCAGGTGAGCATCAACTTGATAACGGAAGTGAAGAAGCGTCACTGGCCAAGACAGATACTTTCCCTGACGAATCCGAATTCTCTCATTCGTGGTCGAAGCCGTACAGCAATCGCAAAACTGTGCAGCTTTGTAATAGTTCCAAGGAAAACAAAGACAGTCCTACATCCGAAAGACTGTGCTACAGAATTTACAGTGACAAATCAGCCAACCTGTCGAAGACAGAAATAGAGATTGACGGAAAGTCTCCTGGTTTTACTGGTCCGGGAAATAGGACCGCTCGTGTTTTGCGGGACTCCATCGAATATCAAAACAAAAACGAAGAAATTGTACAGGAGATCGTTAAGTCTGGGTGCTCGCTCTCTAGGCATGCAAGCGATGAAAACATTAACAATATTCAAGTTACAGAGGTTAGCAGAACAAAAATAGCACGCAATGCTCTCCATCCTAACGAACTGAACGCAACATGCCCTCCTGAAACTCGCAAATCTTTAACCATCACTTTCCACTCTGTAAAGAATTCGGCATTTCTGGAAGGAGATGAAAATAAACTTGGAGACAAAGAAACAACCGAAAAGTTTAGTCAAACAGAATTACCAGAATGCGGAGAGGAGACTAGTTTGCATTGCGTTCCCGGTATGTTGAACAGAGAAGCAATCTTGCAGATAAGTCACACTAATGAAACTGAAGCGATCTCAAGCAACATACAATTCTCTGGGGAAACATTTGACGATCTGACTGAATCCGACCGAAGTTGGAATCATAAAATGTCAAACGTTACCGCTTCGTGCTTACGCATGTCGAGTTCTATAGCAAAACAAGTGGTCATTTTTGTGTTGGACTCATTTAGCAGCAACCGTAGAACTGGTTCAAAAACTGACGTTGCGCTGCATTCTGCAGGAACCTTGCGAAAACTTTCTTTTGAAGTTTTTGCGAATTCGCTGGCGCAGAACATGGTTCGCCTGGCAATCGACGACAGCATCAAGTTGAAACAAGAACGTGTAGAAAGACAGGTCGTGTCTAACCACAAAATCAACGACCCGTCTTTAGAGCACTTCAGCTACTTTGGCTCAACCCTGGCCGACGTCATCATGACAGATGTCAAGACAACGACGCGACAACTAAAAGCTTGTCGTCGATGTACTAGTGCAATACTGCAAGGCTGCTTACAAATAATAACATTTGCCAAGCAGGAAGCGGAACAAATCATGACGACTGCTGCAGGAATCTTACAGACAACTAGCGAAGAGCATTTAATAGACAAGCTGGCGAATAGTGTTGTAGAGAAAGCTATATCCTCGGCTCTTTTTAATATGAAAGACGACTTTGATTCAGACACCAGTTTTAAATGCCAAAAACAGACAGCAACTGAATCCTCGTGGCTGGAAGACAAACAATGTTATCGCACAGTGCTCTTTGCTAAGGTAAAAGACCACACGGATATGCCTTTGGAAACGCATATCAGCGAGAGTGAAGTTGCGAAAGGTGATAACCTGTTAGCAGAGTCCGAAACAAGTTCTCATCAATCAACATTCAACAACACCGCGCAAAGAATCAGTCAAAGTGAAATCTCGTTTACAAACTCTCCTATTCCTTTTCATTGCCACGAAGAGTCAAGCACAGCAAATTTGGTTGATTGCTTCGTAGATGACCTCGTTCCTCAGGAACGATCACTGTCGCTTGATTGTCTTTTGCAGCCCACGGCCTTGATTTTGGAACAGTGCGTTAATTTCGGCCTTCGCCGATCTGCATCAGCAGATTCGTTTTTCGTCAGTGCATTCAAAGCCAGTTCAGAAATTGTCAACAATCGATTGTTAGAAAAACTTTGCGATTCAACGTCCGTCGAACCTTTTTCAAAAACTTCCAGCAGCATACCATCAGCTGTTACCACGAAAGCGATTGAAGAAGAAAAAGGACCAGGTGAGCAACCGTTGCAACAAAATCATTCTGACACTTCAAGTGAAATTGAGTTTTCACCGGAATCAAGTTCAATCCCAGATCAAAAAAACGTGATAGGCGCAGAAGCAGAAAGTTCATGTGTGAACTCAGATGTTAATGCAGCTATTCTATCGTTTTTACCAGCGCTTGAAGAAAGGTCTGAAACCACAAAACTGCAGTCAACACCCGCAAACAATCAGATTGTCGGTGACGACGGCTGTGAGCAAGATGAAGAAAAAATTTTCAGTCTTCCAGTCTTTTTTCACCATTCAGTAGAGGAGTGTGTAATGAAAAATGACCGAGCTGAAAAAGAAAGCGAACCGGCCCACACTCAAGCAACGGAAAGTGCATCAGCGGAGTTATCAACTTGCGAACTTCTCGAGGAAGCTGGAGCAGAAAACAGTCTGCCCGGAGAAGGTAATATCCAGGCAACTGCTTGCGATACGCACCTTACTGCAAACATTTCCGAGAAATCTATGGCAGAAACTGCGTCGAATCAAACTGTTTTACAAAAAATGTCAACAGTTTCTGGCGAGGTTTTGCAACGTAGGAAAAAATTTCCCGTTGTCGACGAGGAGGTCTATGAAAAATACGCTGAGACAACTGCTCGAACAAGAAGTAAGTATATCAAAACTTTAACGAAGTTATATATGTCATCGAATTCGAATTTCGCTTTTAAAAAATCCTTCCAAAATCGGAGTTGTGTTACTGCTGACACTTCGGTGCGCGCAGTTAGCAGAGCACAAGGAACGATAGCAACAAGCGCACTGTTCGACGCTTAGTTTCAGTTAATGCTTATGACGTAGAAAAGCATTTAATGTTCTATCCACTTTGCACTATATAATTGAACATTTTTAAGTCACAGCACAATTATTCAGCAGAAGTTTGGAAAACTGTTGCCCTTGTAGTAACAACAGGTTAACATGCGTGATGGTGGAACAGAAGTTTGCCTGTTTGGTCCACGTTTCTCAACGAAAAACATCAAATAGTCCTTTAAAGCGTAACGAAACTGGGAAAACACAAAATACGGTCTCAAACACCGCTGTTTTTTCATTGCACTAAGGTTGCTTGGTAGGGAATGGCTCTCCATTTTTTTAAATTGTGAAATATGCGGTTTGTTCAACAGCCTCGCAGTTTCTTCGAGCTGTCACTGAAGCAGGAATCTTTGGGCATCGCTTGAAAGCACTTTCGACTGCAAGATTGAAAAATGAACAAGAGTTTACACCCCAAGAGGAAGAGGAAGATGTAGCTGATGTGATCTGCAGTGCAATTGAAAGTATTACACCACGCGCCTTCCACCGCAAGACTTCTCCGTTAAACCGCGAAAACGACGAAACAAGGTCTACAAGAAAATTCATCATTAAAGCATTGGCTTTAGCCAGTATTTGCTCCGTTTTGTTGTATGCAAGCTGGAAATTTTACCATTCGAAATGATTTACAACAACATGGTAACAACATATGACCGCATAACGATCTCCACTGAATTTTAAACTTTGCATGAAAAAAAAATAATTTACTCCCAGCGGTTGAATGGTTGTGAGAAAAAAACATAGCAGTATTAATTTTACATTTGTTGTAATGCCTTCGTATTGCGACTATTATTTATTTCATTTTACCGGATTTTTCTCGGGGCCATCAACAAACAACAGCAGTTTGAAGTTTGCAAATACAGTAGTCTATTTGGATGCTGCAATATGGCTTGCTTTGATTTAACGAGATTCACAGCTTATTTGAATGTACACAACTGTTGTGGCGTAAAAGTCTAACCAAAGAAGTTTTCAATAACTTCAACATCAAATCTATAACAAACTTACACAAGGCTTCTCAGCACATTTTATGTAAATTTGCAAGTGTTTCAAGATTTTGCTTTCAGTATTTACACTTTGTTTTTCTTCGTAATATCTCAAAAACGTACAAGCTGCAGTAGATTCTACATGGTTGATGCAGAAAAGAGCGAAAAGGTGGTTTGCGTGAATTAAAATGTGTTCCAAATGAAAAATTGCAGGAAGTTAGTTTTGTGGTGTGTGTTATTGTCATTTCTCGATATATAGTTTTTCAGAATAGATTCTGAACGAAGGCAATGAAAGGCATAAACACTCCCGGAATTACAAAACTATTCAATGTGTGTTCAATGCATGGCAAAATTCCTCAGGAATGCATGCAAACAGTCATTGTACCTATTTGCGAAAACAAGAATGGGAACATAAGTGATGCTGGGAACTATAGGCCTGTTTCCCTTGCAACTATCATCTCCAAGTTGTTTGAACACTACATCTTGTCATGCATTTCCACACTTTTGGCCACAACAGACAACCAGTTTGGCTTCAAGCCAAAACA
>JGI24158J21664_10009266_pt1 | contig 13137 bp, 8 predicted proteins | sample Ectturendosymbi3_FD_21664 | JGI IMG/M metagenome (IMG submission 21664) | reverse complement strand
CATGGTACAATCACAGTATACGAATACGATACAATACGTATAGGCACACTGGCACATGCATTTTGAGTGCGTGTTTCATTTCCCGAGGTGCAATCTTCAGTAGAAGCGGGCCGCACGGACGTGGAGATTGCTTAGCCCCTTTTAGTGCGCCGTGCACGTCGTTAAGCGCCTTCCTCAAACGCGCATTAACGATAACACCGGCAGGTGTAGGGAGTCAGACCCTTCGATCCGGAATCGTCGCTTTTAACCTTTGCGTTGCGCCATTGATGTCGCGTACATAGTTGCATCAGTAAAGGCAATTACCCTAAAGTTTCTTGTCTGGGAGAACACAACATGCAAGAACTTTATCCCCTTGTGTTAACAAGCAAGGTAACTACAGAATTTGCCTATAATGGCACCTCTAGGGGATTGCCTAAAAACGTTATTGCCGAATTGACGTNATAAGCGAATTGAAATGCATGTAAAAGATGCCATCGGGACCGAAAAAAGTGTAACGTTATAGGTGAATTGACGTTATAGACGAATTCAACTGTATAGAACAGATTTACAAGAGGTTTCAGGCTTCATTCGGATTAAACTAAAAAAGTTAGTTTCAGGGCAGATTGTTATTTTCAGGGCAAATTTTTTCCTCCCCCCCAGTAAAATGCCTTCCCGTAAGCTTGTGTAGTCAGTGCAACAGTTTCTCTACTCTTTTATCTTGTTTTGAACATTAGACTCAACTAAGTACCTGCACATTCATAATCTGCGTTAGAACCACAATGCTTGACTCCCAGCCAGTGACAATTTCAGTGGTCTTGGATAGTTGGTGCAGTGAAGCGTTATACAGAACGGTGTTAGTTTGATTGTTACCTGACCAGTCCAATATGTGCCTTATAACCTTTGGCACGAACCATGGAGTCGAAGGTTCACCAAATGGTTTGATTCCAAAGTAACCAATTTTGTTCTTTTTATTCAATTCCAAATTTTAGTGTTTCAACCTGCAGAAATCGCCCCCTCGAAACTGAAATCGCCCTCCCAAATCTCAAAAATCACAAAAATGGCCCCCACAACGTATAAAATCGCCCCCTCGATTTCCCCCACGTTGAGGACCACTGTTCTAAGGTAAAAAGGAGAGCGAGAAATTAGTGAAGAGACTTTTTGTCAAAGCATGGCAAACAAGTGCACTAGCAAAGCTGTAAAAACAAAAATGTTGACTGAATCATGGGTACCCACTATACGTTTGAGGCAATGGACCGTACTAAATCTTTGCAATGTGCCCTGGAACGCCAACCCTCCGTTTTTGTCACATGAAAACTAACCCCGGTTGAATTGCATCCGTTTTTGAAAAATAAAAAATACTTTCTTTCGATTGAGGTTGATCACAAAAACTACGCTGGAAATGTAACTCTTATTCCGTGGTTTGTGCATTAATAAAGTAACTTTGTATTTTCAATTTGACGACGTTATTGACAGTTTTGTAGCAGCCCAACTCTGCCCCCCAAAAATTCTTACAGGGGTCCCCTAATGGTGATGCCCCTTGGTGAAGAGTTTTCGATGTTACGCTACATCTCGAAGCTGAATGGCCTTCAAAACAAAATATCCTAATTGCAGACACAATTTTGGCAGAACCAGGCCCGTAGCCAGGTTTTAAGGTGTGTGGGGGCAAGATACATTTTCAAGGGGGAAAGATTTTTTTATCATGTGTTTAAAACAAATTTTTCTGAGCTCAACAAAGTTTGGGGTTAATAAAAAAGATTTCAGGGCAACTGCCCCCGAATGCTCCATCGTGTCTGCGGGTCTGGGCAGAACCGTCGCCAGAAAGTCTTCAGTTGGAGGCCTTCATGTTTGTGCAGGGAGGCTAGACATTCTGAAAATGTAGATTTAATTCACAACATGAACAGTTTTTGCAGCCTGTGCAAGTTAATCACAAATAAATTTCCGCAAATACCCACAATAGGCTCGTAGTTTCCAACTAAAATTATTGAACGAGCTAAAAAGGAATTGGGTCGTGAATCTGTCATTGTCATAAAATTGACGGCGATTATTTAGAGATGCCGTAATGAAATGCAAATGTAAAAAATTGGAGGAAATCAGAATCAATCGTATCGTTCAGTTATGAAAACATTATTACCGAAGCAGCAAACATGAGGCCGGTCAAAGCATGTGCGCCGCGATGAACGTTTTCTTTCATTAGCGCAAATTGATAAACTTTACCATGAACTTAAGTGAAATATGCTTATAAAGCGTGCGCTTTGGGCTTTTTACTGGCCGAAATACGCATGCATAAACCTTTCTGATGTCTATCCTTGTTAATCTCCTGGTACATGGAACATGTTTAGATTAATAACATTTTTTTATCTCAAATCACATATAAACGTTAAAAAATATAGACTAAGGCCTACCTGGGCGCTGCAGTTAACATCCATACGGTAATCCACTAACTGCACTACTCTGTTTTGGAAAAACTTGGCAGTAATTGCTGAATAGACTTTTGTAACTACACTATTAACTCCATCTGGCTGTTGAACAGCAGCCTGCGCAAATGTGTAACTTTGGTCGTAAGCACCATGGTATCTTGCTGCTATGCAGTACAAAATAAGAGAAGACTACCTGGACTAGCCATAGTACATTATTTTACAACAATCATTACACAAATCATGTTGATCAAGTGGCAATCTGACTTCTGGACGTATACAATTATACATGTAGGCAGGGGCGGATAAATGAACGCCAGGCTCATCAGGGCAAAGTCGTCACCGCGACGCCCCCGAAACGCTTAGCGCCAGTGTTGCCACTGGGGTCAGTCGCGTTAACATGGGATTGTTGCATTTTTCCACCCAGATCTGTTATAATCGACCCGGTGGTGTAGGTTTAATTATGTAAAATCGCGTTAAAACCGTGTTTTTTGAAGTGATAAATTCATTAGCAACTTCAATGTGTTCAATAATGCAAAGATAACTTTATATAACAGTGTTTACATTCGCACATCAGGTGAGAAAGTACACATATCGGATGAAGCAGAACGAGTTCAATCGGTTTCATATTCTCATATAAGATCATTGTGAGGGTTATATACAGTGGTGTAACGGAAGTTAAGCAAAGCACTTGCCTCAGGCCCTCCTTTTCAGGCCCCCCCCTCAAGGCATTTCGCACGTAAATGTTCCTCATTTTTGCTTTGCGTAAACCAGAATATGACAAAAAACTACTTCGGGGAGAAACGGTTTAAAATTTTGAAAATTTTATAATGCATGTTCAAAATGCATCTCAAATACTGCGACTTTTCTCGTAGCATTGCAAAATCTTGCTTCATGTTCCTGCAGTACAAAACATGTACTTTTCCTGACAATAGTCCTGCTCAAAGTCAGTATTAGTAGGTAACAAGAATAAAGTGCAGTCTAAAGGGCAAATTTGAAGCCGGTTCGAAAACACTGGAACCATGAATGAAAAAGAAAAGAAATAGCCGTTAACAACGTGGCGGTCAGAACTGGACAAAGTTTTTGTAATTGCATTTGGTAGTATACAACGCTTCTTATGATTTAACGATTCGCGCAATTTTCCATCTTATCTCCAGCCATTTACTCTATCTTTGCACATAATTCTCAGCCAATTCAGCTTCAGGGCATGCTTTGTATAACCAGTTTTGGGTTTCATTGATTGAAATATATAGACTACGTGTCTCACAGACAGGTTGGTATTTTTGACTGCCCAGAACAACAAGTATTGCCGTTTGTTCCTCAGCGCAAAATTTTAAGACCGCTTATGGAGCCGCAACCCATTTGTACGTGCTAACGTGGAACAGAGTACAGCACACCTCGCATATCGTTGAAGTTGAGCCAGGTCTTCCTCACCTCTGAAGCAGAACCGAGTGTGGCTAGCTTGGAATAGCTTTACACAGCAGTTTTTCCTTTGAATTTTAAAACGCGTGTCTCGCGAGAATTGCCTGAACAGCATTGCGCAAAGACTTGTTGTTCGGTGGGGTCGAGGTTGCGCCTGAAATCAGACACAACGTTATGAGAATTGACGAACGCATTTTCGCTCAACCTTCTATACAGCTCACTGTTGTATGCTGCATGTGGCGTCAAAGTTGCGACGGTAAACAGCTTTTTTTCTAGCAGACAGGCCTTTTTCATCTTGGCTATTTTGCTAAAGGATTCGACATGGCGCTGTCATTACGCTTCTTAGACTGGATCCCATGCAGATCTTAGAATTTCGCTCAACTGTTTGTACAGCAAACTGCAATAGTTGCTAGCTTAGTGAAAAGCGCATACACGGGGTCTTCCACAAATTTCTGTCATTATGCAATCTTATAACTTGACGATGATCTCAAAATTGAACAGCACGTGCAAGCAGTTTTCTTAATGTTTGACATTTGTGACCGTTAAAACATTCTGAGAGACCGCAACTTCTATGTCTGATTACCGAGATTGTAATTAGTCAAGGGTTTAGCATATTTTCGTGGTTACGCAGTGAGGTTCTTCTATGTTTTGAGAGTCTGTTGGAGAAATTTGAGAGACTGTTTCGGTCCCTCAAAACACGTTAAAAAACGTTATGTGCAGGAACAAGTCGAAATGTTGCGTTTTATGCTTCTTGCGTATATTTAACCTTGCACCTAATGGCATGAACCCCAATAGAAGAACCCTTTTGTGAGATACAAAAAGCTACAACACAACACAATAAAACTGTACAGCGTGTATTCGTTACAGAAGTTCAACAAAAAGCACTTGGTGGAGTAGAGGTTCAACAATGGCACAATAAGCTCAGGATGGAAGGCGGTTGGTGTGGAGCCCAACATTTGGCCGATTAATTTTCTTATACAGCGCGAAGAACAGTGTTGGCAGTCCTTCACAGCAAGCTCTTTTCTTCCAGTTAAATTCAGGGCTGTTCAGAAAGTAATGAACTTATTACCTTCAAGACCGTTTATGTCCAGCTTACGCCAAAGTTTGGCTCAAAAGAGTGTCAACACTTTCAATCATAACTCGTCAGCCGATTGAGCTAGAGAGCTGTTCAAACCCTTTGTAGTGGCGGAAAGACTTGTATTTACGATTCAAAAAAAATTGGGAAGATTTGGATTTGACCTTTTCGGGGGTGACGTATAAAAGAGAGTAGGTTTAGGGTTTTTTGGATCAAGTTACCTGACTTTGGGCCCCAAACCCAAGAGGCAACTTTTTGTTACTTTTCCTAAAAATGAAATTAGGCAAAAATCTGCATCTTTACAGGCCTTGATTGACTTTCTAGCGCTTGTGGTTGGCCAATGAAACTTTTCGCACGGAACGGTGCGCGTAACGTGCCAGCGAAGCAGCGTTATGATCCCAATTACTACTTTCTATGTCCTACATACTTCCTTACATAAAAACAGTCCAGTGCCTGTTTGAAAAAACACATCACCTCTAAATGAAGTGATGTTTTCGAAGTTTCGACAGGTTTAAATGACATCAGCAGAGGCTGAACTTAAGTCAGGCGTGTCAAAGCGCTTGTCTCCCAAGCAAAGTCCCTTGTGAGTCGCAATTACAAAGCTTGCCCTTCCATCTACACGTGAAATTTGTATTCGCCAATATGGCATTGGAGACCTCAGTGACGTCAGCTTTTGTTGTCACACATAAAGTATCCATTGGCATCATGGCTTTAAACCCCTCCCTTACTCAAGATATACAAAGCGTGTGCAGATTTCAGTGGTCTTTCTTCACATAACATCGAAAATTTTCTTTACGTAACATTGCAAACATTCGCGAATTGAAAGGATGTGTTTCATTTTATGGACTGACGTGACGTAGCCTACATCTTGAGACATCACGCAGGTTTCCGCTAAGCTTCTTGGGTGCATGGAATTCTCTATGTAGCAAACAGTGAACAGCATATATATAAAGAATGTTTTCCTTCAGTAAAGTGGCAAATCCTCTGTAACGGCCAACCATCCCTGGTGCACCTTCGGTAGCTGCTGCAGCAATATTTCTAGGATGAACACTGCCTTCTTCCAAATATTCAATGAAACATCGAAAATGGTCTCTCCATTTGCATCACCTACTTACTTTGCAAAGAAACACTCATCAATACCGCACCTAATACTTGGACTTAATGTGCCTTACATAAGCTATCAGAAGGTTTGAACTGCTAAAAGTTGATTCATAAAGTTGAATGGAAAACTTGACACCCTTTCGACCTTCAAAAAGCTTATCGACCCCAGGGTTGTCCTAACAACCTTTGGGAGTCGATAGAGCCCCCTTTACAGACCATTGGTCCAGCTGGTGCTGCAAAAGAAAGTGAATATCTTCACTTGCAACCAAATTTTTTAATGGGCCATTTTGCATGTGTTTAACGTTTCTGTCACTCAACAACAGAACAGGTCTGTTTTGTTGTGCTATCCAGGTTTCATCATAGGCACGTCTTGCGGAACATATAAACAATCAAGTGCAAGAATACAAGAAAAATTACCAAAAGTGGAAACTGGAACTCTTTTCATTATTTTCTGAAAAACTACTTTCCTGGTTTGCTAGCATAGTGCTTAGGTTTTGTAGCACATTGTAGATGTTTCGGTTCGCTCCGCAATTAAGTTCAGTTACTTACTGTCGCCACCAACCAAATACTACAATGGCAATCTCAAGCAAATCTTAAAAGAAAACACAGAGGGATTTGATGCAGTGATCACTACAACACACTTTCGCAACAATGAGGCATTATGTCGATTCAGGGCCGTTGCCAGCGGGGGGCCCAGTGTTGCTCGGCCGCCCTATTTCATGTTTGGCCGCCCAGTTTCTGCATACATCCAATATTATATTTAACAGATGTGCCCACCCCTTGTGATTTTTGGTCCCGCGCCTGCGAAAACCTGGCGACGGATCTTTATCGATGATGGGTTGTTCTCAGTTAGTTGCCTTGTGCATCCTCAAGAATGTCAAATGCACCCATGGTCTCAAATATTTTACTGTTTCGTTCTTTTCGTTATCAGGCAATTACCAGGAATTTCTGTGATGCAATGAACATTTGACCTGTTTTTCAGCACCTAGGGATTTTTCAGTTGATACGGGTATACACGCGTTGTCGAATATCGAGCGCAGCAATGTGCAATGTCGGGTGGACTATATTTTTTGCAGCAATGATTTCAAACATCTTGGATGTAACGGAAGGAGAATGTTCAATGAATCACCCATGTCCTCTTAGAGGTTGGTCAAAACTTTTACCTGCTGATGAAATATACAGATACCCAGTGATAAACTACACAAGAAATGTTTTACATAATTTTTCTGCAACACTAGATTTACCGAGGTGTTGTTTTTGACACCAAGTAAGCTATTGACCGTCGGTCCACGATGTATTCGTGTTTGCTGTCTGGCTCTTGGACGCCGGCTTGGTTTTCACGCTGTTGCTTGAGTGGGCAAGGCCTTGTTTTGAAAAGACTCTGGAGGGAAAACCATGCACGATAGAAACACAAATTCTGTACAAAAACGTCAGTCACATTGTGTAGTTTGCGAAAAACAAGATCAAATAATTTTTCCACTTTTTTTGGAGAGAAATAGCATCCTAAAACAATAGTAGATTGGCTGTTTTTTGACTTTGAAAGTTTATTGCACCTATTCCAACAATGGGAAAAATGTAAAAATCACAGGAACGGTTGTTAGAGCTGTTGCAAAGCATCCTGCCAAGTTTCAAATTAAGAAATTGTATAGAAGAAAATTTAAAACAGTTTTTATATCGCCTGGTCCCAGACACCATTTCTGCTTTTCGATTCCGTCCGAAAACGCACATGCGTTCAGCTGTGCTTTGCCTGTAGCTAAATAACTCAGTTTACGTTCGATTTGACTAAAACTTACAGCACTATTTCGTTTCGATACGCAAAACCTTCACAGATGTTTTCGTTGCACTAACTGAACTACGAAAAAAAATTATTACACACATGTTTGCAGCAGTTACACATCAGGTGAGTTTACGATTTACTGACTTTTTCTAAAATTCACATTACTTTCTCAAAAGCATGACTTTGTTTGATTTTTGTGACGATTTATTGATCTTTTTATGATGTAAAAACCTCCATTTACCAAAAAATCTTTTACGACACCCACTGCCTGGTGATATCCAAGGCTAGTTGAAACTGCTTCTCGTGGTGCGTTTCTCAGACCTGCATATGCCGACGCCTTTTGGTACCAAATGCTGTTTGAAATCTGGTAGCAAACACACTTTTTTGTCTAGACATCGACTGAGAATGCATTTCACAAACACTTCATCGCATCGACTGAGAATGCATTTCACAAACACATAAATGTACGCCTTGTTCTCAACCTGCTTAAATTCTGTGACACCATTGCAGTGCTGGACTAGTCCGCAAGTGTTGACACATTTCCGCTTTGGCTATCATGAACATTTCCAAAATATGTGCAAACAGCAAATGTTTCATGTGGTAACGTTAATACACCTATTTCCTCTGGTGGCTTGGCCTTGCTTGCAAAGCATTTTGCTTCCATAAATTATGTAACCGTATTGCGCGTATTAAACCTTATACTCATTGCAGAACAAACTGTTACTTACAGAGATAAACTGTTCCCTTTACACAATAAGTAACTTTGCCCAAGAGCAGTGGTTCCCAGCCGGAGTGCCGCGGCATCTTAGGATGCAATTTAGGATGTCCAGGGGTGCCGCGAGCGAATACGTTTTTCAAAATATAATTAAAAATACATTTTCAAAGTGTTATCAAACCTTACTGGGTGCCGCATATTGTGTTTCTTTTCGATAGGGTGCCACAAGCCTAAACAAGGTTGGGAACCAGTGCCCTAGAGAGATCTGCAACCTAAATGACCCGTGGTCTTTGGCAACCTCCTACTTCCCTATGCGTTTATAAATATGTCCACTTGGAAGTCATAGCAGCAATATATTAAAACAACCGTGATTGCGCCATCCACGCGTGTGACCTTTACGATTATCACATATAGGATACAGTATATGCTTGTGTTTCATCAAAGTATTTGTGCTAGCGCCATCAAACGGATGATTTGTAACTACCGCCATATTTCTGTCTTCGTGTTTCTTTCAGTCTACTGCGTTGCGTTTGAGAGTGCAGACGTCACTTTATACGAGAGACTTCTATGTCGTTTGTCAGGTTTTACTGCATATACTGTATAGTCGAGATATCTTTCTGGAGGTTTTCAGGTAATTGTCATTTAGACAATGCACTGAGTGAAGTTGGTTTTCATTGCTGAACATGTCTGGTTGTTTTTCCGTCACTTGTCACATGCGACTGACACTCACACCGGATATTGCTGTTTGGTCCTTGGCTGGTGCACGGATGATGAGAAACATATGATATGATGAGGAATAGCAACATAAATCAGATGAAGACAGGGACGGGTCCAGCCCGTAAGGTTAAGGGGAGGGGCGATTTCAGTAATATTTGGTGGTCAAGTCTCAATACAGGTTCACTACTGTAAGAGACATAGGTGTACGAGGCGGGTGAGCGACAGCCCCGGCCCCGGCTTGGAAAATTTCAGGGCAAACTCTGTTTTTCAGGGCAAGTGCAAGTTGCTAAAAATTCCTGAATGATAAAAAATATATATTCAAAACAATGAATTCAGGGCACACTCTGCTTTTCAGGGTAAGCGCAAGTTACTCAAAAATCTTGAATGTGAAAAGTATATTCAATACAGGGAAAAATTTCAGGGAAAACTCTGTTTTTCAGAGCAAGCGCAAAGTTGCTCAAAAATCCTGAATGGTAAAAAATATATTCAATACAGTGAAAATTTTCAGGGCAAACTCTGTTTTTTCAGGGCAAGAGCAAGTTACTCAAAAATTGTGAATGATAAAAAATACATATTCAATACAGTGAATTCAGAGCAAACTCTGTTTTTCAGGGCAAGCGCAAGTTGCTCAAAAATCATGAATGTAAAAAGAATATTCAGTACAGGGAAAAATTCCAGGGCAAAGTCTGTGTTTCAGGACAAGTGCAAGTTGCTCAAAAATGCTGAACGGTGAAAACATTCTCAATGCAGTGTATTCAGTGTATATTTACAAGAGGTCTGAGGCCCCATTCGGATTAAACTAAAAAAGTTAGTTTCAGGGCCAATTTTTTAGTTTTAGAGAAAATTGTTATTTTCAGGGCAAATGTTTCCGCCCCCCTGTAAAATGCCTTCCCATACGCCTATGGTAAGAGATATGAAGTATTCTTTACAAAAATGTGGTAACAAGACATAGAACTGCCAAATGGGCTTATGTGACGAATGCTTTTTTCCGAATTGTGCAAATGGTGAACAAAATTACCTCAATGAATTTTTGGGGAGGCGATCGCACAAATCGCTCCCCTCTAATTTCTCATGTTTTGTTGGCTACAAGAGGTGTTGCTCACTGTGGAAACAAAACAGCAAGGACATATATCGAAAGATGTATGAACTAGAGTCGTGTATTCCTATCTATCCAGTATGCCATGGGACAGCTGACTCCCTTCAAAGATCCTAGTAATCATTGTCAAGTGCTAGCACAGTACTATGCAACTGCCATATAACCATGGGCGTAGTCAGTGGGCAACTGCGCTATGGTCCCAAAATATTTCATTTCTGCAACTTGCCTCCCGTTTGCCAATTTTACAGAAAAGTAGTACTACGGTTGAATGAACATGATGGCGTCATCGAAACGCAAACAATAACATTGTATTTGTGTAATAGGCACAATAACATGCATATCACACAACGTTTGCCGCACCCAAAGTTTTCTAACAAAGTCGATACCTGATTGCAACATTCAAATGGCGAGGACTCCATTTGATTACAATTAAAGAATAGAGCCGAACAGGGTCGCGGCGTCCGAGTCGCAAGCAGTCGGAGTTTTTTAGGAGTTGGAGTCGGATTCCTACAACACTAAGTCGGAGTCGGAAATTTTGGAAAGGTCGGAGTTGGAGTCAGACATGTTAATTCAGACTCCGCAACCCTGGAGCTGCGCAGGCTATGTTATAACCAGAGGTATAATGCTGAAAAAAGAAGTGTGGGAACGAAGCCAAAAAACTAGCCATTTTCAAGTAGAAACAGTGCGGTAACTCGGAAAACAGAAGAGTGGGAGCGCAGCCAAAAACTAACTATTTTCAGTATTTTCGCAATTATGAGGCGCTACGCTTTTGTTCATATATGCGGTGTCTGGAGTTACACACAGAAAATATGAGTAAAAATACACATTTTCACGTCAGGTTACTATGAAAAAGGTGTGGGAACGCGTTCCCACACTCAAAAAGGTGTAGGAACGCCATTCCCACGCGTTCCCGCCCCACTACACCCCTGGTTATAACTCTTCCAGTCGCAAGAGATTCTCCAACTTTTCGTTTGTGTACGTACAAAGCTTAACACTGTGACGATCCAACTGGTTCCGCTTCACAAGCAATACTTTCTTCTGATGTATGAACAGATTTCTTAGTCCACAGTCCATTTTCGGTACTTGCGAAGTATATAGTGGATAGGCTAAACATAAGTGGAATTGTAATGTGCATTTTTCAGTTGCTAGGTCACCTCAAACTTCAGGATTGAGCTGCAGTGCTGTGGACAAGGTTTTGTGAATTGTGAGTTGAAGAAGAACCTGTGAGTCTGTACGACTGCTTCTACTCAGCTCAGTTGGCTGTGCAACAATTTTGACGACACAACTGCTGAAGATGTCTCAAAATGTATTTCAAAAATAGCTCGCATCGCATAAAAATAGGCAGTTTAACCCTGAAAGATGCTCATCATCAGGTGCGCAGCCAGGAGAATATTTGGTGGGAAGTAATTGGCTACTAGAAAAATAATTGGCATTACATGTTCGTAAAACTATATCCGCAAATTTTCTATAATAGTCGCACAAAATTTCGGGTAGCGAGTGCGCCTCTAGCCATCCCTGGCAACGCTCCAGCCTTTCATTTGATGCAAACTGTAATTTCTTTTATTCACTTGCTGCTGAATCTCAACATCATCAACAAAGTTTGTGTCATTGTATCCAGCCGCCAAAATTGGTGTGCTTTTACGTGTGCCTGATAGGTTGTACGCGTGTGTATGTGTTTTGTGTTTCCTTGATGTGTGCATGCGTACGTGTGTGTGCAAGCACGTGTGTGTGTGTATACGTGAGCCTGTTCGTTCTCTCTATGTGTGTAAGGTGTGCTTATGGTGGCATGTTTGTTTACTTATGCATCAGTTTTGGAAGCAAAAATGTTTTTATCACCCTCCAGGTCACTGCTTTTCTGAAAAAGGCACATAGTGATAGCGTGAGCTTAACCTTGATTTTAAAATTCCAAATAATGTATTTTTAGATTATCAAAATTTCAAATATCATTAATGTAAAATTGAGTTTATCTCGATTTTTGCGCGTGTACATTTCATGGATACCCAGTTACGTTTTCCCTAAGAATAAAGGTCATTCTTATTTTCCCGCTGCATGAATGGAAATGTCGGGGACCATTGTCGTTGCTTCATTGGGGAAACCTGCGTTTTCCGGTCAACCACACCTGACCGAGTTTTACAAGACGAGCAAGTCATTCACCGGGGCACCGGGATTTTTTCAGTGAAAATAGGACGTGGTGTCACCAGGCGCGGACACAGGGGGGATGCAGGAGATGCATCCCCCCACAAGACCTAAAGAGGTATTGACATGACACTTGATTTCATTGAAAATCATCGCCAAAATAATTTTGTACTGCACATTACACGATAAAGATGCCAAAATTTGACTTATGCTAACAATTTGTCAAAAACGCTTTTTCGTTTCATTAGATGAGCTGGCCTTGTTCATGGAACCTGATACAAAATAGTCAGTGATCGCATGGGCGTCCGTAGAGCAGGGGAGGCAAAACGGGCATTTGCCCCCAGCCTGGAAATTTGGATTAAGAACCAAATATTTCTGGAAACACCTGAAGTCGGTATCTTAATTCTGATTAATCGATTTGATTCTTGCAATGAAAGTTTTTTTGCCTGTATGAAACTCACACTGCACAAGAGTCAGGTTCACAGTTATAGAGTCATTTCAGTGATGAGCTTGCAGTTCACTCATTTCCCTCCTTTGCCTGCAGAGGTGCGTTGCAAAAGTCACGAGCAGGTTGTTTTACTGTTGGTCTTTATTGCGTAACGACAACATGGCAACAAATCTGCGAAGGTTCACTTTATATTACGGTGGCAGGCGTTTTGTTGCATGAGACAGTTGAACGCAGACATATTCTTGGCAGGTAATGCA
>JGI24158J21664_10009265_pt1 | contig 13138 bp, 6 predicted proteins | sample Ectturendosymbi3_FD_21664 | JGI IMG/M metagenome (IMG submission 21664) | reverse complement strand
CAGAGGAAAAGTGTGTATGAAAATGAATGAATGGAAATTACCTTTCTGATGTAAACTGAAGTGGTGCATTTATCCTATTCTTCGCATTTCGTCAAACTGACGCAAAACCGTTCCTATTGCAACAAGCATTAAAGCATTTTGCTCAGTAGCTCTTTTGAAACATGTCATCCCTTTGTGTGCACAATTTATAGAAAAACAGAAGTGGAAACTGAATTTGCATACAGTGTTCAAATCTTCATTATTGCTATGGCAGAGTTTTCAATCGATTTTCGTAAAAGACGTTATTTCCAAATTTAGAGCGTATTTCCAGAAAAATCAACTCATAAGTTACACCTTCTAAAGCAGTGTTTCTCAACCGCGGTTCCGAGGGCCGCATGTGGCCCCAAGCACCCTTTGTGTGGCTCTCAGCAGTCTTTTAACAACAGCTAATATAATTTGTGTAACAGTCTTCGTTCTGCAATAAAACAAAACATGCCAAATGACTTGTGTTAAAAAGTTAGAATGCGGCTCTCTATCCAAATCGTGGGTCTGGATTTGGCTCCCTTCAGCGAAAAGGTTGAGAACCACTGCTCTAAAGCAATCTCCAAAAAAACACCCCAATGAGGAACATACGGTTGATTAAAAAAAGGCCCTGCTATTCATTGGTCACAAGCACATAGCAATTGCAGGTGTTAGCTTATACACGTATCGATTCAGCAGCCAACGGCAACTGTATCTTTCTGGCTCAAATCGCAAACCAATTTTCGAAACCGCTATTGAAACCAACTTACGGGCTTAAATTTTAAAGCTTGATTGTGCTGCAGGGACCTGTTCGGTTTTTGCAACAGTCTGCTTAATCAGAAACAAAGCCGCCAAGCTTCCTTTCCCATATGATCACGACAAGGAGTCTTACAAAGTTGATCGTGACACAAATGCGGCCTTGGTTTCTAAATATTAATGAAAACTTTTCTTTAAAGGAAGCATTACACAAAAATTTTTCTTCGTATGAAAATTACTGCCCCAGTCCCGATAAACAGCCAAAAAAGAGCAGCTAGCTTTGTGTCTCTGTTCAACCGCTGCATTATGACGTTTTCTTTCAACAAAAGTTCATGGATGGATCCACCCACGTTCTTGTGCGGAAATGGGACGTCAGGGACATCTTTTCCCAGAAACTTGCACAAAGGTTCCCAACCGTCACGGACGTTGAGCACAAGGAGTTTGTCTTTGGGCGCATTCTGAAGTGAAAAAATACATCAACTTGCTACACTGGAGAACTTTAGCCCAATTTATTTTGCATACCATAGTTACTCAATTTTAAGCCGCTCTTAAGGGTAAGCCGCCGTTGATTGTGAGCCGCACTTCACCATAAGTGACCTAAGCCTCTGAGATACTTTCGCGTATGGCATGCTTCGTGTTTGATTAGCAACCCTGATAATGATGCTTCACCACTACAACTGCCTTCTGTTCATCATAATCCCTCCTGTGACGGATGTGCACATGATGCTGAAGAAGAAAAGATGATGCAAAAAGAGGGTTTGGTCAACAAAACGTAGCCAAGGAAAGACTGGGCGTCATCTGGGCATTTGGCAAGCTGAAGAAAAAAATGTAAGCGGCCCGTGATTGTAAGCCGCACGAAATTATGAAAAAAAGACTTTATAAGCTGCGGCTTGCACACGAGTAAATACGGTAAATGGTTGAATTAAGACGGACAAATCAAAACTTAAAGTGAAACTATAGCTTGAATCTACTCAACATATGGAGGCCTACAACAATCTCAAATATTGCGATCCAAGAAGCGTAACTTGAATATGTCTACGAGGTGCCTGTTTTATTTCCGTGTTTGGCTTAGAGTTGGTCACGGAGCCGGAGTGGACTCCGGCCGGAGTCTACGATTTTTGCCGGAGCCGGAACCGGAGTCGGAATTTTGCATAAAAAACGGACATGGAGCAGAAGTGAAGTTTTCAGTTTTTGCAGGAGCCGGATAATAGCTGTTANTAAATTTAAATTTTCTCTTACACGCTAATTGTTAGATTATATGTTGGCTCTATCGTCTTGCTTAAATTGGGACAGTGAGAATTCAGTGCAGGCTGGCAACGATGAAGGAGAGTCACAAACTGGCGGACTCTATTATGGCTCATACGGCTAGAAATGATTTGCCCATAACTCATGGCACCTTTCACAGGAAATAAGATGCGGGAAATAAGCTGTTTCTGTTAAGGTCCAGGTGCCGCCATTACTTCGTCAGCGTCATACAGCCTTCGGGTAGTCACAATCATTTGGCCCTTAGAGCAATTTGAGTTTGAGATCTCTGGTACAGAGAGTGTTCGATGTAGTCTATGTTCCTTCATTTGTGGAGGCTAATAAGTGAAAAGATAACAATAGTTGTTCTTGTTTCATTGTGCTTGTGCCTAAAGCACAAAGAGTTAAATTGAATAGTTAAACAAGAGTTGGTTCAGGCTAAAACTGAAAGAGTTGAACAAGATTTGGTTCAGGTGTCAATAACGTATGATTCTAATTCTTGCTTTCAAATTTGGTAGTGTCTATTTTGCCTCATGAACCAAAACCTGTGCTGGGGTTATTTGTCCTTAATTGAACACAATTGGTTGAAGTGGTCACATGACAATAAAACACACAAGGAGACAACTGGTTAGGGTTTACAGTTAGAGTTTAACCTACAGTTCACACAACACAGACAAGAAGGCACTACCTGCTTGCCAGCAGTAAACCATTCTGGGTAAAGGCAAAATAGCTACAGCAGTGCTTTTGCCTCACGAGGCAAAATAGAAACTGCTTTCAAGTTTTCGGAGCGTAAACATGAGTCGAAGTGTAACTTTCCAATGAGATCCGGAGCAGAAGTTGGAGTCACTTTTTTGGAACAGGAGCAGGAGTAAAAAACGTGATTTCGATCACCTCTGGTTTGGCGCAGAAACAGGGTCCATATCGCAACAGTTAGATAAACGCAAAGAGAACTGCTGATACTCAAAGCATCGTGGGTCAGATGTGCATTGGTATACGTAGGCAAAACGGAAGAGGAACGAACATTAGAAAAAAGCATCAGCACCTACTTCATTCGATCATTTTCATATAGAAAAGTAACATCGTGAGATAAATAATGGAGATTAGTGAAATGCATCGGGGAATTGAAGTGAGTAGATAAAGAATTGGATGAAAATGCGCATCGTTGTACAAACAAATACAACTTATTTCTAATTAAGGCATCAAATGACTTGACGAAATAGGTAACTTGATTTTGGCGAACGCATACATTCCTGGAAATGTAATGCAAAATTCGATATGCATTATTGCAGGCAACGCGGAAGAAGTTTATTGTTTTAGTGGACGAGGGACCGCAAGGTCATAGAAAAATCAAATCAAAGCAACAGCAGATTATGTACACAGTGTTCCCAATTTCAATCTATATCTTCAAGGCGGCAACGGCTTGACTGCTACAGGTGTCTTTGCTTACATAAGATGATGCAAACTGTTTACTAGAAAAACACGCAGGCCAGTGCCATGTCGTGGATTAAAACCAAAGTTGTTGCTAATGATGGAACAAGTGCTGAAATTCTGGATAAAATGAAATGCTCAAATTGTTTGGACATAGTCGTTATGAGAGACACACAGGTCTTTGATTACCAGAATCACTTACATCACCATTCTTAGGTTTGCAACTAGGCACAGTAACAGTTTTCACGCATTATTGTGCAATTTGTCGACGCATTAAACACACATGGAAATTATTACTGGGACAAAATGCGCACGGAGGTCACCATAGGCGATGTGTTCAGCAAACATTTCATCTTTACCAACAGTACGGTTTAGGTGATTTCGTGAATCAGCTATTCAACCTTATCACTGTTGCTCATAAGATGACTAATCTCTCGAAAATTCTAATTTTTGTTTCGAATTCGGCTTAGAAAGGTGTCAATATTGTTTTAGGATGAATTCAGTAATACTTCAAAGTGATTTTTCCTGCATCGTTACAACAGCTTCATTTCCTGTTGCGCTCACTATATGGATGGAGAGCATACATTTCTTGTTCCTTTTCTGCTATTTTGCTAAAACGTCCTTTGGGAGATGGTCCTGCAGGGCACTTGTAAGTGGGTCCGCTCCTTGCTTTTCCTTTGCTTTACGGAAGGCTCGCAATGCATGTTTGAAATTTTGGCGCCTTTTTTCATGTTGTCAAACAACGCTCCCCCTCAGGGTCTATTATTTTCTATCCAACAAAAGTGAGCATTTCCAGGTTTCTTACTCGCAGTCACAGTCATGTTCCACCCAGGGATGTAATGCCTGGTTGGTGTAAATTCAATATAGCTTCGCTTGCTGTCCTTTTTGTGACATACCTACATTGCTGCATAATTGCTCTAACACGTCGATGTGGTTTTGGTCAATACGCATGTGGTTGTCACATTGGGTGACCTCCTTGGACAATGGTATCAATTTGGTAGCTCAAAAATTGTTGCTGTGTAGCTTCCTTCCAATTCACTTTTTCTCATGTTTCGGAATGTCATCAAGATTTGAGCCAGCTTTGTAGTTTTGACGGTGACAGGTACTGGCCTATGATCGGAGAGAGTGAATTAATGCAACACTTAAATTTTCAAAATAGATTCAGGATCTTGCAAATGGAATATAAAGAATATTCATATTGCAAGAGTCGAATAAATGGCTGTAAAAATCAGTTGTATCGCTATACAACAGTGCAGAGCGAAGACCGTCTTGATACCATCATAAGGTGTTTAAACATCAACGAATTTTCTTTCTAATTTTCGCTTTGAAATTGTCAATCACTACCTCCGTAAAACATGCTTTAATGCCATGAACGTGTACATTAGTACTTAATCCTGCTTATCTCGTGCACGATCAACCAAATAAAAGTTTAGAACTTTCTGTATCTAATAAGATAGCGTTGATATAAGAATATATTGTGCAAAAGCAAGAAAGTAAACAACGAATTCGTTTCCTTACGACACTCGTCATGCATTACGAATCTAGGCAAGAAAATACTTTTACACTTTTGATATGAACCAAGTTGTACGCGATGTGATTTTAACCACCCAGTAATGAAAGCAACTCTGCACGCGCACTGAGGACACTATACAGTACTTACGTTCAATACATATTGATTGTGCATCCTGAATCTATTGAGCATTGCTAAGCGGTTGACAGAAGCTTTGGACCACACATGTGGCACGCAGAAGCCAAACAGGGCCATGTCTGCACAAATTGAAAAAGGAAAAGGCACAGCGGTTAGAGCTTCAAACAGCAAAAATAACTACAATTTTTATGACAAAAATTGTGAAACAAAAACTTAAAACTACCTCAACAAAAACCATTGATATGGTCTGCGTGGGTTGACAAATGAAAATGAAGACCATTCACGCAAAAGTTTTGAAATGGTGGTCACGATCTATAGCAATAGTGTGTGAATCTCCAATGCGAAGCTCTAATGTTCCGTTCTAAATTTGCTTCAATACAAAATTTGTGGTGAAATGATAATGGTCGTACAGTGCGAATTTGATTTGAGTAACAAAGTTACCAGCGGGTATTTCATGGGGTCAGTCTAACTTTACACTCCTTTGTTTGCTTTCATGTTGAAGTGCATGAGATTTCCCTTTGTGTTTATATCAACACAAAATTTATGATATCACACCGAGAATACTTCAGTAAAGTGCTTTTGACTACACTTCAAAAATATCTTTATACTTACGGCAATTTGCAAAAAATCTGTGAAATGCCCAGCCCATTGGTGATAATGCCCACATAATTTGTAAATGAAACTTCCTATTGAAGGTTTTGAATTGATTCTTCCAGCTTTCAAACCAAGCTTCCTCGTCTCTGGTAGTCAGTATGATCTGATAAAGTTTCAAGAGGTCAAATAAAAATGTAGCAAAGCTACCCCAACGCTTCAAAAAGTCATCTTTGCAAAGTGGCAATGGGTAAAAGAGACGAAGAGCATTAGAGAATTCGTTCTGTACGTCACAATTGTGTTTGTCTCTTTTTTATTAGTCTACTACCTGCTTATCTCGGATATAAGATTCATATCACAATTAAGAGTGAATGCAACACTACTGTCAAATAACATTTGCTTGGTTACGATGTGTGAAATTCAAATGACTTAGGATAGTGGTTCCCAACTTTTTTGTGTCATGGCCCCTTTTGAAGATTTGGTTGGAAGCTGTGGAGCCCTTTAAATGAAACCAATTAATATTGCTACGTACAAGTGGTTTCTACTAGAAAAGGTTATCATCCGCTTTACGCTCAAAAGAATCAAGATTGTTTCACGAAATTTAAAACGTAACAAATTGACGGTGTTGCGCAATAATCGAAATGTCTGACGGATGGAATTATTTAAGGGCCGGATAATTGCAACTTGCATACCTTTGAATAACAAGCATGTTCTTTCACTTGGGCCTCGGAAGGAAGGGACAGGGGGAGGCCTTGACCCTGGATTTCGAAATTTAATATTTTCCTATTAACATTTTAGAAGAAAAATGTTTTTCTCTTAGTTTTGGAGTTGATAAAATGAAATTTCACCCCTGTTGCCCCCCTGGATAAATACTTTCGACACTCATGCGGTCAGGTCTGGTGATCGTTTTCGATAATTTCTTGAAAATTGTGAATTTCATCCGTTCACAATCAAAGAAACATCGAATTTGTTTACATCTGTGCAAGGACATGGAAGCAGACGCAATGACGTTACTATATAATGCTTACGTACACTGGTTATCCAGAGGAAACGTTTTAAAGCTGGTGTTTCAACTTCGGCAAGAGTTGCGGGCTTTCCTTGCTCAACAAGGAAATCCGATGTCCACTAATTTTCAAGAGAACTTTGACTTGCAGAATTGTCCTACTACTCGGCAATGTTTCAGAACACAAATCGTTTAAATTGCTAGTTGTAAGGAAAGGAATATGATGCTTTTGAAGTTGTTAGTAAGGTTCAGGCGTTCAAACAAAAGTTGAAGTGGAAAAGCAAAGTATCAAAAGGTGATTTTTCAGATTTTGAATGTTTACAGAATGTCTTCCAAACTGATAATTGAGAGATGGAGGACACACACCTGGAATCAAAACTATAATCAATTGCGTACAAGCATGCCGATATTCACTTACAAAATTTGGAAGTCTATTTTCCGAGAGACTTTTATTAAAATCTGAGGTCTCTGCTATGAATCGTGTAGCCGTCTATATGTGGAATTCGCTTGGGTTACCTAGCAAGTGAGCTTATTCAACTGTGGTCAGATTTGGTCCAAAAAGTAGAATTTAGAACTTGTATAAACTATGCTAGGTTTTGGGTATCAACGCACAACATGCCTGAATACCGAAATCTCAGTCGAAAAGCAATTTCTGTTATTGTTCCACTGGCAGCAACCTACTTTTTCGAGGAAGGATTTTCTGTTATTGTCGAAATTAAATCAAAAAAGAGAAACTCAATGAAAGAGGTTGATCTTATCTTCATGACCTTTGCCAATTTCATCTTGTGAGCGTGGCCCTTGAAGCAACGTTAAAAAACGCGACGCAGTAATTACATTAAATGAGGTGTGTTTCTTTTTATTCACACTACGTACTGTACAAACTTTGCAAGCACGAATACTGGGTGTCATTCAGTTTTGTGCTACGTGTCGTTTCCTGTCGTTATCTGCGTTTTTGTTTCATGCGTAGCCTACTATTTGTCGCGGGCGTATGTACACTGAACGTTCTTCCGCTGTATTTGCTACCGTAGACTTAACTGCCACTGTCTTCACTGCCTCTGTTTTGCTGACATTCGTCTTGCTGCAGCTGCCCCCTCCCTGTCTGCACTGCCGCCACAGGCGTCGGAAGGGCCCCCATGGATTTCGAAATTTGATATTTTGCTATTAACCTTCAGTAGAAAAATGTTTTTCTCGGACTGGGTAAAATAATATACCAGTTCGAGTGTTGGTAAAATGAAACTTCGCCACTGTTGGCCCCACCCTAGGGAAAATCCTTTTGGCCGAAAAAAACTCCCCAACTGCCCTCCCCTGGAAAAAATCCTTCCGTCGCCAATGGTCGTTCACATGAGCCAGATCTTGCGTGGCCTGTAGCCTGTATTCTAGAGCTGTCCTCGATAGACCACGAGGGCGGCTAGTTTAGCACGTCGCTATTTTACTTTCATCTCACACATACAAAGACCATGGACGCCAAAAAATCTGTCGGTGGACCGTTGGGGGTGCACTGACCTCAGGATTGGAACCACTGACTTAGGAGAACCTAATATGGAAAAATGCCGAGTGGTAATATTATCTTACGTTGTCGTCAATAAACATGTAAACTTCAAATCCAACTAAATCACTAAAAAGCTGAAATGAGAAGGAGCCTCTGCACAGCACATTTCAGGTTTGACCCCGAACTCCCCTGCCTTAATTCTGATTAATATCATAACTATTTTATGCAACAAGACATTTTATGTATTCAAACCAGACCGTGCAACAAAGTTCAAGAAACGTTTTTCACAACGCCAGATCAACAACAAGCAATGGAAGAATGTTTCTTATGTCATAAAGAATTTGTTCTGTCGCTACAAACAAGATAGCAACTAGGATGATAATTGTTAGCTAAAGACCCCTCAGCTTCCAAAACCACAAAGAAACTTGACTCTCCACCATGCGTATTAGCAGGCCCGTAACCAAGGGTCGCAGGGGGCGAAGCCCACCCTACAAAATTTTTTTCACCCCCACTGGAAAAATGTGTTAAGCATAGTTGAAAACTACTGGACATAGTTTAAAAAATTTGGGACCCTCTCAGAAAACTCTTCGCCACCCCTGGTGTCCCAAGCTGGGTACGGACCTGCGTATTAGCAAAAGATATCTCCTTGCTACAAAGCCATTGCCTTGGAAAATCAGAATACCATTTGAAAAATTGTTTATACTTCGCTCCCTTCATCAGGCAAAGGAACATTACAAAATGATGAAGTTGTCGATGGTCTCAACTGAGGATTTAATGTCATATCTCTGTTCACAAAATTTTCCACTTACTTGGCTTTAAATATAAACAAGCAACATTTGCAACACCCAATCCTGACCTGAGGAAGCCCTAAAACTCATTTGGTCAAAAGTTAGGTTTTGTCGAAGCACGTGTGATATGCCTAATGTCAACAAATGTTAGTTTTCAAGGAAAACGCCACAAACAAGTTTTGAACTGCAATGATGTCTCACAATTCTTCGATAGTTGAAAAACGGCTCATGGAAGATTTTATAAAACACGGTTTGGAAACATTCATAGACGCTCATATATTTAAAGTTAACAAGCATGTCTGATTTTGTCTTCCGCCTGAACACGATAAGTTCCATCCAATCCACCATTAACAAAGCAGTAAGAATGCACAAATTCGTAGATTTGGTGATTAGACGCAACATCGAAAGGTCACCTAAGGTCACCAAAATACCAAAAACCATTGCATTCACAAGTACTTCAGATCAGACTTCAGATCAAATTCAAAATAACCTTTCAGTGTTCAAAACATTTTTCAACCTAGCTTTTTTCAAACTATTGCACTACGAAAACAGTTATCACGAACGTATTTTTCTAAAGTCGTCATACATTCATTTCGAAATTGGAACCAAATACCGGCAAAAGTACAACGAGTCGAAATATTGTAATAAATTTTGAAACATGAATAAAATTTAATTACTAAATCAAATTCATTCCTTATTCAACAAATCCTTACACCAGTTCCTTTTTTTAATGAATTTTGAGTTATACGCTGCCCGCTTTGCCTTCCACTATATCATTCAACTGTTACCCAAAGCTTTTTTCCGTTACGTTGATATTTCATCGCTATCTCACCTTTACCTTTCGCATTATTGCCTGCTTGTCAATAAAAACAATTACCCATTATTTTTCTGGTGTTTGTCACTTCGATGGTCTTGTCGGTTAAGCTATTGCACTGAGCAAGCAAGCCTACAGGGATGGGTGAAACATCGGCAGACAGACAAAATTACAAAAATCACCGGACAAAATCTCCAACTTACTTGAAATCGCAGTGCAAAAGAATTTATCTTGAAAGACTCACCAAAGCATCAGGAAACGCCTGATGAATTTGTTCCCAGAAGAAAAACACAGGAGCATCCGTTATAGCGTCAACGTCTTCGTACATTCTTTTAAAATCTTCAACACTACCTCCGCTGATTAAAATCCTGTTCCAGTCTTTACCATGATACCAGAAATGTTCCATGAAATCAAAAACCTTGTACCCGAGCAAAGTTAAAGCATATGATAATGTTTTTGTTCCAGTTTTGGAATATCCAGCCAAAATCACTTTCATTTTTGATTGAAATCTCGATACAAACTCTGGAGTTGCTTATATTTAAATTTAGCTTTTCTCGTTTGAGAACTCAAAACCTAACGGATCTGCAGGAAATGGTTTGAAAACAGTGTGACAAACTTTTTCAGATTAGTTAATCAACATTTTGCTATGCATGGATAACGCCCGCTAACATTGCACTTGGTTATATGGTTTATTCCACTACAAACAAGCTACACACTTTCAGGTGTTTGTTCTGAGATCTTTTGTGTCTACAAATGATTGCTGTTAGTTTGCTGCAGTGACGTCCTGCAGCTTACTTGTTGTATCAACTAACATGAGGTTCCGGAAAGAAATTATACTTTTAGAGCTAAGTTTCATTCCAGCTTGATGGCACGCAGCTATAAACAGACCAAGCACATGTTGAAAGCCCTGCTTTGGTCCAAGTAGTATTAAAGCATTAGGTGTGGAGATCCCAGATGGCTTTACAGAACACTCTGTTGGCTTGTCCGGAATTGGAATCTAATTATCTAATTTACATCCGAAATCCTACAGTGATTGCATTTTGGCTGATGGCAGTTGCCTTGAACAGCCGCCACATCTCTCCTGTGTCCATTGTGCATTCCAGGAACTTTGCCAACAAGGATGATATGCTGTCTGCAAGGGCCTTTCTAGGGCATGTACGTTTTTTCATTTAAAAATTTGTAATTGGCATAATATTCACGCAAACAATTTCAATTTTTACATACAAAATTTTAGTTCGGCAAATAATTGCTTGAAATATGGCATTTGTTGCAAAATGTTCGGTAATTTTGAAGGTTTTCAACCTATAGTGTTTGGTAGTTTTTATGTGATATTGAGATTGATTTTGCTGGGAGATGATGAAAACGCAAAAGTAGGTATTTTCTATTATAATATAAATTGCTTAAATGCAATCAATCAATCAGTTGTTTTTATCGCGACGTTAATACATGCTGTCGTTTGACAAAAAAGGTTACGAGGATTGCTGAAGAGACCGCAAGTTGTACAAGTTAGCCAACCCTAAAAAAGAACAAAGAGAAAGGCAATACGAGTGATATGTAGATCCATATTTAACAGCGAATCTATCACAACACCAGGGTGTTTAATACTCTCAATCTGTTCTATTGTGAGACCACCGCAACAGAGGTTGATAGGGGAGGTTAAAAGTGAAATTTTAGAAAAGAGTGTGCATATTCTGTATATTCTGCACAAATGCATATTCTTCAAATTACACTAGTTACAATTATAATTTTCAGATATTTTGGAAGGTGATATTTTTCTGCTTGCCTGTCCGGCTCATTCTTTATGTCTGCGTTGGTCATTGAAAAAAGTGACTCACATTATCTGCTCATGCCCCAAAGAAATTAGTATTGCTGTAAAGGAAATAACTCTTATGAAAGGTCGAACACACAAGACTGTTTCCATTGGAAAGCAACAGATTAGCTTAGCACACACCAGAGGAAATTAAAACGTTGAAAAGGCAAGCAGAGAGATGCAAACAAGGATGAAAGAAGCTAATTACTTGAACACAAATATATGCAATCCCCGATGATCGCAAAGTCATGAGAGCAGAGCCCACTCAACTGATTCCTCAAAAGCTTGCAAGAAACCTAGAGCGTTAGTTGCAGAAAGGTGCAGCAGGTTTGAACAACACAAACAACCCAACACGGAAGATCTGCCATCAACAACCTGCAAAATATTGTCTGTTTCAGAAACGGAAGACCAAAATTGTATATCGAGTTGAAAGTTTGTGGAGCAATCAGACATTCTAATTAGATATGTTTCTTCAAAACACCTTTTTTAAAAAGCTATGCAGAAACCAAACAGTGCTATGCCGAGCTTAAGATAAGGTACCTGCATTCGTGCCACAACTGCTACATCTGCAGCTTCTTTGGTGGATGCTCGTTCAATTAATGAATATTAAAAGCAGTGTGTGATTGACGACAACAAAGTAAAGAGTACACAAGGAAAGACCGCGAAGGCACTGTTGGCTTCGTCTGCAAAACAGGTGATATGAACTATGTTTTCTTTGATGGGCGTCATCAATTTCCCAGTTGTATTAAAGAAAAGCATTATTCTGTATGATGTGAGCCTGGTGGAAGGTACTTGTGCTACTTCACTGCTCAAGAGAGTTCAAAAATATAAATAGCTCTTATTGTCGACAGCCTGGTAAATTTCACGAAGAACGAAGAAATTTATACAAGTTTACAAGTCGTTGGAGGTAATTCTACAAATGTGAATACAAGTCGTGAGGGAGTTGTTATACTTTGGGTAGATGTTAACTAGTTGGTTTGTGCTGTTTACACCAAAAAGCTTCCGTTACGACACTTGATTGCTACTTTAGACTCAACAACTTTGTTAAACAATCAATGGACGAGTGATCTTGGAAAGATATGGATTCAGTTACAGCATTTGAACTGCAGCGTTCTGTTACAGGCACGTTTGCCTGTAACTCATTGCTGAACAAAAAACAAACTTGCTGTCTGAGACAGTCAGAAATCTGAAATATCCTCAAGTCTGAGACAGTCAGAACTGATCCAAAAAGGATTACAGCCAATCAAAATTGATTAAGTCAACTGACTCAACTGAAAACGGCTAGCCTAGAACGACTACCTCAAGTCACCATAAAAACAACGTCATTGAAACGTCAGTAAAGTCACAAGACGAGTCACAAGACACAAGCTGAAATCACATGATGATAATCAAGACCAGGGGAAACCCCGAGCCCCGAGATTTACCCGAAGGTGCTGGAAGCATTTAAATTAGCCAATCACCAGACAAGTACGCAAGCAATAGCCAATTGGAACACCTGAAGAAAATGGGAATTTCCAAGTCACATGACGATTTATGGGTATAAATAGCGTCTCATTTGGACTGAAATTC
>JGI24158J21664_10009264_pt1 | contig 13138 bp, 7 predicted proteins | sample Ectturendosymbi3_FD_21664 | JGI IMG/M metagenome (IMG submission 21664) | reverse complement strand
AAAAAGTGACGATTTAGGCGAAGTGACGAATTATGCAAACAGGTGAAAACTCTATCATAGCATCTCGTATACTTTATCATAGTAACTCGTATACATAGTGCTTTTATTTGCAGTAAAATGCAAGTTTATGACATTATGGCTATTTACTAAAAATTAAAATCTTTAATTCCTTTACTCTAGACTCCACTGTTTAATCTAACACCTTTCAAATCTTAATAAACTTTAAAAACATACCGCGTCCTCTCAATGAGGTGTCGGGCCGCACTTGGCACCTCGTGTACAAATTCGATAAACAAATTGCGAGGTGCAACAATCCTCAGATAGAGAGCCTTAATTTGTTTGAATTTCCACACGTACTATAGCTGCTTAGACATCAAAAGTGAAACTGTAAATGACGTATTAGCCGAACAAAACGCTTCTCAGGGATAAAAAGATGTGACGAATTGAGCAAATTGACGAACAGAAATGTACACAAAAGGTAGGAATTCTGCCGTGACCGATGAAAAAGTAATTGAGCGAATTAGACAAATTCTACTGTATTTGCATTGAACAAAACCCAAAACACTTACAGGCTATTCAGCAGCGATTACTAAAACTGGCAGAGAAATCAGTTGCTGTTGGGGCCCCTGATACTTAACGCAATATAGGAATATAATAGAGTTGTATTCTTGTATCGCTTCTGAATCACAAAAATTTTTCAAATAAGTATTTTATTTGAAATAAATTTCATCACGGGGGGCCCGGGGCAATTGCCCCCCTTAATCTGGCCTTGAAGGCGAGGTCAGCGTCACGTCTACGCTAACCTCGCCTTTACAATTAGCATTCGCGAAAGCTTCATCTGAAAACGGAATCCGCAAGTAGCTTCATCTGAAAACGGAATCCGCGGAATCCGCAAGTTTTGAAACCGCTGCATTTGTTCCAAGACTGCTGTATTGGTTTCTACACTTTTCATGCTGGTGACAAGCAAGATACTGCTATAGATTTGTGCTTAACAATTGCATTTCGCTTTTATGACTAATTGCACCTTGATCGACGTTTTTCGAAACCACGTACTTCACGTTTCCGGAAAACAACCATTGTCATTTGCTTGTCTCTAGTTTGGACTTATAAGTGTTTTCTAGCTCAAAATTGCCAAAGCAATTGCATAACTGAGTTAAAAAATACAGTGAAAATATTTCGTGAATTTTCTGATTTTTGTTTAGGAACAAGACACAAAACAACCAACCAAACCGAAGCAAAATTTGTGGAAATCCTCTGAAAAGAGTAAGAGACCTGGTAGCAAAGTAAAACATTAAGGTGCGAAACGCTTTCACTGGGAGCTTTTTTATACAATACACCATTTACTTTCTTTCGCAAAATGCAATAGAAGCAGAGTAAACAATGATTAACCAGAAAAAAATATTTAAGACAAAAACGAGCGTTTTCGATTTTAACGACAAAAACCCGTTCTGTTTGTGATTTGATAGTCAAAACAGCTTGTATGAAGTTCATCAAAGCAAGCATTTGTGGCCACTGAAGACAACACTTGCGTCGCTATGATATAAAGCCTTTGAATACTTTATTCCAATTTCATCATCTCTTGGGAAGTTCATACACACCACTACCTCATTTTCTGTCGAACAGCATGTTGCATTTGCGTAGGATACGGCACGTTTATGCATTTTACCAAAATGAATGAAAAATTTTCCCGCATCCTATTAACACTTTGAGAGCATTAAAGTAAAACAACACCGCCTCTCAACTTTAAGTCGAGATCAAACGTAGCACTCCGCAGATTTTCAACAAGGGTTCTGTAACTGTGCCATCGGAGTAAAATATGGTAATATTGTGTTTATTGCAGCAGTTATTTAAAATAACCTGTTAAACAAAATTCAACCACTGACTGCTTTGCATTATACTATAAGTTGAGTGAAGTATCGCAGCACAGATGGAGGTGCATTACTTGCGTCAGCGCTTGCTTAAACGTCTCCACGTAGACCACAGCCATGCTTGCCGCACGGCATTTCCGAGAAAGTATTTTCAGGATCAAGCGGCATCAAATTTCATCGAAACGTTTTGTGCACTGATTCGCAATCATGGTGCATTTATTTAGCGCTGATCAACCACACGCAACAGATTTAATTGCTCGCCTCAAACATCTGACACTTTCCACCGTACGTTCGTTATCATTTTTCTTGATGACATGAAATTCTACTTTTGATGAGAAGTTGCTGTGGTACCCGGTTAAGCCAATTACCCTCTCGCCTAGTAAGGCCCATTTTTTGTTGTCCAATCGCGTCTTTTGCAAAGTTGATTCCTCTTTAATATCGCGGGTTGCTGGCGTTGAGTCTGAGATAAAATACTTAACCTGGCATCTTAAAAAGGCACCAGTCTGCCTCTCTCCGTACATGGGTTCAAAGCATCACCAGAACGGTGGTGCATGTTGTGGCGTTGTCAGAGAAAGCTTTGCATATCGGTTTACAAGCAAACGTGGAAGCAATTGCTTTTGAAATTGACAAAAAATTAACGCTGCAGTAAACAAAATTGTGAGTTCTTTAAATCCTTGAATCAACACGCTGCTGACGGCGAGGACGCAAGTGAGAGCAGCAAGGAAGCACGAGCCGCCCGCGGATCAAGCAAAGTTCATCTGAAATAATTTGGACATCCGTACGAGGTTTCAGCCCAACATTTGTCCATTTGTTTGACCACCTTGTCATCCAACTTCCCCTTTGTGGAGTAGTCCATATTCGTCCTGAAATGCTCCATGTTGGAAGCACCAATGATAACTCCATCGCCGTGGTTGACATCAAGTGCAGAGTGATAGTACAACCATCTGAAATTTTAAGTCGGAGCTTGATGCCATTCCTGCTGCTGCTAAAATCACCAATTTAGTCCCAAAACACTTTACAACGAATGAAAACTATATAGATACGTATATACAGAGCGCACTTATCTACGTGTAGATTCAGACACTCGTCAGCACCGACAGGACCTTCACAAACATTTTCAGGTCGATCATACCAACTGTCATACGACCAACGGTCTAAACAGCAGAAATTTCACTCTGGACTCATTTTGGGCGATGTGGTGCGGGTGCACACGAAAAAAGTCAATTAGTTAAAGTCTGCTATAGTTGTGTGCAGGGCCGGCCTTTAGCCAAATTTTCCCAATCGGGTCCCGCGCTACGCCTACTATCCTACGCAAACTGACACTATTTCTATCGAAGCTGCTTGTGCAGTGCCGGCGCGCCGCCCATAGAGTAGGATCCGCTGCCAACGAAAATCAAAGTGACCTGCGCGGTTTTTAACACCGTAATCATCATAATTTGTTTTGTAATCGTAACAATAGTCACTGTTATTCCGCAATGTGCAGCTTAGTTTTTTCAATAGCACCTAGGGTTTTGAAGTTGTTTCCCGTTTTAGTTGTAAGCGTTGCGTATTTGGCAGGTCATGTTGCAATAGTTGCTGCTGTTTCAATGGCTACCACGATAAGTTAAGTTCACAATTGCAAAATGTGTGCTGCTTAGTCAATCTTTAGCGTTATTCATTTTTCCTCTCGTATAAGTCTGATGAGGCAACCTGATATTGGCGAAAACCTTTGAAATGCACCTAGTTTTAATTATGTCAACTGAATGGCTATTGCAGGTGCGCAAAAATAACGATTCCTTAAGAAGTACCAAGCATGGACGCGTATGCTTCGTGAGGAAATGGAAGCATTTATTCGAAAATCCGTGGAATTGTTTGAATTTCTCGCACACAATAACAGGCACACGTCTTTCCCTAATTTGTTTATAACCCTCAGGATTTACATAACCATCTCCGTGACCTTGGCATCTGGAAAAAGGAGTTTTTCTATGCTGAAACCAATTAAAACTTATTTGAGATCCTCAATCCAACAAGGGCGCTTAAATATTTTGGCGATTTTGTCCATTATTGAATCCAAAATTAGCAGGGGCTTAAACATGGACAAAATTCTGAAAGACTGCTGATGCTGAATAACGAAAAATAAGTTTCTCCTAGCAAAAGCCATATTTGTATCGCAGGCTACAATAGCCTGAAATGAGCCGCTTGGAGCTGACTTATCTGTTTCATTCGGTATTGTCGTCATTGTGCAGCATTGTAATACAAGGTCACATGCCCTGTAGTTTTTATTTGATGTCCTGTTGTCGTGTTTTTTTCTTTTGTTGATGTTTTGTAGCTAAGCAGTTATATCTTTGCTGGCTGGTCACATCAAGCAATGTTTGTTGATTCCATTTAACACACGGGGAATGGCTGCCGTACCCCGAGGGAGTTACCTGGCCAGAGTGGAGGTATTGAATGTAGCAACTCTTGGGCTTATTGTGTGTTACGGTGATGTTCGTTGCAGTCTCTGCTGGAGATGTGAAACTTGAGTGAGTGCCCCCAGATACCCCTAGCTTGATATCGCCCCATAAGGTCTTGCTCTTTAACATCACCGATTTCTATCATTATGACTTAATGCCCCCTAAAAAAGTTCTGCGTACGCCACTGAGTGGGGCCCCGCAAACGTGCTTCCAATCGGGGCCCGCACTTGCTATGGTCGGCCCTGCTTGCGTATCAACAAGTTTGCTCCAAAAAGTGGGTCATAATCGATCCTATCGTAGGATGTTCAGGTGTATAAGCAGCTGCGGACAAGAAAAGTATATATACCAAACATTGCGGAACTACCACGAGCAAGAAAGATGTAAGTTTTTGGCAGAGTGACTCATTACCTACAAAAGTACTTTGACACGAATATGCGCCCCTTGTTTCAGCATGCACTTTCTCATGGCAGATTTGTCAGCTTAATCTTCGCGAAATGAGATTTGGGAAACCCTCGATCAACTGCCATACAACGATCCAATTGGAATGCAGGCAACAAAACTGCTATACAGTTGCACTGAACTAGATTACAATACAGATCTCGATTTATTCAGCAGTACGGGGCATTTTTGTTATTGCAAAATTACGAAAAGGTCGAAGAGTTTACTACCTGACACATCCTGTTTAGTTTTTAGAAAATATATATTCACATCTATGCACGTTATCTGTTATATATCTTTGTGTTCCTTGTTAGCGCCATGACTGCGTAAGTGGTACTCCCTTGAGTGAGGGTGGAAAGACGTTAAACAATACATACAAGATCTAGCCCAACCGAAAATCTTTCTTAACACCTTCCGAAAGGTCTTTCTTTGATTTTATCGGCAACAGTTTAAATCAGCGGCGCCACTGCTATTATGAAACCTATTTCCGTTGGATGTGACTTGTGCGTCTTTGCTCGTGTGTATGCTTAACCCAACCCTTGAGTATGAACGCTGCAGCACACTTCAATCAGTGCCTTTCTGAGAAAACACTTCCGTTAAGTCCCGCACGCACAAATCACATACAACGAAAACAGGTTTAAATTGGCGGTCACGCTTCATAAAAACAATTATGCAAGATCTCTAATATGACGATTCAGGAGATGTGGGCAGCAAACGAATTTGAACATGCTCTATAGAAAAGTATTTTATTAATTGATTTCAGCTTGAGGCTAGATGCGACTAGAGATTATGGGTGCAACAAAACTGATTACCTGTATGCTGCTTCAGCAATGGACACCTTGCCTTCTCCATACACCTCAGTGAGTACTGAATCGATCTTGCCAATGCTTTCAAAATTTTCTGGCTTCCAATATCTTTAAACAAATCCGGTATAAACAACTCTCATATCAATTAATTAGCACATGCGCATTGGGATAAATTGCTAAGAAAGTATGCAGTCCTTTTTTCTTCACAACGTTCTTGTTTAGCCAAACAACAAAGACACTGCAATCTCAAGGTAGCACAATCTTTCACCGACTGCGTTCTGTGTCCGGGTCTCTCTCAACAACAAGACTTTTCGGATGGGGTGCAACTGATTGTGTATTGTAGGCTTGCTGATGAGGAAGCAAAACACATTGTCAAGCATTGTTTGTTGTCTAAAAGTTGGAGTTTGTGCAACTGCTCAAACCATCTTCGACAAATCGAATCAGTTCATTGAGGACCATGGTTTTGACTGGACGAAGTGTTAATCAGTTACCACCGATACAGCAGCAGTCATGCAAGGTTCTTCAGAGTCGTTCGGAAAATCAAAATAATCTCACCTGATTGCGTTTGCACGACACATCGGGAGGTACTTGTTAAGAAAATGAAACAAGAAAACAATTAGCGGGGTCAGGAGATGGTTTCACACCAGCAATGTCCAACCCGCGGGCCACATTCGGCCCAGTCGAAGGTTTTGTGCGACCCAGTTTAGGTTTTCGCTGTAGTATGAGTATCCTACATACTCACAACCTGTCCTTATTTTGATAATCTTGAATTTGACGTTTTTGATGCAGGTAATCCTCAGTGCCACTTTATCACGTCCGTTACCATTGCAGCGCTTTCAGTACTTTAGTTTAAGCTAAATTTAGTTTGCTAAGATCAAAGTAAGCCATTCAATGTGCGGCCCTCATTAATATGTCCTTCAATGTGCGGCACTGGTTAAAGATAGTGACGTAATTTTTGGCTCAATAAGGTATTTGTGTTGGACATAACTGTTTTAGACGATGAAATAAAGATAATGAATTTCATCCGCTCATGTTCAAAGAGACATCGAATTTTTTCAGAATCATACCAAAGCATGGAAGCAACGCTATGAAGTTGCTGTATCATGCTGAGGTACGCTGGTTATGTAGAGGAAAAGTTTTAAATCGCATGTTTCCACTGCGACAACAGTTTTTCTTGCTCAACAAGGATACCGATGGTTACTAATCTTCGGGAAAACGTTAGTCTTGCAAAATTGTTCTGATTGTCTGCAACATTTTAATACGCAAATCAATTGAACTTGTCGATGCAAGCAAAAGGATGTGACGTTCGAAGTTCGCAAAAAGATTGAAGCTTTGAACAAAAGTTGGAGTTGCGGCAAAGCAAAGAATCAAGCGGCGATTTTTCAAAGTTTCAATACTTAAATAAGTTCACCAAGACTAGCGATTCGGATATTGAAAACACAAAGATGGATTCAAAAATAAAATCAACTGTGCACGAGCATTTCAATCCACTACAACAAATTTTTGGAGTCAATTTTCCAAAGGTCGATTATTCGATGCTGAATTCTCTGCTGTGGGAACTACGGCCCTTCACAAATTACGAGTTCGATTTGGGTTCCGAGACAACTAAGCTGCGATCAGAGTTGGTTGATATTTTTAAGAGGGGGGCGCTTGAAAGAAGGTTAAAACCTTGTGTTTCAGAGTTGGAGAATGAACTTCAGCAACCACCACCGCATTAAATGAGATATGCATTCACGTTCATTTCCACTGTAAGAACTTTGTGTTGATACGCTCATTAAATCTGAAACATGAACGGATGTTCCACTTCGTGACATTGGTGGAGACCAGCTTACTTGTAAACAGATATGTACAAGTCCGAATCATCGCAGTTGTGAAAGCAAAGCAGGGTCGGTGGATGGCTCGAAAGCTTGCAGCTAACCTAGAGCTCATTGAAGCGGATTATGATGTCGTATATTGCACGCCTGGAAATATTCCATACTCGCTGCCCATGTTGCAGAGGTCATTTCGGGTTGACGACGATATGTTAACATAGCGTACTAGCAAATAACGTCAAGTCATATCACCGCCAAAATTAAGAGGCACTTTGCCTCTTAATTTGACCATGTTTGAGGGGGAAAGGCAATCCCTAATTGCGTAATGAAACCAGTGGCGTATCCAGCCCAAAAATTTGGGGGGCCAAAACGTTTGATTTTAGGCGAATAACAGCATTTTGTTTGGAAAAACGCCTCTCAAAGCACAAAATGACTATATTTTCTAAAAATTTGGGGAGGGCCATGGCCCCTTTGCCCCTCCTGGCTACGCCTATGAATGAAACACCTATATCGTGACGTTTTTGTTGTCATTTTTGCTAAATTCTCAACAGAAAAAAAGATGTACCTGTCTTCCTGTAACTAGCCATTTCTTTTTCGTAATAGCGTTTCCCCACTTCTTTTTAGCACTGCATCCTTGTTCATGTCGTAGCCTAAGTGGATATCGAACTGGTTGTTTTCAAACCAGAACGTCGCGTTACAACACACTGCTCTCCAGCGTAGAACGTGATTTGCCAAACAGACTAGTCATTGGCAAAACAACATTTACTTGAACTATGACAGAAAGCCATTTTTAAGACAACTTACTCAAGCTATCACAGTTCAGAGTTTCTCGCAAGACAAACTCTTACTTAAGGCAAAAAAGAATGTCATTCGTAAGACAAACCTAACTCATGCTATGAAATCAGAACTTTGAAATTAATGTGCTATGGGTAAACAAAAATATTGTGATAATTCGCAAGTTTACAGTAGTGTTACTTGTGATCAACAAATGCTAACTGCAGTGAAAATTGGAGTTGGTAGTTTAGGAGATACAAACTTCGCAAATGTTTTTCATCGGTTTGTTGGCATATTCTTTTTATATAGAAATTCCGAAAACAGTTTTGAAAACCGAAACTATGTGCTGCACTTGAACTTCGCCTTTGTGGCGTGGAGATTATTCAGCTGAAGTTTTAGACTTTTAAGATGGATGTTCGCACGGCTTACCGAAATTTTCAATCGATCCGCATTTAACGAAACGTTGGGAACCACTTCAATATAGAAACGTCCGACAAACAATGTAAACCTGCTCCTGTTCGCGCGAGCCACATGTTGGAACTTACCTGTCGCGATACGCCTGAGCCCAACCTTGCTTCCCGAAGAACCTTCCTGGCTCGTTGGTCAAACAGTCGTCATTAAATTTGTGTTTACCACTTAGGATGCCTCCACACAACGGGTTGTAAGCATAAAAGCTTATTCCAAAATACCTCAAACAGGGAAACAACTCTTTTTCAACCATTCGCGTCAGACAGTTGTACATTCCTACAAGAAAAAACAAATGTTTGCGTAAATACTCACTTTGTGGACGTGGTTGTGGAAACGGCACCAATGAATATTTGACTATCCAGTCATTCGGAAGTTATCACACAAAGCAGAAAAAGCGTAAGGTTTTGAAACGTTGACGCCAATAAGCGATTTTCTGAAACAGTCCTTTCAGAGCCTTATTCGTCTTGAATCACTCTCTTTCGCAATGATTTCTAGCAACACAAAAATGAAAACATGCAGGCCAAAGACACATGCCGAAATTGAAGGAATTTTAACACAAAAATACGTGCACACATTTGCATTCGAAATTCGTACAAATAAGTGGTAACATTTCTATACTATTTCACTTCATAATGCCCCAACGATACGAAACTGAACGTCAGTGTTTAATCCCGAAGGTCTTCTGTGCATAGAAGAAATGGGTGAGGACGCATAACAGAGAACCAGGTTTTAAAACAAAGTGATGTCCATGAGGCACAAGATGGCGATCATCTCGTTAAACACCACACTTGAGGGTGCTTTTGTTCAGACTTTGTTTAAATCGCTGAATTTATATGCAAACTTTTACACTGAAAAAATGCCCCAAACCTACAAAATCCGGTATTCACATTGGATCATATGCGAAAGCTGTAAAGTCTGTTGATGGGTCAAATTGGCGTTTAACTGACCAAAAATTGTCAAACATTTATATCAAGATTCAAGCAGTGCAAGCAAAGGTATGTATATTCGCGAGCATCCCGACAGCAGGTACACACACTTTTGTACACAATCTTAACTAAAAGTCGTCCTCGAAAGGAAAAAAATGATGTGCAAACCGTAAATACGTTATCTTTCATGTCTTTCAGTTTTGTTTCGATTAATATCATTCATGGTTCGATTTATTACTAAAATGTATGACGCTACCGGTCGAATAACAGTGAGTAAAAATGCCATTAAACGTGTTTACAATGCAGAGTGAAAAAAGGATTAATGTTTTGGTGTATTTATTATTTTTACAGCTTGTGGTGATTTTACCTAAGCTGCAGTACTGTTTTTTATTGCATGTGAAGCGTTTTGCGTAGCACCTTGAGCAGCAAAATATCTGAAATACCTGAAACTGGCAGTATAGAAAGAAGTAACGATAATAATGACATCAACCAAACGACCGACAAAAAGCTAAATATACCTCGCAAGCCATAAAATATCAAGTTTTCTTAGAACAAGGTTTGCACCGATTAATTAGTGGATATAGTCAGTAAACGGCTATTTTGACGATGATTCAGCTTTTGGCTATTCTATTGGAAACATGCCAACACTTGATTTACGGGACAACATGAGTGGCCACAAAATTTTGCCTGTCAGCAACACTGACAATCAATAATTAACCTATTTAGTATGCTAACCAACCTTCAAGGCTTTGCCCCTTATATCCTTCACTATGGATATAGAACATTTCTTCCGGATCTGGAACCACAGTGGTCATGGGTATATCCTTTATCAAATAGCAATTTCCGTCTAACATCCGCATCACATGTCAGAGAAAGAGAGCCCACATTGCCTCAGGATTTGCAATTTGAAGGTTGCGGCAAGTGTTTTGGTGGGTGGTTCTTAACCCGTTCTTAACCTATACCGTGGCCCACTATCACTCCGGATGATGACACCGTGGCCCAGAAACATTTGCTCATAAAATGATACCAATTATAGAATACAGTTAATTTTTGAAGCTGAAACAACGATTGTTAATAACCTGAGAAAAGGCGGAAAAGCAGGATATTTTGTTATGAGTTTTAGCAGTAGTTTTGTACACAAAAATTTTGTGCAGCTACTGAAAAATGGTGCTTTAATCCAGTTCAATCCCAACTACTTGCAATGTTACACATGAAAAATGACAAATGTACGTTGATTTAAGTATCTCATCAATGAGACCGGTGTTCCTGTTTCTTCTGAAGCATATTCTCACTCCGCGGCTTTAGCTTCGACTGTCTGCTACAAGCATATTTCTTTGCATCATTTTCAGTGTTGATAAGACAGAGAAACTCCAAAAAAAAAGTATATGCAGTAGTAGCATAATTTGCGTGAAGGTTATATCTTACGTTTCATCTAGTCAACCTAAAGTGACACACAAGGTGGGTCATGACCCATCGGTTAAGAATCACTGGTTTTGGTGGATTTTAAGAGAGAACAATTTGTTGAAGTATTTATTAAAATGAAGTTGGGTAGTTGAATTGGAAAAGAACATGAAACACAAACATTGGCAACAACATGAAAAACGATCGGCACCTATGAATAAGAGGTGGCTACATCAGCGAGGCATATAGACAGACAAGAAACTGTATGCATCAAGAAACAATGAAGTAGGATTGTCTACTGGCAGTATCCAACTGAAACTGTTACGCAGTACCAACCCCAAAGACAATACTACCTTACCCTAAAATTTTTGCACAAAACGCAGTCGTATTTACCCAAAGGCAAAAGTAACCACGAAAAAAAAAGATTATGATGATACAAGCCTCCTTAAGAATGAAATGATATTTTGAAAGCTGGTGCTCAAATTGGAGAACTTTTACATAAAATGCATGAGCATCAGGAGTTCCCGATTTTCAGGGCAGAGCCAGTTGCAGGCAGGTTTGTATGCTAACTCCAGCGTTAAATACCCTCTTACTTTCAACAGAGGAAGCTGGGGTACTAAAATACTTGAAATTAAGTTTGCTCAAAAGACGAAAAGTTCTAGTTTGGTTTCTTCACCACAGAAATGAACCATCATATCTTGGGAGCAATGGAATGTTTAAATATTGTTCCAATTCTTTATTGCAATGTATTTCCTTGCTTGCTCGCCTTATTTTCTGTAGCCTATCTTACTTGTGGGTGCCTGCTAGGGTGCATCAGGAGCCCTCGACTTTTTTCAAGCAACTTCTACCTAGTGTTTAAGTGTTGCATTTTGGTAAAAAATGAGACCTCTAAAATTTTTTCGCAATTGGTTGATGTTTAGGGGTTCATCGGGACTCCCAAAGTTTGACCGGGGGGCGATACTTGCAAATAATGAAATTTGGCCATAACTTAGTAACCACTTGGAGTAGAAACATGATTTTGGTGTCTCACCCTACTAAAATACATACCAGTTATCTATTAAAGCTATCAGAAAGACCTAAAAGGTTAAGCAATTTCCATTTGCAGTGGTTTTTGCTAATAGAAATCAAAATTTTGTGTTTTTTACAAATATGTTTTAAACTTGTATTCTGTACTCTTCTTGTTGGTCAAGTTTCAAGCCCTGGTGGTATTGCTAATACCACTTTTGGTGAAATAAACATGTATTTGTCAAATTATGTAAAAAATAGCTGAGTGTGCAGAATTGTCATGAAAAACAAGCAGTGCAGGACCCATAGGCATAGCCAGGGAGAGCCCAGAGGGCCATGCGCACCGGATTTCAGCCTATCTAGTCAGTTTGTGCTTTGAGAAGTGGCGTCCCAAACAAAAGTGCTGTTGTTTGCCTAAAGTCAAACATTTGCCCCCCAAAGTTTTGGGTTGACTACACCACTGGCAGGACCTCCAATGACCACGCTGACAATAAAAAATTGATAATTATCAACATGATACAATTGTCACTATTGTATTTCTTCTGCGTCACAAGACTTGGAACAGCAAAAAAATGTCAATTTTCTGTCATTTTCTTATTTCTTGGTTGACGCAAGTTTGGATGATATTTCTGTCTTGTTCCACCACTTGTACAAAATTTTGATAGTGTTGCTAAGACTTCGCTGCAGCAAACACACAGTCATATATCATATTAATGGCACCAATTTTGACAAGAGCATTGTAATAGATATACTGGTGGGTCTGGCCAGTATAGAACATCTTCAACCATAAAGGAATGACCATTGTTTAAGAGAGTAAAGATACCCAAGTGTGCCAAAGTAGGGCAGCTGTCAATTGGCGTAAGAGCTAACAAGCAATCTGCCAATTCTAGTTTCTCCATCTCGTTCAACTTACAACTAAACAATGAGAGTGGAACCATTTCTAAAGTAAGATACCAAAAGATGGCGACTAAATGCTTTGACAGCAACATTTGAAACTGAGCTGTCAACAGCCTGATGCTGATGCAACAGAAGATCTTTGCAAAGTCGCAAATCATTGTAAGCCCATCAACAGTACAACTGCTGGTAAACCATCACGCAGTAAGTTAGAGTGTCAAGCAAAATAAATCTTTAGCTGTAGCAGCTGCATTCTTGTTGTGATGGTGCCTAGGGGTAGTTATAGGATCCTTGCTTCAAGCAAAAATATTTTAC
>JGI24158J21664_10009261_pt1 | contig 13139 bp, 10 predicted proteins | sample Ectturendosymbi3_FD_21664 | JGI IMG/M metagenome (IMG submission 21664) | reverse complement strand
GAAACAGTCGCGCAGTCATGCTTTGCGGAAAAGAACTCGTTAATAGGTTCGTGGGAGCGAATATGCGTTTGTTTTGTATGCATCTCACAATTTCGTAAAACTTGGTGCATTGTAGGTATTACATCATCAACACGAACCTAAACTTTGAACGGAAAAAATTGATCAAGGATTTTGACACACTCATTGAATTCAATACATCACTGCCGTGTATACACATTTTTCGAAAATCCAAATAGGGCGTGCCACTGCAAAAGCAATTGACAAACACAGTGCTGGGACTCTTATTCTGAAAAACCGAAAACATATTGATGCAGCATTAATTTAAACTAAATAATACCATCCAAATTGATGCAACGATACTAGACCTTGGAGGCACAATATGGCAAGCTGAAATTCTTCAAGTAATAGATGACTGCGTCAACCAAAAAAACGAACTGTTTTTTTTGTGTACAACCGCGCTTGGAAGCATAATTATTTACCGAGATGAACCCCAGGAAGGTCTCTACTCTGTTGTTCTCCGCTGATTCCATTTCCGTAGCGTGGCTCTTTGATGAAAATAGATCGTAGGTTAATATTTTGAACTCCAGCTTAAATATTTTTACCACACATATCTTTGCATCATAAAAAGGAAGAAAATGAAACGATTTTCCCTAAAAAACGATTGTTTGTGCAAATTACGACCAACAACGAAAGTTAGCTTAAAATCAAGCAAACACATAAATGCCAAACAAACCATTAATTTTCGTTGCTTAGGTAGCTTTTCGCTTGTGGGTAATACCTATTGCCGACTATCATTTTTACAAGCCCACAAACTTCTCTGCTTGAACCGTTTGTATGAGCGATGCCTGCTTGGAGTCTGATCGCGATTTGGCTTTGGTAATTTTTCTCTAGTTTAACGCGATTTTATTCATTTTTGAAGTTTATTGGAGTGAATGGTTTGACAATTCTCACCCTTCCGANGGTCTACCCGACGAAGACGAGCTGCTCACTGACGGNAGAAAATCATGCTCCCTGCCCGTTGCTATTCAGGCTCAAACGAGAGACGGGGTGCGTTTCATACCCTTATATTTTGAAACTCCAATATTAACTATTCATTGGTGGCAGGATTTAAGGACATTTTAAAACAAGCAAAGAGAAGGCATGTAGTGACTTCATTTTAGGTTTAGTATCATGCTTTGGTCACCATGTTTAACGAAACGTAGTAAATGCTGCGAGTGATTGTCTGATTGTCAAATCTGCTTTCCATGACGCAAAGACTGTTTTTCTACAGGTACCAGCTGGAGAAGCAGGTGACGTTTTCGTCGAGTTTAGTGCATCAGTGGGTCTTTTGTGCATAGGCCACCATCAGGAACGTGGACGGTGCCACGACTACCGGGTCCGCTACCTTTGCCGAAAAGAAGGTGGTTCATTTTTCTAACACTTAAACAAGGAACGTTTTTACAACTTTTGGTGTTTCAACCCTTATATGTGTTTTATGGTAACTAGTTAGAAACCAAATGAGCACAAGTAAGACAATATTGGTATTGACATCACTTTCCTTATCCTCAAAAGGGTGACAAGAAAAGAAAAAAGAAGTCCAATTAGGCTCTTTTTCATAGAACTCAGCTCGTGATTCTCCTAAAATTAAAAACATTTCCAATCATTGACTATTATTTCATATATTTTCTCTGTTAGCCAAAAAGTCTGCATTAACCAATTAAAATCAGTGTTAGTCTTCATGCAGTTGAACTATTTCTTCCACTGGCCTAAAAAGTTGCACACAAATTTTTAAAATGCGTCATTTTTGCATCGTCAGAAACAAACGAACGCAAAACTCAAGTGTAGCGGATATTCCTGCAACTATCAGTGTTAGTGTTTTTTTCTTAGCACTTACATGGCTTTCACGCATTTGTAGTCTGGCAATTACAGCTGTCTTCGATCACTAAAGGTTTTACGGATGGAGATTAGATATCGACCAGCAAAACAAACCCTGATGTTTTCCAAAAAGATCGACAATAAGTTTTTCAATTTTACCGATAATCTGAATCAACTCCCCGATAAAAACGATTTGCTCCCACTGAACTTATCGTTACACATTGAAATTAATTAATTAGAGCAGTTCTTCATTCAGTCTTGTAGGTTTTACTGACAATGTTCTTCATTCAATAAGATGTTGACGACACTTTTTCAGGAAATAATTGTTGCTTGCCAGCACAGGCACTCCTCAACGCAATCACTGCCTGTGAAAAATACTCGGAACAGCATCAAAAAAAGAGATTATATTCCTCAAAGAGCTATTAAAGTTTTCTTCTAACACTTTTAATTGAATGCTTCCTTATCCATAACGCTACAAAACGTTCTGTTTCTTTACTTTGGACGTCGAAGGACTACAAAACGTTTCTTTTGTGCTTTCAATGGGTCATTTTGCTTGCACCAGACAACTCTAGTTCAACGACCATCACAAATCCGAAGGAATCAGGAACTTGGTCAAAGTGGATGAGCACGGATTCCTCAGACAACAGAGGAGACTTTGAGTACTTGTACAGAGCAAGACAGAAAGACAGTAGCATTTGCCGGTAAGACAGAAAGATGATGCGTTTGCAAGAAATGCAGACGAATTTCAATCTGACGGAGTGAACCAAATTTAGATACAGCAAAAGCGTAACGCTGCACCTTTCGCGTGCTACTGTGAAGAAGGTTTTTCCTTCAATTTTTGTTTTATGAACTGAGAATGAAACCGTTTGTACCATAGGCGATAATATCACGGAAGAGAAAAACAATAAGCAACGTTTCAAAATGTCCCGAAACACCGTCCGTATATTTTGTTACATTATCATAAACCTATAAAATTAAAGGTCAGATCGAATTTTATTTCCATTTGGCAACAAAACACGCAATTAATGTTTTTTCTACCAGTCAGTTAAAGTCATAAGTTACAGAGTGATTGCAAACAAAAATGAAAAACTACCAAGAAGCTGTGGAATCTACCTTATCCACAAAAGTTAAACGTATTAAAGAACTTTTTGCCAAGCTGCAGTTGTTTAAAAGTTGAAAGACAATCTAACTTTGTAAGTTCTTCAAACAAAGTGTGAGATCCTTTCTGTTTGTTTATGAAGAATGAACCTGAGTTAGCAAGTTGTTCCATTAAAAAATTGAAACATACGCCATTAAAACACTTGAGGTATGAAATGATTGCTTGTCCCTTGCAGGAGCCCTGTAGATATGCAGGTGCGCACGATTGACGGAAAAACAACGGCATCCAAAACCGGTGACGTCATTCGTAAGATGCGACCGGAATACGGATTCATGTGCTACAATAGAGACCAGAGGGATGGCAAGTGCAAGAACTACGAAGTCAGATATAAATGCGAAGGCAAGCTTTTCTACTGCATTACCATGGCTGATTTATTGTCTCTCCAATTATTAGAAAGCCTATACCCAAACACCTTGTGCTTGTTGATTTCAATTTAAAAACAACATAACGTTCAATGCATCATTCACTATCTTTGCTATTTCTTTTTAACTAGCGCTGATAGTTTGATAAGTAATTGCCAATGGGTAATTGCTGATGAAATTCTTTGCTAAGTAGCTCTTTGTACTGTAATATACCTGCAAGCATCGAAACCAAGGGAAAAAAGTTGTAGTTCCCCAATTACAGCATTATTCATCTTCAAAACATGACCACAACAGGACCAAACACAATTGGTTTAGGCCTACGGTTTTTTGTTAGAAGCATGTTCTGTGATTTCACATGCTAAATGTGTCTAAATTTTTTACAGATACATCTTATGAATCGTCAGTACCAGCGTCAGGTAAGATCTAATGGACCGCAAAGAGCCGTGCGGTACTTTTTCTGCGGGACTTAACCTGCTTTTGCAGTAAACCGTGTCATCGCACTTTATGCTTCGGTTTAATGACTCTCACTGGTGCCTAAAGAGACCTGTGAGCAAAAATTTATCCAAACAAGCATCACGGCCTTAAAGATTCTACAAATCGAAGTTCCTGCAAAATTGCTATCGCTCGATCATGATGGAGAATAGGTTGGCCCACAATTGCTTTTTTTGAAGCATCTTTGCCTCTCTATTCAAAATTTGAGTGATCGATCACAGACCATTGATTAAGTTGTTGAAGCATTCCATGGGCAAGTAAATTAGCATCAACCTCTCCGCTAGGAAGTACAAAGTACGTTTCCGGCTTCAGCCTGCCGCTAGCACCCAGATTACATGAAAACAATAAGTTAACCTCAACCAGATTACAAGCAAAACATTAGGTAGCCAGTGGAAGGGCCGAGCTTGAAAGCTACTTCGTGCTTGGATTCATACATATGAAGTCTTTGGTATTTAACTGTGTTATGTACGTGACTTGTCATTTCGGATTGGTTCACCAAAGCGGCGCTGCAAGGAGTAGAATAAGAAAATAAATCCACGTTTTCACTGAATCTGACCTGTCGCCTACTTCCCTATAATCGCTCTCAACGTCTGAACGACATCGTATATTTGCTGCTGACACATTGCCAACAGTTCACCAGGTTTTGCTCTCCAAATGTTTGGGATGATTGAGAAACAGTCAAATGTCACCCAGGTAGTAACTAACCTGATAACTGAAATTAAAGAACTGTCGTTTGCAAAACACTCGTCGAGCCGTCGGTCCAATGCAAGATATCCAGTGGCCGCTTTTGACTAATTTTGTGAAATTAAACGAGTTGTTTATTACACAGCATTTGTCAGATAATTAGTTCACGACAGTGGCGTAGCAAGGGGAGCCGCGGGCCCCGGGCGGCACCTTTCGGAGGGCGGCACTTTGCTGATTAAAATTTAATTTTTTTATAAGTTGTAAAGTTCTACCGTTTCGTTATTATTTTTAAATAAAATTTTTAAGTTTTGAAAGTTTTAACTCTTCAATTTTTGTGTGTAGAAGTCCTAGGCTGGTAGGCTAGCCTAAAAAAACACGATATTTGTCTGTGGAGTGGGCAAATTGATGAAATGTTTGTTCAAAAATCTCGGCCAAATCCAATGTGCTGAAGTGCCCCAGTGTTAGTCTTGAAATCAGGACTTTTTTAACACACTTACCTGGAGAGCAATTGTGCACCAGTCCCTACACCTTCCTCGCCAGACAAAGCTATCTCAGTCACAAGTCTTTTGAACAAAGGAAAGAAGTGACATTCGACGGCAGACTAGCAAACATTAGGGCTCCTGTTGTTTGCGGTTTATACGTATTGCCCCTCCTCTCAAAATCTGATAAAACAGGCTTTGCATGAAATCACGGTAAATAGTCAAGGCCTGGTAAATCCTTTTTCTCCTATGGTTGGTTATTCAGTAATTAAGGCGGCCTTGGTTCAGTGATAGAGCGACCGCCTCGCGATTGGAAGATTGTAGGTTCAATTCGCCGACACTGATTGAATCGCTGTAGCTCTTCTTGGGCAAAAGCATTCACCTCAACTGCCCTGGTAAGAACCACATTTAAGGCGTTGGCATGCCGCTAATTGCCGCTGCCAAAATTATAAAGAAACATTTCTTGGCACATCTCATGCCATTTGTTCCGTGGGATATTTTCAATAAGTGCCATAAGCTGAACCCTAAACATTCGGTGGGCTTATCAGTTATCAACACTGAAGTTTGGCGGTTGAGGTGAAAAACTCTGAAGAGGTAACGTTGCTCAGTTTTACTAAAACGGCTGTTGTTTGCATGACATAATGGTGCCGGAAAATGACGTTCTTGAAGCCGGATTGTGCGAAGGATGCGGTTGCATGGGTGACTTTGAGCGCAAACTGTCGGTTTGAACTGCAAGTAGAGTGAATCAGAGCTAGCCCATAGGCAGTTTGAGTTTCGTAAAAGTCTTTGTTCAACGGCATACTTAACATTTGCAGTCAAAGAAAAATCCATTTCAACAAGAAAGCTTAGAAAAAGTGTTGCTCTCATTTTGATGAATTTGAGGCAAGAACCTCAGTCTGAATACCTAACGCAAGGGTAAACGAATGCTTAGATACGATTGTGGTGAAGGCTTTTGTTAAAAAGGATGTTAATCGAAACGGTTGTACAACTTCACAATGGCTGTACTGAATAAAGTTGCTCAACGCAATTACCGTCGAACATACGATGTTGTAATCACTACTGAGCATTCAAAAGGCCTATGTCTCACCTGGCATGGTTTAGCAATACAGTTTTCGAAATAGACGTCTGTTGATAACCAGTCACGTCGCTACGGGGATCTTTGGTGAGTTTAACCCCCAAACAAAGCTCCAAGTCCCCTAATGTGAAACATTATAAATCAGTGGATTTGAGAATATCAAATCCCCCTGAACAAACGTAAAGTCCCCCAATTGAAGACCTTCTGGCGATGGTTCTGTTGGTAACGAACAAAGGCAAGGAATGATACTGTACGTGTAATTGGAAGAGGTCCAACCCAACAGCTAGACCAAGTGCGCAAGTCACATTGAAGACTGTAAGCCAACGCTTCTCAACCATACCCGGTTTCAAACCTATCAAAGTATTTTTTCAAAATGGGTCCCCGAACATATAGAGGGCTCCGCGCAAGTGCCGACAGAGTCAACGATTGAAGCCTTTTATATATTCTAAGAGAAACAAACCACTACTGAAACGCGAAGTGAAAATTGAAACGTTCTTTACATCACTGAGATCATATTATCAGATTTGTTATTAGAGCGTGCTATATGCAGTATACATACAATTTTTTAGATAAAGACCGGGATACTACATGAAATTGTAACATACATAAATGTATACATCTGTAAAGTAGGTGTGCCGCCATCACATCCCTTAATTTTTTCGTTTGATCCCTGGAAAGAACAAACTATTAAAAAGCCATGCGGTGGGCTCACCGGAGATTAAAAAACAACAGGGAAGATAATTTGACGAAACATGTCGGGTTCGTATAACCATATGTAACCAAAGCAGAAAAATAAAAAATTAATGAGAAAGATGGCGACAAGCAGAAAAAGCAAGACTCATAATCGAAAACGAAAAAAAAGACCCATTTCAGTTTGTAAGTGTTTGATTGTGATTTCCAACATGCTTTGCTAATCCTTATATCTTCAAATAAGCACGAAATATGATCTTTCATTTCAAATTTTTGTAAGCAAATTTGAGGGGTGGAAAGGGCGGCACTTTTATGTTTGGTCCCGCGCGGCACTTAGCCTTGCTACGCCACTGGTTCACGATCAACACCCAGATAAAAAGTCATACAATCGCAACTCGCGCGATCTCTGCAACAATGCAAATGAATTTTAAGCACTCACTGCATTTAATGCTGTCGTTCATTTTGCTTCAAGCAACTGATTAAAAAAAGCAGATGCAAATAAACAGACATAAAGGGCACCTTAGGAAACAGGTTTAATACACTCGAAAAGCAACGTCATTAAAAAATTTCCCCTTCCTCAATAAAACTGTGGAATTTGTTTGTTTGGAGGAAATGATCAAATATCTAATTTTTTAACAATCAGTGGAACAAAACTTTGCACAAACAAAATAGATTTACAAACAAAAGATTGAAATTTTTGCGTAAAGGGTAGAGGAATTATAAAACTGAAATGAAGACAACTGGAGAAAATGGTCGTCGTTGAAATTGACCAGACTTGAACAACAAATGTCGGCAAAGCAAATGTGTCTAAAAATGTGGTACAGAAACCGTGATCTGTAGCAAGTAACCAACTTAGTCACTAGCAGGCAAAAACCCTGTAACACACTGGCCACAGATCTGCAAAGATTGGTTACTTGGCTATGTCAACTTCCACAACGCGCAAGCCATTTTAAAAAGTTTTGAATCATGAAAAAATGGTACAGTGGGTTCTGATATAAAAACGTTTTTGTTTGTGTACATAAAGAATCCTGAAACAAAAGCTGGCTGAAAGTGGAACTTGAACAAATACACCCAACTTGCAACATGAGGTGTTCGCGTTAATTACAGCATTTTATCTACGCATGATTGGACAAATTTACCATTGATTGTCAAATTCTTATAGTCTCAGAGTGTGCAAGAAAGTATACGAAAGTATTACCTTTATCGATAACGGGACAGCATTCTTTATATAGATTGCCAAACAACATTATTAAACACGCTTGAAGGCCAGCATAATGTAATCAGTACATCAAAACAGCACGGCACATAGATGTCTTGTTTGATATACACAGCATCCCAAAAATTGCATTGCATGGCTTGGTCGACCTGCAGCATGTAATGGCAAAGCTGCTTCCCGGCAAGAAATTCCCTGACTGGCAAGGACGTAATGAGCTAATTGCATTACAAGGCATAAACATAGAAAAACTAAAGTTAATTTTCAGCATAGCAAACTCATTAAAAATAGACAAAAGCGACTTGGCGTATCTACTTCTTCAAAACGCAACCTTTGTGACTGGATAAAGTGAGTCAATTATGTATTGCAGAAATTCACTTGTGGAAACCAAACTGCTCTTTTACCACAAAGCTTTTTTTGTTTCAGTCAAACGACAAGCCAAGTACTTGTGCAACGCATTCAAGGTCTGCTGTTGAAATTACCTTCAATCGTGAAAGAACAACACGAGTTTCAAGATTTACGACCGTTGCGTTTGTTGCATTTTGTAGCTTTACAGACCGCCTTGCTATTTGTGCATTGCCGTATTTGGCCATTTGCCGTGTGCTCAACGTTGTAACAAGGACGTGAAAGCGAAATTTTCGAGAAGTCGGATTTTCACACGCCTATTAAAAGTTATTCTTTATTACTCAAGTGAAGTCAGAACGGTTAAAAGAGAAAGACAGATCGACCATTCACAATGCGAAAGGCCACAAGGAAACAGCAAGATTAAAGTGTATACAGTTCTACTTTAGCTCTACTTATCGATTAAACGTTTTTCTCAGGAATTAAAATTATAAATTATATCAAACCAGTTTGAGGTACAAGCCGCAAACCTTGCGAACTCTTCACATTTTGTTGAGTAGTGATTGAATATATCTATGTACTGTTTTTAAAAGGCATGGGAGTAGTTTATGAGCAAAAAACGGTCACCAATAATTTACATCGCTTTCAAGCAGATGAAGACTTTACTGAGCATGAGCATAATATTATTCCGCGGTGGAAAGCGTCAAAGCAGTTCAGTTCAGACGAAACATAAGCACAGCAGGAGTGACAAACACGCAAAACTTCGCTATCTGTTTAAAAATGAGTTTTTCAACATACATCTTGAGACTGGGAAAATGCAGAGCAGACCCGTAACTAGGGGGGGCTTTAAGCCACTGGAAAAATGTGTTGGACATTGTTTAAAAAAACTATTAGACATACTTTAAAAAATTGGATCCCCTCTTAGAAAACTCTTCGCCCTGCCTAGTGTTCCAAGCTGATTAAGGGCCTGATGCAGAACCACTCAGACATGACGAAAGCACCCTGACAATGGGGTTCACGGGGTGCTTGGTGCATCCCAGGATGCAGGAAAATACTCTTGGGCAATCAAACTCTGTCGCCATGTGGATCGAACCAGTAAACAACTCGGCCATGGCATGTGTCAAATACGTACAAGAGATTCGTGGATGAAATCATTCTGTGCATATTACATGGTCGTCTCATTACACAGTTCAACATTAAAAGATCTTTCCTTTGCTTAGGACATTCGTCGCATGTGTGGCTAACTGTGAAAGTCACATTGCCTCCCTTCTCATATTGAAAATACGTGCCACATATCATATATATCATTTAAAATTCTATAGACAGCTCTGGTTAGGTGCATTTTCAAGAGTAGTAAATGCTTTTGACAAAGCTTGTTGTAGCATACCAAGGCACAAACAGTTGTGAGAGTAACAGAAGAGCAGAGCTGTTTTTGCCATAGCTAAGTCGCAAATGAGTAGCAAACTTTTTATTACACAATCGCTGCATCCTGTCGAACAGGTTGCGAATTGAAAGACACCTATTCCCGCATGTGTGTTTGTTAGAAGACGAGTGACAAGCAAATCGTTTGTTGGATTGAACCCTATCTATGACGTGTTCAACGGGAGTGGGAAATCTTGTCACTTGCTGTCGTTTATAGTAGCTCGATGCCGTCGGCCATATGAGACTTAGAGTGTCGGTCAAGTTGGGAGGGGATGGTGACTTTTGTGACGAAGGGGAGGGGTAGTTGAATTTGTGACGACACAAAATGTTGTCTCAGACAAATCAAAGTTCTACACCTGTTCAATAAAAGAGTTCGAATGGCTGCTCAGCAATCAGCGATATACATAGGTTTCTTTACCCTCCCAAACTTTCAAGCCAACGGTGACCTTCGGCGTATTGCACGTCAGCGCGTGCGCTTGCTTTCTTGACTATTCCATCCAACCGCCTACGTCCATGTGTTGAACTCCTGCAACAGGAGTGAGGAGTGTCGAATTACAATAGCATAAGCAAAGAAGTGAGTGGCCGAGCTGCACTGCAGTGGAAACAGCAATCATTCGCTTATAAAGCAGACAAAATAAGTCAAAATTAGGTAAGAGGCAGTTCACCGGTCAACAATAAAAATATTTTTTTCTTGCATGGATTTTGGTGAATTTCCGTTTTAGGAAAACATGGAGGTCACACCAAATATTCCTGTTTTTATGCCTCTGGGATAGTAGAGCCAACAACAAGCATTAGTTAGGACACGAATTGAACCTGAGGTCTTTCGGGAGAAAATTTACTGTATTGAAGAAAATGCTTGTGATATTGTTGGGACTTTTCAGCGCCCCAACAGTCATTCGATGCCCCATGGTATTTTGACGCCCGGGGAAGTGTGCCCCCCTTGCCCCACCCTCGTTACGCCCCTGACCACAACGTCCCTGCAATGACCCGCTGTTGAGGATCGAGCATGGAATGCGTTTCACTGTTTGCTCATGTCGTTCATAACTTCTGTGGAGGAGCTTACGTGCAAAAATGCTACTATAGCAGGGATGGGCAAATATCGGCCCGCGGGCCATATGTGGCCCGACACAGCGTTTTCAGTCGCCCGCGGAAGCCTTCAGGAAAATTTTCACATCTGAAATATAAAATTTTCACATCTGAAAAAACTTAAATGTTAGCGCGGAGCCTAACTTAACGGAGTCTTGCCTCTGCGTCCGTAAGAAGGTATGGCCCTCCGCTAAAAGCAGCCTTCGGAAAGTGGCCCCTGGGCAATCTAATTGACCACCCCTGTACTATAGCAACAGTATGCAGCCATCATGCGACTAGGCGTCATAGGCGAGAGATAAGTGTAACGTCACATATTTAAGCGACAGTCGGCAGATGCGCTTTTGGCCCGCGTTTACTCTCTTCCAAAATTATGTAGCTAGCCAGCCACTAACAAACGCACCAGCAGACGTTGACATCGCATATACCGCTACTTGTCAAAAGAACCGATACAACAGAAGCGGGTGATCGTCGTGAGGCCCACGTGCCTTGCCTCGCTTATATCAAATTTTTGTGACGAATACACTTTTTCTCTTAGCTGTAACCAATCGTATCCTCTGACAAGCCGTGATCGACTGGTACAGCAGAAATATCGGAACATTTTGGCTTTCTGATTGAGTTGAGGCACGGCAACTCCAACTCGCTGAACGCGGCAACCCAGCTGCAACAAGCCGTTTCTAAGAGAGGATGTGACTCTGTCAAAGTGGACGTATGCTGAAAGTATCCATGTTTATAACAGAGTGCTGCCGTAATTTTTTGTTTATAATACGTCTCTGCTGAAATTTTCTGTGAAAATATTTTCTAACTCTTAACCCCTGACTTAATAAACACAGCATCACAATAGGTCTAATAACACAACGATACACATCACAATAGTTTTAAGAACGAAATAAAATTTTGGAGAAGAACACGAGCAACATCAGCGGCAGGAAGGCAAACGACATGCGTGCAACAAGATCATAAACTTACCGGTAGGTGCAGACGACTCAGTCACATGTGTCACAGACGTGTCTCGGTACAAATTTGTAAAGGTGCTACTGTATCATCAGACCAGGGGTCTCAAACACGCGGTCCACGGGGGGCATGTGGCCCGCGAGGGCTTTTCGTGCGGCCCGCAATGCTTTTTCGGAAATTTTCAAATATTTGACATTTACGTTGCCAAGTGCCTTGAAAAACGACGCCGCGAAATATTTGAACCAAAGCTGAATGATACCCAGTGCGGTTTTCATCCTGGCCATAGCACTACAGACCAAAATTTCACTCTCAAGCAAATTTTTGAGAAATCTTGGGAGTAAGCCAAAAACCTTTACACATGTTTTGTCGACCTGGAGAAAGCACACGACCGAGTTCCTCGTGAAAAACTCTGGGGAATGTTGCGGGAATGGGCTCCGGTAGTAATTCCCAACCATGGAGGAATACCTCCGCAGGGAGGAAGTTCATGAGTTCAGGGGAGGAATATCCGCTTTATAGTTAACTTACCTGTTCTTTATAAGGGTTGTAGCCTACTTTTTTTTTGAATTGGCATTGGCTCTTTCAATTCGTTGCATCACTTTACATTTGTAAGTTACATTTGTAAGACGCTTGTTCCAATTATTGTTTATACTAGCCTACGCACAAAAATAAGCTACACTGCGACAGGTAAAAGGTAGGTAAGAAAGAATATATTGGTAGATCAAATATCCTGCAGACTGCAATTTGTGTCAACACAAAAATGGAGTTATAACCCTTTCAGCCACCCTGCTGACTTTGTGTAATAGGGGAGCAATGAAAATTTGTAAATTGTGTAAAGGGAGGAATGCATCAAAAAAGGTTGGGAACCACTGGACTACGGTGTGTGACAGCCGCCTGTTACTGGCCATCAAATCACTGTATTCCTGCTTTGAAGTTTGTGTCCGTGTCGGGAGAGTTAAATCACGACCGTTCACCGTCGGTGTTGGACTCCGACAAGGGTGTGTGCTGTCACTGCTTCTCGTCATAGTCTACATCAGGGGTGGCCAAATTACGGCCCGCGGGCCGCATCGGCCCACCGACCAGTTTAATCCGACCTGCTGTATACCTTGCACATTTTTTTCAAGTGCCACGTTTCAGACTATGGACAGCCGTGCAAAAGTACATAGGGGTGGTATTTACCAGTGACGGAAGGCGGAGCGAGGAGGCGTATGGATTGATAAAGCAAACGCAGTTCTGCGTGAGTTTTATCAATCTCTGGTCACAAAACGGGAGCTTTCAAACACCGCAAAGCTGTCAGTTTTTAAATCGGTCTTTGTTCCGATCCTTACCTATG
>JGI24158J21664_10009259_pt1 | contig 13139 bp, 9 predicted proteins | sample Ectturendosymbi3_FD_21664 | JGI IMG/M metagenome (IMG submission 21664) | reverse complement strand
CATGCTTTTAACGTTGTGCACCAACTTTCAAGTTTTTGCGCACTTTGCTTTGCAATCTTCGCCGATGAAGTTGTACTTTTGATATTTGTCTTGCAAATATTTTCCTGAAATCACTCACCAATATATTTTGTTTGCTCCCTTCTTTCTTCATTTGAAATATTTTGAAGCATCTGCATTACTTTGTGTTGTTAAAGGTATACTGTTAGACATCGGACTTAATTTGTGACATTCCCTAGTACTTCAAGCGCAAATCAGTAATTTTTCCTACTCACTAAAAATCTGTCTTCTGTGTGAAACTATTTTCGTTGAAGAATTTCACACTTTCACTAAACGAGGCGCCGAAAGCGCATTATTTTTGCTTTCTGCTACTCATTCAACGTTCTGCTGTTCAGCAAATATGAANTAAGGCTACTTGCCAAACCAGTGGCGTATCTACGCGAAGTGGCACCCATGGCAAAGTTTAAATGTGCACCCTTTCTAATAATTTCAGTATTAGATGTAGGCACAATTTAACGAACGATAAACCATGAAGAAAATAAATGTTTTAAAACGGAAAATATTCGTGTTTATTTTTGCTTTAAACGTTTCAGCAAAAATAATATGAATTATATCCATAAGGACCACAACATACGTTTGTACTCATTCATTTTTATTATGAACAATATTAAAACTTTGAAATAACAACGATATCATAGTTTATAGGTCTACGTAGTGTTACCTGACAAAATTGTATATCTTACAAAAAATCAAAAAACATATTGCAAGTTCTGCAAACCACAATTTCTTTTAAAATGGAACACATCAAATTTGAATTGCACATTAAATGATTTAATGCAAGGCATGTATCACTTGTGTACGAAAATTATAATTCTATCCAAACGTAAATAGATCCAGCCGTTTTCGGTTAAATTACACAAAAATGCTAATTAACACAACACTTTCCGTGCCTTTATCGAAGCAAAGTCTTCTATGATTTCATCAAAGTAAGCTTTCTCTCTTTCGTCCCTTTCTGTTCTCATCGAAGCTAGATCACATAACCTGCTCTGACTTACTGTTAGTCATTGAGGCCCGGAGGTATGAAAGTACCAGTTTCAGTTTACTAAAAGATCGTTCGCGGCTTGCAGAACACTGCCATCATCAGCATTATTTGCAAAGCAATTGGAAGAATGTCAGGAAGACTTCGGACGCGACAATTTTTAAAGTTGTACGACTTGAAACTAGCATTTTGCAATCTAGAATCTTCTCGTCTCATTGCTTGCCGTCTACATCTCAACTATGCACAGCTCCGAAATTGTCACATCTAGATTTTAGTTTTTCACAGTCAGTACCGTTTCACCAGGCGTTGGACAGCGAACAGAAAGCCAAATCGGACAAAAAAAGCTAGATCTAAACAAGACTAACAAATCTCTTTCATGAGTTAAGATTTTTTGCACAACTGGAACGGTAACGATACTGCTAGTTTTTCGAGGACTAACTAATGTTCTCTATCTTAGTCTCTGGACTGAGGCATTATATTCAGCCTATTTGTCGGACACTAGCGGCCATCGAAGAAGTTTCGTAAAGTCGGAGTGGGCTGCAACAGTTTAGGTAATTTGCAAATCCGTAGGTCCTCAACAGCAGTTACTTGCGTAACAGTCAGATTCTCACAGTCACGGGCACAAACTCCTATCAGTCAGATGCTGACCAATATCTTCTTGCCTGAATTGCAGCAGCACGGACTGACTTATCCCTTCTTATAACGTGAGAAGGACGAGGTCTCGTAGACATAGGCGTAGCCCGGGGGGGGCAAAGGGGCCATTCCCCCCAAATTTTTAGAAAATATAGTCATTTTGTCCTTTGAGAGGCGTTTTTCTAAACAAAATAGTGGTATTCCCCTAAAGTCAAACATTTTATCCCCCCCAAAATTTTGGGCTGGCTACGCTACTGCTCGTAGATGTGGCATGCGAGCGTTCTTATTCTATCACAATGACGGACCATCGTTATGCCACAATACCACAGTTTTGTCATAATGCTTGGTGGTGCTAGCACATGCATTAGGTAAGGGCGCTGTGTTGATGCAGCTTTGCAGTTTGTGAATGTGTGGGGCGCAAAATAGAGGTTCAAGAAACTGTAAGAACAGATTTTACTTTTCGACAAGCGATTTTTGCGCCCTCCGTCAAAGTGGCACCCATGGCACGTGCCATGCCTGCCATACATGGGCGTCCGCATGGGGGGAAAGGGGCATTTTCCCCCCCTGGAAATTGAGCCTAAGAACCAAAATTTTCTAGAAAACATGAAATCAGCAGCTCAATTTTGATTAATTGATTTCGTTCTTGCAATGACAGTTTCTTTGCCGGTACGACACTCACACTGCACAAGAGCCAGGTTCATGGTACTGTTGTCATGCAGTAGGGAGCTGGCAGTTCACTTGTGTCTGCTCTGCGTGGCCGAACTTGGGAGCGGATTCTTCTGCTGTTGGTCTTTATTGCGTAACAATACCATGGTTCACTTCAAGTTACGATAGTAGGCGTTTTGCTGCATGTTGCTGCTTGCTGTTGAACTCAGGTATCTTGGCATATAGTGCAGCGAGACAGTGACTGCTGATAGCGGTAAGCCACGTAGTTTTATACTGTGAAAGTGAAAAGAAGCCAGAGTGAATCTATAGCAATGCAACCACAAGTTTAAAATATCCATTGCAAGTGTGAGACTGAGTGTGACCAATGTGTCTGAGTGAATAGCTTTATCCAGCGTGGACCAACTACTTTTTACCTACAGGCCATTTTACAAAAACGTGGCAACCTGTGGGCCATTTTCTTTTCAATGAAATGCAGCATAAAACAACATATTCACACAAATCTCTATCAGTGGGATGCCTGTGCCCTGTAGTCGAGGCTTCTCTGATCGGCAGCGCAGCCAGCCCAAAAATTGGGGGGTGCAAAATGTTTGATTTTAGGCGAATAACACTATTTTCTTTGGGATACCGCCTCTCAAAGAACAAATGTTCTAAAAATTTGGTGGGGCCATGGCCCCGTAGCACCCATGGCTACATCTATGTCTCTGACACTATCGTTCCTTGAGAAATACCAGTGTGCAGTGTTAGTGGCAGCAAGTCGGAGACTATCGTGCATTGTTTCGTCTGACATTCAATTTCTGTTTTTAATCTAGATTTGACTTGCTTCATCGTAGAAAATGTACGTACTCTCACACGTGTAGGTCTATTTGTTTCCAAACGTCGAGCGCATTTCTAGTGCGAAATCTTTAAGTTTGGGAAATCTATCTTTGCTGACTAACTTCCAGAAACTCTTTGCAGTCTCTAATACCGTTAGTATTGTAGTAGCCTACATTTTTATTAAAAGATGTTATGCTTGTTCCAGGAGTAATTAAAATTACCTATTGCAGGGATGGGCAATTAATTTGGTTCGAGGGGCACTTTGAGAAGGCCGCGTTTAGCGGATAAAAAGACAAGATTTACTTGATGTTACTGAGTTCATTGCGATCGTAAAATAAATAAATAAAACGAAAACAGGAATGTTACACAGAAAAGGTATTATTCATTGTTCTTGTGCAAATGCACTTTATCTAGCGCAAGCAATTCAATGAAACAAATGTAACCTCACACGCTTTTCAAAAAATTTCAAATTTGAAGTTTTTTTCTCAATGATTCCGCGGGTTGCTAACATTGCTGTGGCGGGCCACATGCAGCCCGCAGGCCTGTAGTTGGACCACACTGGCTGAATCAAACTACGCTTATGTAGTCTTCTTTTTACACACCGCGTGGCTTGTTGCACATACAAGCTTGTGGAAATATACATAAGGTTTAGCCTATTTCTGACTTCTGAGTGAGCAAGTGCAAAGTTGTATTTGCTCTGGCGAGTTTTATAATTCATCTGCGCAGTTTTTAAGCCTGAGTGGTGTTTTAACTGAAAGTTGTCCGATAGTCGTTGTCAACTTACAGGTCGACTTCTCATTGCTTGTAAGAGTGTGTTTTTCACCGCTACTGATGCTCTGGCCGTTGATCATTTTGAAATTGCAACTTGTTTTTAGAAAGTGCTCGAAAAATGGACATTATCTAGTTTATGAAAAGAAATAGCATTTCTGATAGCCAAAGTGTAGAAAACATTTCAGACTAAATTTTGAGAAGTGAGGTTCAACCTGCACAGACTAATGTGAGCACCGCAAACGCAGTTGTGGATATTTCAAGACCAATTCAGACTCAGTTGTCTGTAGTTCACAATAATAATGAAATTGGCTGATAGGCTACCCCAATTCAGCAAAAGCTGTAAAGGATGACGAAAAAGTACGTCCTTTTCGCAAACACGAATACAACTCCACCTGAATACAAATTCAAACAAATGCGAACGAAGCGCTTGCTTTCATGGGGAATTTTCTTTGTGGTGTAGGAAGGGTAACGCGTTTTGTGAAGGTCCAAACTCATTACATCTTTCTTAAGCGAAATGTCGACGTTGCCCCCCCTGGAAAAATTTGTGCGGACGCCCATGCTGCCATGCCCTAGATTCGCTACTGTGCCAAACACCAAAAGCTTTTTCTACTGTAAAACTCGCGTTGTGCATACAATGGCTATGTTTATTGCTTCACAATTTTTTTGTTTTCAACACAAGTGATAACTGCTGAAAAAGTTCGCATAATCTGTGGACGTTGCCCAATCACAATTCCCGGTCACTTGAGGATTTAGGTTTCTGAGCATGCTACAGCGCGTCCGCTCAATCTCCTACCGCCCTGTTTGGAAAACCAAACGTTCTGTGGAAACTACAGGAAAGCGTTCTCTTTGAGGTGACGGATAAATCAATTCGCGTTAAACTTGCTATCATGAGTTTGCTTGAATATAAATCAAATCAACAAATCTCACCGTTTTATTTTTGTTCTTTTTATTCTACACGCAAAGTTAACGTTGACGAATCTTTTGGTTCATCTACGTTTAAACCTGACACAGCCCTGGACTTTTTATATCATTGCAATTTCGCTGAAATTTTGTTTGCCTCTATGTGTTTAGATAAAAAAGATAGAAATTACATGATGCCATTTTTTTGCAAGTGGCCATCGCCTGGGCTAAACAAGCAGAGTTGGTGTTGAAAAAAATTTTCTATGATTAACACTCTTACCTGACACAGCCACACTAAACGTCAAGTGATTGATTTATTTTATCATTACGATCGTGCTAAAATTTTATTCGCGTCCATGTGCTAAGCTGCAAAATCACATAATGTCGATTTTTGCATGTGATCGTTGTCCGAATGTAACACCAAACTTTGGATGCTACAACTTCGCATACGAAAAAGAAGTGCTTTCTTACCGCTTGGCTTTGATTTTTCCTCAGCTGTTAAATAAATTCTGTGTTGTTCCCAGTGTTTTTTGCATGTTTTCATGCAAAAGTTTTTCAGATATTGCGCAGAAGTACGCATGGGCATTGAATGTGCTGACAGGGAAAGTTAATTTCGTAAAATAATAAAAGAAATATGATAGGATATTTTATATGAATACGATTTCAGTACTGTGGATGCGCAGTAATACATGACATCGATGTCCTATAAACATAATTAGCTTGACTGATTCGCTTGCTTGTTATCTTTGTGGGGACCCGTAACTTGAATATGCCCACAGATATGTGCAAGTTTAAATCATCGCAAAAAGATAAAAGCAGACCCGTTGGCAGATTCCTCGAAAGCTTTTATAGCAAATCGAGAGGTTTCAATTGTTGATGTTAGGAGGGTTATTTTTTAGGGCTGATGCCGGCTGCTTGATGCGCATTGCACACCATTGAAACTAAAGCATTCAACACTTAGGCTGCACTTTCAAAAGCTGTAATGTTAAGAAAATGGTGGTTGGTCAATTCGCTCTCGAATATCTAAATAACCATTCTTTGCACGCAGGCTACATAAACTACGTTCTGCACAAAACTATTACCGCGAATAAACTGAACCACGCAGAAACAAGGACCTCAACTTGAAAGACAAGTAGCCAGTAATTTGTTCAGGGGTTTCACATGAAACATAGATCAGCATAACATTTTTTTTTAAATCTAAAATAATGCATGAAAATTTCGTGGGAGGCTTTGATTGCCTGGTTTGTCCACCATCTTGGTTGCGGGCCTACTTCAATTTACACGCGCATTAAACACTGTGAAAAACAGTTTTAATCTTTTATTGCTTGAACATTCTCTTGAAGTCTTGAGTACTGTACACACAGCGCGAAACGTGCATTGATAAAGGCGAATTATTAAACCTATAGCAATCCGCTCACGAAGCTAAATGCACTCTATGGGCGTTTCTGCAGTCTATGTTTCATTTATGTGTGCATTGCGCCAGGGGCGGATCCAGCCAGTAAGTTTAGGGGGGGCGATTTCAGATTTGACTTTGACAGTCAAGTCTCATTACCGGTTTACTTTACTGTAGGCCAAATGAAGTGTACTTCACAACGAAACAATGGACGGCAAAATGACCTTGTATCGCGAATGCTGTTTTCCGAAATGCAAAATAACATGGTGAAAAAAGTAACTTTTCTAGGTTTTAGGGGGGCGATCGCCCCAATCGCTCTCCCCTGGATCTGCCCCTGCATTGCTGCAAGGTTAGGTTTTGAATAGATCCTACGTCAATAAAATAACACTAACATTTTTTTTAAGTGCACCAAAAGGAGCGGTAGCGATAGCTCGCTACTATTTTTATTCAGTAACGGGTGCTGTAGCGCCGCTATTAAATTTAACAAATAGCGGTAGCGACGCTATTAATAAAGTAGGGTTGCCCATCTCTGCAATTACGTCCCAGGTTGGGTATGTTGATAAAGGCAGTTTATGGAAACCTAACATCCTGCCCTTATTTAATCTAGGCTGGTGGTATCTCTAGTGGTTGCAACACAGTGTAGCTGCTGTGCTGCTCTTTTTGAAACAGCCACGCAATAAAGTATGATCTGATTTAGCGTTACAAAAATGTTTCGTGGCAGCATTCCAGAATATTTACCGAGGCAAGTGCCTCATTTGCCTCAGTGTAGCTACGGTCTTGGCTTTAAATATACATACTCAAAACTCGTGTAACTAAACACTTTTAAACACACCCCACACCCGCCTTCAGTCAGATCAGGCTGATTACAATTGGTCTGTTAGCAGCAGGCGGGAAAATCTGAAAATGTGACATATCCAGCCGTATCTTAAGTAGGCCGTGGTTGTACTTACTAGTTTGAGTGGTGTCTCGGACAGCACAACGAGGATGAAAAATGTAGCTCAAGTAGATCGTTTCAAAGCACAATAAAATTTAAGGTATAAGAGTTGGATTCGAAGCGTCTTGTAAAAACAACGACTGCCTGCTGCAGCTTAGTTTACAGAGTGGTTCGCAAACTGTGGTAGGGGAGGTGTGGGACCCATGGAACGGACTTTTTTAAACCGGCGTAGAACCTAGATTATCCAGCGAAAGTTGCTGACATTTTGTTCAGTTGAAGGTTTATGGGCTGTAAGTGTTCAGTCCAAGTTTTGTAAAAATCAATGAACGTTTTTTATTGTTCTTTTAATTTTTAAAAATTTTCAATTTTGTTCTGTAGGTCCCACCTCACTGGGACCTTCGGAACACCTCAGAGGGACCGATGGAACAATTCCTTATTATGAATAATAAACAAAAACTATCTCGACGATGCTTGCCAAATTTTTTGGGTACGCTCTTTCGTGGTCAAAAATAACTTTAACCAGAAAAAATCAGTTCGCATTAACCAAGTTTTTTCTCGTTTTGCACATATATGAAAAAATTTAACAAATAAACGTGAAAAAAATGAACTATTTGAGGACTTTGCCAATGCTATTTCGCTACGTTTGAACGAAATTATATTCGAATCATTCAACAATTTTGCATTTTTAGTTGTACTTGTAAGTCATATTTATTGGGTAAACTAAGAAGATAAACTCACAATTTTTATTAAAACTTGTGTAAAAACACCACAAAAAACGAAATTAAAATTTACATCTCTGTAGGTATTCTACCTCCTGAGCCGGTGTGTAGGCTGTATTACAGTACATTGATTTTCAATGCACGTAGAGAATATCTATAATGTTTACTCCAGTTTCGTATAAATTCCAGATCATTTCCGGTGAAACTTTAGGGTGATTGTGTAGGCCAAAGTTTTGAAATTGTTGGAAAAAGTTTCAAATTTTGAGGATTAAAAGCCATAGTTCTCAGTTGTTAAGCTTGTTGATTCTACCTTTCTGAGGCTGACACCGCTCCGCTACGTCGTTTTCTAAATTCTCTCAACTAATCCTGTACCGCTATTTCTTTCAACTCCCATAATTTTACATTGTTGTTTTTCTTAGATTTAACATCTTTAAATGCCAACAGACACGCTTTCTTTTTGTTCAATGAGTACACTAATTTTGACAAAAAATCATGTGGTCCTTTGGAGCACATTCCTCTTCTCTGGTAATCTAGACACCTGAACAAAGTGTAGCCTATTTTATGTTAACCTTACTTCAAAGCTAAAACGATAAAAGTGAAAATTAGTTGTTTAAATTGTGACCGCAGACTTCTTGAAATTGTAACGGTTGGGACCGGTTACCAGACGATTCCAAACATGCCGTTTTGCTTTCACCGGTCGTATTCGGTCTTCGTTTCACGACGCACGTGCTGCGCATCAAGAAAATTCGTTGTTCGCAATTCAGTTTAAACAGCACGCGCTTACTGCGAGCTATCCCTCTATGAATACAAATTGAACTGTATATATGTGTGTGGGTGTTTCTTCGGAGACCGGAACATCCCAACAGGAAAGGAAAAGCTATAGAAAATCGTCTCCACATTACACTTTATAAAAGTTTTAGCTCGGCCGTAACGATGTAGAGTGGCCAGTGGAATATCTATTGTTTGCCGCTTGTCTCAAGTTCAGTGTATTTATTTTTTTGACACTTTATTGAGGTTGTTCGCATAAAACACTTTATTTAGGTTGTTCGCAGTAACTCAACCTCTGCTAGTCTTTCTTTTGTGCAATAAACAGGAAATCGCGAATTGAGTGACCAATGGAACACCCTCGTTCCATGGATCCCATCAACACCCACTTTTGAAAAAGTGCACGATTCTACACTGTATCCCCAACCTACGATCCCAATTTTCTCTGAGATATTTTTGTGACTCCTAACCTGTCCTGTGAAACGTTTGGAACTTTCTACATTGAAATTATGACGAACAAAGGAATTGCTAAACGATTTCAAAATATTTTACTTTGATGCCGCAAAAACAAAAAAAGTGCTTAAATTTTTTCAGGTCTACATAGATTCTTCTTGTCAACAGGCAACACTGTTGTCCACAAATACAATATTCACAACCGGATAGCAAAAGACTATGGCCACTAGCTGGGAAGTAACTTAAATGTTTCTTCTGCCCCGTGTTCCACAGGTCCCGCACTTCACCTACCTCTATTGGCGGAGGCTTTCCAGGTGGTACGTGTGGTACGCTAGCAATTTCCGGGTCACATGCGAATTTTAGTGTCAGATAAATGTGTCCATTTTTGCAAACATCGCCAACTACAAGTGCGTATGCCATGTTGAATCACGTTATAACCAGGGTTGCGGAGCAGGAGGTAAAATATCCGACTCCAACTCCGACCTTTCCAAAATTTCCGCCTCCGGCTTCCGACTTTCCAAAATTTCCGACTCCGACTCCTTAACATAAATGGAAAAAAGTTTGGCTGCAATAGAAATCGTGGCGCATAGCAAGAAATCTCTGTTTCAACAAAAGTTTCAAAATAAATTGTACCATCCCAACTTAGGAGTGTGATGTAAAAAATTATCCAATTGGAGATCCGGAGTCGGAGTCGGACAAAAAATCCGACTCCACCCAAAAACCTCCGACTACGCAACCCTGGTTATAACTGAATGTTATCCACAGTTACTGAAATTAAACAGCTGTTGTTTAGAAATGAATTATTAAAGTAACATGTTTTTTGTGATATTGATTGTGTGTTTTAGTACTCATCATAAATACATTTGAGCAAAATAAGTTCTGGAATAGAGGGTACGCAGCGATAGCGGAACGCATGGATGTCCGCAGAAATTTTTCCAGGGGGCAGGGTCGACCATTTGCTTAGCTTTTTCAGGTTGCTGACGATGCAATGCAAATAGGCATTCACAAAACGCTTTACCCTGTCTACACAGGCCGTTAACTACGGGGGCGAAAGGGTGGCAAAGCCTCCCCTAAGCTCCCCCCTAGAAAAATATGTTGGACATAGTTTAACAATATTGGACATAGCCTAGTTTCAAGAATTTGGGCCCCTATCAGAAAACACTTCGCACCCCCTGGTGTCCCAAGCTGGTTACGGTCCTGTGTCAACACCACAAAGAAAACGCCGCATGTCACGGCAACAATCACAAAAATTGTGCTTCGTTGGTAACAATGCTTCTTTTCCATTCATACTTTTCACACAGTATAAAACTACGTGGCTTACTGCTATCAGCAGTCACTGTCTCGTTGCAGGCCCGCAACCGGGGTCAACTGGGCAATTTCCCCCCGAAATTTTCAAAAACATTTTGAAAGCGCCAAAAACTTTGAGTTGTTCGGTAAAACAACTAGTTACAATCATTGGCTCCCACAGAAAATATCAGCTGGCCTGGTTGCGACACTGTCTCGCTGCATTATCTGCCAGTGATGTCTGTGTTCAACAGTCACATGAGGCAAAGCGCCCACTACCGTTTTAACATTTGGAGATCCGATGCCATGTTATTGTTACGCAATAAAGACCAACAGTAGAACAATCCGCTTGCAAGTTCCGCCTACACCAGTCGCCAACTGCCTCTGCAGGCAAATCAACGGGCATGAATGAACTGCAACTCCATCACTGCATGACACCAGAACGGTGAACCTGGCTCTTGTGCAGTGTGAGTGTCATACCGGCAAGTAAAATGTCATTGCAAGAATTAAATCAATTAATGGGAAAGTTGCTGACTTCAGGTTTTCTAGGAATTTTTATTCTTAGTCCCAATTTCCAGCGGGGAAAATGCCCGTTTTGACCCCTGCGGACACCCGTGGTGGGACGCCTATTTCTTAAGTTGTAAGCATGTAACTACTGCACTATGGACTGTGCGAGTGAAGCCCACTGATTGCAAGCCTTGAATGTTCAACAAACACTCCTCCGTCGTGTCACGCTTGCCCGCCAGGCTGCCAGTGAATACAAGGCTTTGCGACCTCCGTTGCTTCAGTCTCACACCATGCCAACCGCATTGTTGTTTTAAGCTACCGCTCCACTTTCATGACGCTGTAAAACAAAGCCAGTGAGCTTGTACTTACATTTACTGCAGCGACACGTTTTACATCAGTTCGTGTCTGCAATTTCAGACTTGGCAAATATTAGTGACGTACCTAACAGTACAGGCAGCGTAGTTCAGCACAAAGTACGCCTACGCATTTCAAGTTCTTGGAATTGGTGGAACGGTAGACATTAATGGGCATTTTTTTATTAAAATCAAGATGTTTAGGAACAAATATGCGAGATTTCAGTTGGAAACAAATTTTTAATGTCGTTTTTAATAACAGCAACTGGAAGCAATAAAGAAGTTATAAGCATGTATAAAATGCAAAAGTAAGCAGCCCGTTGCAATCGTCGATGCGATTGTAATGACACTTTGAGCAAAGAGTTAATATGTGTAATGCTTTCAGCATTTATTTCAACGTAACTTAGGTTTAGACGAAGAAGCGTTTGGGACACCGCAAAGCAGTATCTTGCAAAATGCTATACGCGTCCAGATGAGCAAGGTTTCAGCAGTTCTTTGCATGGTTCCAGAACCTCGTAAATGGTTTCAAACCTTACAGTAGATAAGTATTAGGACACAGCGCCTGCAATTTTTTAAGTGCTAAAAAAATGTTTGCATCGAATGACTGACGTCAGCCAGGCGCGCAACCAAGGGGGGGCATTTGGGGAATTTTCTCCCCCGAAATTTTTAAAACATTGTATAGCAATTTTGACATTTGAAGAAACATTCAAATAATAAAGTTGAAATTTTGTATTTTAATTATTTCTAAGAAAAGTTTTACTTAAATTTTTTTTCTTACTGGTTAATCATCTCCTTACAAGATTCATCTTGAGACAGGCCATCTGATCGAAAATTTCGAAAATGATTGGTATTTAACCACGAATATGCTGAAATTGAGAGATCCTTTAAAATGTTGGTAGCCTATTTCTAAGGCATTTTTTGTCCTTTTTTTCGTGTACCACTCTGAAAATTATCAGAAATGCAGTGTAGTGTGTGTGTACGCTTTGATTTTGTTTCTTGCCATCTGAGAAAGAGTTTGCATACAGTGGCGATTCTATAATGAAAAAAGTGGGGGGGTGCACTGCGGGGCCAAGGAAAAAGTAGGGAAGCCAACATAAATGTCTATCTTGCATGGTGATTTTTCATTGTTTTGAAGATTAAGTTGCTATGATTAACCCTATCAAACGCAACATAGCCTTGTGAATATCATCAAATATGAGCTAGCGTTATTATTCACTAGAGACACCTAAACGCCACTGTAGATGCAATCACACACGTGTACTGCTATGTCGAAAGTTCTGTGCTAACCATGCAACTTCCACAGCACTGCACATGCAGTGCGGTTGACTGAGCACGATACACAACTGTGCCGGCCTCATATGAACGAAAGCAGCTTTAGACAGCGCCGGCCTTGGCAAGTGCGGGGCCCAATGTAAGACCTAGGCCCGGGGCCCATCTAAGCAGTGGTGTTATGACGTCACTGTGCTCAGTCAACCGTGCTATGACCTTAATAAAATAAATATAAAAAAGATGGCAAATTATTGGAGTTAATCTGTATCTGTGTTCCTCAGCTGCGTCCACGTTTATGGCTAATATCATGCTGCTCTGGTGGCCATCAGACAATGTACCGCCAGTGGCAATTCTAGAATGAAAAAAGTGGGGAGGGGTTTTGCGGGGCCAAGGAAAAATTAGGGGAGGCAACATAAATATCTACCTTGCATGGTGATTTTTCATTGTTTTGAAGATTAAGTTGCTATGATTAACCCTATCAAACCCAACATAGCCTTGTGAATAACATGAAAAAGATGAACTAGCGTTATTAATCACTAGAAACACGTAAACGCCACTGTAGATGTAATCACACACGTGTACTGCTATGTCGAAAATTCTATGCTAACCATGCAACTTCCACAGCACTGCACATGTAAATCGA
>JGI24158J21664_10009255_pt1 | contig 13144 bp, 14 predicted proteins | sample Ectturendosymbi3_FD_21664 | JGI IMG/M metagenome (IMG submission 21664) | reverse complement strand
ATTTGCGCACTACTTGATGCAATCGGAGGGCTGCGCATCCTAAGGAAGAGTACAGAGAATTTGCGTTAATTAATCAGAGACAAAGTAGCAACTTGGGTTTCTGAAATTTGGCAAAATTATAAAATCCATCAGTCGATTTCTAGTCTTAAGAGAAAATGTGGTGTTATGATCAAAAGCTGCCCTTTCCACGACAGCACCCCTTTTTTCAGGCTAGATGCGGCCTGCTGTCAGGATTTGGTGTTGCTCAATTATTTTTGACACAAATTTTTGGCAGCTTCTGCACCAGACTGACATGTACAAATAGTCAAGTTTAGATAATTTTGTGTATACGCAGGTATTTGCAGGCCAGTTGTACATTACAACTTATGAAACAAGCAAGCAAACTCTTTTCACCAATCAGCCGATTCCTCTTCAGGTGAGTTAAAACAATTATTGCACATTAACTTAAATATACATACAAGTAGTTGTTGTGGTGCTTTCTTTTCCTTACAAAACCTCTGTATTGAGCTGTTAATCTCATTTTCCCTTAAAAAAAAACTTTCCTCTACCTCTGATAGGTAGCTAAGCAATGTTTGCCAAGAGATATTTAAGTGATAAACGTTTTTATTTTAAAAACATTTTTTTACTTTTACACCTTTTTTTGGCATAATTGGCTTTAGAACGTACTATTGCTGCTGCTTGTGTAGCAAACCCTTCTTGTCTTTGAATTAACAGTTCAACACATTGTAATGCGCTTGGTCAAGAAAACTTTTTTGATTACATTAATTCTGCTGTTTCATTTTAACTCCATAAGGTGCTGGGTGGCACAAATTTTGCTGCATATTACCCATAAATGCTCTCTTTACACCCTTTTGAAAAGTAATGTTTTAGAGATTAATGTAGTGGTTCCTAATTTGCATGAACTCCTGATGAACTAATCCTGTACACAAAAGCAAACGTTTCACATGATGCAGCACACAACAAACATTCACGGGTTGTTTTTCAATGTGATTCACTAGGTTGCTTGTTGTGACATCAGATGCGGTGTTACGCTTAAAGAGACTGAGCTTATATTACTGTTATCTTTAGTTACATTTCTGCTAGTAACTGTTCTCTGAATTGGCTGAACCTGTGATTATTGTTTTTTGCCGATTTCCTCATGGTAAGAGCACTGCTTGTAAAAAACTACTAGATTAAATTACTCAAAAAAGTTTGAACTCTTAGTTATGTGTGCTAGATGTGATTCATTTTTCATTCCACTTGATGCACACCACGACAATTGAAAATATTAATGTGTAAAAATGAACAGAAACCGGAGGTTGAGCCGAGCCATGCTATGAAAAAAGAGAGCTCCGGAGATGGTGCCACACTCATAAAAACCAAGAGCTTCGGAGCCGGAGCTGTGTAAATTTTATGACGGCTCCGCAGCGCTGGCTATAACGTAGTGGTGAGGACAAAGTGCAAATGATGATGGCCATAAGAATGGATCAGCAGCGTCCTGTACTTACATCTATATGCTTTTATGTCTGAGTTTCAATAGTTTGTTCCTGTAATCTGGTTTAAATTGAAAGTTCAGATTGACGTTGCTGTTTAAAATTTGACAAGAAAGGTGTTAACAGGCTTGAAATATCGATTAAAATTTATTAATTTATGATCAGTGTTGGCAAGCAAGGAAGTTTTGTTGATGAGAATATGTGTGAAACAAACCTAAGGTGTTTATACTTTTTCACACAAGCTGTGCATATTACAAGCAATGTTAATTGTATCGGCATAGGTATAGTAAAATATGAGATGTTTCAGTGCTGTGATGCGTGTATTTCAGGCAAGTTATCAAATTTGCTTAATCCCAAGGTTTTCAGTGACATAGCTAACATTGCATTCACTGTAAGCATGTGTGTTCTCAAAAACTTAAGCAATATGATGTAAAGATATGTTCACATGTAAGGTATTTCCTGAATACAGTAATTTAGTGAGGCTCTACGATTTGTTGCTGTAAAAATACCAATGTTGCCATGTAAACGCTATTATCGTCATTGAAATGTGTCAATACCGGTATTTCCCAAATTACGGAATTAGTACGTTCGAGAACTGGCCGACTCACGCAAGTGTTATCACAGTCGTAAACAGAATGCAAAGCTGCAGCAGGGTACTCTACCAACAGTATGCTGATAGAGTTATGCGATCATGGCCTCAGTGATGTTTAACAAGCGATGCTTTTGTGTTATTTGCATGTAGCTATTTTGATAAGAAAAATGTTTTGTAGTGTATGAAGGCTATGATTTGAAATAAACTACTGTTGTAGGGTATTGCATAATATGAGTACATTTGCCACATATTGTTACATGGAATCACTGCATTGAATCTAATAATTTGTGAGAGTTTGCCTAAAACTTCAGTGAACCATGAATTGTCAGGTTATGTATTGATTCTGATGACCGCTAGGTTTCAAATTTTCCGTTATCGAGTGAAACTCACTTGCACAATGTGGTTTTCAATAGAAGGCGTCTTATAACTGGTCTAGTCCAACAAAAGAGACTTTTTCGGGTTTATGCATCCGCATCACCCAACTGTTTTCAATAAAATACCAGCACAAAATGTTAAGCGTCGAGAAAAGCGCGTCGAACCAGAGGTGAAAAGTAAGTTACAAAAAGCGCTGGTGCTGGTCTATCATTTCGAGAAATTGGGATTAATTTCAGTCTTTAATATTAAGAACGCCTGTAAGGTATGCGACGTTGTTCCGGGACTTGACCAATAAGGCCAGTGCTTTGTCTTCAGCACCTCTGTGGCGGATTCGCTGCTTCCACTGTGTCACAAACTATCATGGTTCCTGTCGACGTGATCGCGCAACACCAGCAGGTTCTGGGCTCTCCACATAAGATGACGTCAGTTGACCTGAAGAACGCTCCGTAAGTCATTCGCGAGAACGATCGAGCAATTGCGTTCTGATAAAGAATTCAAACCCGGTTGGTGTCGACAGTTTTTTTTCGCTGAAACAGTTCGGTCATTTGTCTCATAATAGTATTAAAAGTCGCCGAACACTATTCACTAGTCTATATTTTCGACCTTAATGAACAAATTGACTTCATTTTTTTCGGTCATTTAAAAACAGCTTCGGTGTATGACTGAAAAAAAGCTTAACGTGTTATGCTCGTTGTGCATAGTGCGCGGTTAACGCATCACTCGATTCTACGAAGATCCGTTTCGTTCATGTGGCAAGTTTTGCGTTGTTGCAATTCACGTTCGTTAATGCAAAACGCAGCCTGGTTTCAGCTTCCTTTCACGCTTAACGTATATATTAACATCGCAGCAAAATCGCTAAATCGACCGCAACCTCTCCCGAATCTTCGAAGAAATCAATGTCTTTGGTCGGACAATCGGTGCGAATTTGCAATCACATTTTGCGAACCGAGGGCTTGAAAGGTCTATATCGCGGTTACTTCGTGTCGCTGAGCACTTACGGCTCGAACAGCGCGTTCTACTGGGCGTTTTACTACTTGTATTCGGAACTTTTGGAGGAACTCTTGCCGAGAAGCGACAGCTGGATGCGAGAGCAACTGCGAATTGTTTCTGCTGGACTATTCAGCTCTGTCACTGCCGTTATGTTGACAAATCCACTGGATGTAGTTAGAACGAGGTATCAGCTGCAGGTGAGTTTCGTTCCAAGTTTAACCAAGGCTTCACTTACCGATGACCAGCTTGGTCTTTGCATGATTGATAAAATGGGATTAGCCGTCTTGTACATAGTGTCCAATCCCAAGGCAAATTGNGACTGTCCCATCTCACGACATTACCACGCAACTAGTGATACGAAGCACATTATATTATGTGCATGTCTAATGACTTGCCTTGAGGAATGACTTGTCCGATCTATTTTGTTCTTCTTTCTTGCACGACGTAGAATTATTTGAAAATCCAATGACGTTATCAAGCAGGACAAAATTCATAACCTTGCTTGCATAGCTGCGCCTATGAACATGCCAGCGTGCAGCCACTGGATATCTAGTCAGTTAAGTATGCTGCGGAAGGTTTCCCGAAGCTTTTTGCCGTGACGTTCTATTTATTGGTGGATAGGTCGAAGCCAACAGCGGTCCGACAAGTAGCTTCAAGATCTTCAAGACTCTTTTTCAAAACGAAGGCCTGAGGGGTCTTTCCAGGGGGGTCAGCGCCCGCATCACGCAATCAGCAATAAGTTCCTGCATCATCGTGCTCGGTTACGAGTACATCAAAAAAGCGAGTTTGGCTAAAAGCGACGAGAAGAGCGACGAGTTCTTCAAACGCAAGCTCAGAGAACATTCGCATTACGGCGACATCGACGATGTCAACTTGGTATCTGGCGTTTCTGCGAAATGACCGGGATACTCAGTGTTGAAATGATCTTATCTGCAAAACGTCGTGTTGGTGGGCTAACAGTTTATGTAGCACATTTCTTTCGATTTACTTGATACACTACGCCCTGAAATGCGTTGCATGGCATAAGAACATATTTTATTAATCTTGAAATAGATTTCATCTGATTTCTGGAAAATTTTCGGGAAGACTTGCCTGATACTACATTTTGAAGGTTTACGCGTTTCAAAAGATTATATTTATTTATAAACTTTAATCGGAAATGGTGGGTGGTTTGTACCCGGGGCAAGGCTATGACGACGCTTGGTCCGAATGCAATCCAGCTTATGCGTCGGTTTCCGTTGTCTTGTTGTTTTGCACGAAAAGCGTACAGTGCTTTTCCTTTCAACAATTTTAATTGCGTTGCCGGTCGAAATGCATCACGCTCAGTTACACTCCCTGTGTCGTTAAACCTCCGGAAGGCCACTGCGGAAAAGATGTGCGGTTGTGCTGGTAGTCGTAACGATTCGCTTCCAACAATTCTTGTTTTATTTTGGATGTATCCGGATCAAAAGCTATTTACTAAGAAGCGCGGCATGTGTTTCACGCGTTTGCGTGTTCATCAAGTACCTGCGCCTTATCCGAATGTTTCTGTAAATCCGATCCGAATGTTTCTGCACCAGGACGGCTTGTTTCGCTAAAAAAATAACCTTTTTCTCCAGCGATCGTATCTTCGAACAAACTTTAATCCAACCTTGCGCTGCCGAAATTTTCCCAAGGCCTTCCTTCGCAGTGAAGACTTGTTTGCTGCGTGAGAGTGTCGAAGGCGAATGATCACTTTCCATATTTCAATTCCCAGATGCTCAGCAATGTCGACTGTACTTGAGATTTCTGCGATGTTGTTGTCCACGCAATTAGTGCTGTTTGTATGTGGCATTAAATTCCTGCTCCGTTGTACAACAGATCATGGCCTCTGGTCTCATCCCTGCGTATTCAGGGCTTCTATACAGTAGCCTCTGCCTTGTATTACTGGATCAGCTGTTTTAACCACGTTGTGCTTTCACATGTAAACAAGGCCTCTGAGAAAAATTGTAGCAGGGGTTACTCAGACCGATACCGGCACCCTAAGATTTGGAGCCCTTGTCGAAACTAGTATACCTTGTTTCCACAGTAATCAGAACATAGATAAAATACTGCATAGTTACCAGCGCTGCAGTTGGAAAAACCGACCATCAATTTTGGGCTTAGTTACTAAAAAACGTACCGTACGTAGTTTCATCCCCCCTCACTAGTACCTACCGGGCCCGAGTACGATGGTACCTCTTGTGAACCCCCTCTCATAGGCCCTGCATACAGTGGCGTAGCCAGCCCAAAAATTGGGGGGGGGCAAAATGTTTGATTTTAGGCGAATAACACTATTTTGCTTAGAAAAACGCTTCTCAAAGCACAAAATGACTATATTTTCTAAAAATTTGGGGGGGCATGGCCCCTTTGCCCCCCCCCTGGCTACTCCTATGCCTGCATATAAATAAACTTTCTACGTATTGCCGCGAAGGAAAGACCCGAGCATTGATCCACGAAGTGGCGAACAGTATCAATGCTGCCATTAAAATTGCAGTTTTCAAAGAAATCACCGCAGCATTAATACTGTTTCGGCAAAAGCTTTATTTGTGGAGAGGCGCGAAGTACTGGAGATCATGGTCTGTTCGACTGCAGTGGCAAATTACGTTCAAGTTTTCGTTTCGAAGACTTTTCTTTGGAATTCATCTAGGCGTGTGTTCGTGTCACTCGTCGACACTGTGATGAAGCATGTGCGGATTTGCTTTGCGCAGATTTATGCATTTTTATGACTGCGTTTTCTTTTCTCGGTATTTTACTCCATTTGCGCGTTCGCCATTTGAAATGCGCACGATTGACTACTTTATCCTCATTTTATATATTTTGCAAAACTTGATCTGGCTCAAATAGCGCCCCTTCCGTTTCTCTGTTAAAAACCCGTCCATGGTAAGATGCCCGTTAATCAGCTGCAAGAGACGGTAAGCATTGACCACATGTTCTTACCATTCAACGTGGCGAATCGTATCACGGAGCTGTAAGACTTGTAAAGTTGTTTCGTAGCACGCGGTGCTGATAAAGTTTGTCTACAGTTGCTTGTCGCTGGCATCCGTCGCTTCATGTTTATTTGATTAAAACCGTTTAACTCTTCAGTCTCAAGTTCTCGTTGTTCCAGACCCGAAGTTTGTTTGCAACCTTTTGTACTGCGTGGTTATTCAAATCTTTCCTTGGCAACATGAAGGCTGCTCGACTTTTTTGAGCGAGTCACGAAAATGCGATGCTCAAAAGCAGGGTGTGTTTAGCCCGCGTCTGTGAGAACAGCATGTGACCTTTGGGCAGTTTCTCATCAGCGGTTCTTTGACTACTACAAAAACAGATCTCAAATCCGTTGAGAAACTCTTTGTATGCTCGAAGTCGCGGTTCCAAGAAATTACATTTTTTTGATAAGTGCTAATCTCATTATGCTTTTGTTCCTGCTGCAACTCGTGCGATTAATTCGGCGTTGATTTCGCAACAAATCAATGTGCGACAGGGGGTTTGTCTAAGTGAAAGTTTCTACATTTGTCTACACCAGGGGTTCCCAACTTTTTTTTAACAATGTACCCCTAAAATTTCTTGTGACAACAAGGCAAAGTAAAATAACAAAGAACTCCCCTGCATTTTTAATAGAACTTTCAGATTTTTAGAACTATGAAGGTACGTATAAATATATATTGTAAAGGTATAAATTTTTAGAACTATAGACTCCGTTTTCATGTCTCAAAGTTAATTTGCAGCGGATGTACAATAAATGTACTCCTATCGCTACGGGGCGAGAATTGGTTGCGCCGTGCGTGCAGCCTTATGTTTTGCCTCCAGTTCCGCTTTGGGAGTACGTTTGGTAGATCCGGTCCTGAATTTATGAAATTTGACAACCACTATTCAGAAGCGGGACGAGCTGACGCAGAAAGACTTCAAATTTGCGAGTGGAGTTTACTTTCAAATGTCGCAGTATGGTTGAACGTTAACAGCTGGGTCTTCGGGCGCTGGGCGAACTACATCATGACATTGACTTCACCTGCTGTTGCTCCCAAGTTTTTGTGAGAAAGAAGTAATTTCTATCCAACCTTATCTTTTTGAACGTGCCAACCCAGTTGTAAATCTTCATTCCCTTTGGTGGAATTTTACTTCCTACTTAATTTTCTCACGATTTTACCTCCTTAATTTTCACACGATGTTCATTTCTTCTATAAAATAACGCAAGACCACAAGCAACACAAGAAGCTGGGACGTGGAGATTCAATTGACAGCCCCAGTACTTACCTCTATGTAATGTAAGCGTGATTCAGGTACCTCGTGCTGCGCACATTCTTCTGCTACGTGTCGCGGGTATCCCGCAAGTTCAAATGTGTTGGTTAACTTTACTCAGCCGACCTTAAAGTGGTGTTACTTGAACACAGCTGCCCAGTTGTGTTATCTCTTCGTCCATCGTAGCAGCGATGAGTTTTACGTCATGTTACCGGTCAGCCACACGACTGTCCGTCAGATACATGCGTTCGTGTTAAACTTGCAAATCAAAACCTACTTGGCTTTTTTCTTGACGTGTCGGTTGAGCTTTTAATAACAGTGCAGTTGCGTAATCAGCCCAAAAATTTTGAAGGGCCAAAATGTTTGAATTAGGCGAATAACACTATCTTGTTGGAAAAACGCCTCTCAAAGCACAAAATGGCTATAAATATCCAAAAATTTTGGGGGGCGTGGCCCCCCGGCTACGCCTATGTAACAGTGTGTTTCCCATTGCAACGTCCGCGTTCCTGCGAAGCGTTTTGCTTTAATTCAAATTAAAATCTTCTACGATGTGCCTCTTGTTGTTCGTGCCTAGCTCCGCTGCGTATGCCCACTGAGGTCCTGCGCGGGTTGCGAGTACCCGCATTGGCGGGGCGGGTGCGGGTTGAACTTGCTACGGGGCGGGGCTGGTGCGGGCTATACTTGCTGCGGGGCGGGCGCAGGTTGAGAAATTCTTCGTGCGGGTAACTGAGTGTTGAGCCAAAGCTCATGAACTTCATCAGCTCAAAAATCGCAAAACACGTGGATGCACTAAAGTTGTTTGATAGCATTGCGCTTAGGACAGCAGGCCTGTAGCAATTACTACATTATGATGTAACAACCCATTGTTGCGAAACATTAGCTCAAGCTCTTGCTATGTGGTAGGCAAGTGACCATTTTCCAATGCTACCTTCATACTCGGTGAGGAATAATTCGGTCTAGCAGCCCTTCTAAGTGAATAAGACAACGCTCAGCAAGCACAACTGGACTGAACAGTGTTTTTTATCACCTCAAATCTATTGACTGCGAAAGATCAGATCTGGGAAAAGCTTTGGTATGATTGCCAATGAAAAGAATGGGCGGCTTGATTTTGCTGCTTGTTAGACTTGTCTTCAGGCGTCATGAGTAGGGAAAGTTTTTGCAACTTATTTTACAGCTTCTGAAATACTTAGAATTTATGTAGTACGATGTTTTAGCTGGTTGCAGGAATTTTATATTGCAACTTTTTTCTTTTTTACATGCAACTTTCAAGTAGGCCTATTGCGCAAAATGTAAAGGTGTTATTCAAAAAAACATGCTTTAGAACTATTTCAGTATAGTGCTGTTCTCTTTGATAACTGGTTTGAACTGAATAGTGACCTAAAAACAATTGTAGAATTGACCCGGCCAAACATCAGTCCAGAACTGTAGGCCAATTTGGTAAATTGCCAAGCATCTTCATGCAGTGTGGAGCGAAGTTTCAGCATGCTACGCAAACAGTTGATAAAAGTTCGCCATTTCTGGCCAGATAATGTTTGAAAATATTTAGTATTATATGTAAATAAATCGCTTGAGTAAATCACTGTCGTGTAAAATGCTTGTGCATAAAAGCAACTTTTTACTGCAACTTTTGTTGAAAATAATGGCATACTATACACGATTTTATTGCAACAAAAACTTGCCCTAGCTATGAGTTTTTAGTAGTTTTCGGACAGGTGCGGGTTTGAGACCGAAAAAGCGCGGGTTGGGTTGGTCTGCGGGGCGGGTGCATCTAAGTCGGGGGTCTCCAAAGTGGTTTGTCGGAGGGCCACATAAGCTAATAGAAAATATGTCGAGGGCCGGACATTTCACGCTGTGTGATTGTTTCGGGATATGTTATATTCTACCAAATCAACAAATTTTTCGTAAACACATTTCTCAGTTTTTTTTCAACATTAAATTTTTCATCATTGACAAAATGGCTTCTGGGGCCGCATTTGGCCCGTGGGCCGTACAGTTCATGCAACATAGACAAGAAGCTGCTAACAGCTTGCCACAACACTGAAACCATGACAACACTTGTCCAAGCATGTCAGACTAAGCGCTAACNGGCATGATCATGGTCAAATAAGCACGTGATGTGCATGCTGAATTTGTCATGTGACCACTTCAACCAAACGTGTTCGGCTAAAGCCAAGATANTTTCAGCAGTGCTTTCGCACCATGAGGCAAAGTAGGCAATGGCTTTTTGTTATGAGCTCATTGGAAAAATTAACACATTTTAATACTCATATTTTTAACCAAAACCGTTTCAGTTCAGAAGTTTCACTGGATTGATACATGTGCTGAATTTGAAATTAATTGTGCTCAATATGGTTACTTGAATGCAATATCAATAAAAGTCTGGTTGCTTGGGAATGTGGTTGTGAAGTCCTTAAATAGCAATCTTATCGCAATTGGCCTTTACATTTTCTATCATGTATGAGTATGTAATCACTTGGCTAACTATATCACCAGCCAAAGTAATGGGTATTAGTAAAGATGACGTATATATTTTTTAGGCAGTGGCTACAGAACCATCGATGGATCTTTAAATTTAAAACCTTATTCGACCATCTCCTGTAACGTGTTAGTAACACACGACAAGAATGCTGTAGGCTTGGTAGTAATCGGAAAACCCGAGCAGCATGTGCGCAAAGCTTCGCCTTGTGGCAGCAAGCAACAAGAGTTCACCTGACGAGATCACTCTCGTCGTCACCGTTAGCAACAACAATCAACTGTTCATCAGGTTCACAAGCATTATTAGAGGTCACTCACCAAGATCACTCCATTGGGATCACTCTATTATTGCTTGTTGTTTGCGGCACATGTTTAAGGTGTTGTTCTTCGTGCACATTCTGTTCGTGGTGAATCGAGCTTTCAGCGCAATGCCAGCGTAGAGGTTGCAACAGTAGAAACATAGAAACTGTGAAAGGTGAACCTAAAATCTAACCCTAATGTTAACCTAACCTTGACCCTGACGCTAACCTAAAACTAAGGTAACTTTAACTCTAACCCGTATAGCAAAAGTTTTGAAAAAAGAAAAGAAAAACTGGACCCACGAATTGAAACGTGCAAGCAGTCCCAATACCAAAACGTAAGGCAACAAGTCGAGAGGCAANCCCTCAACCATTGGCATGGCTGACTTGGAACCTACCCTTNGGCTACCAGATTGACGCTGGTTGACTGACAAACTGACCGCTTTATTCGAACAGCGTCATGCGAGNCGGTATGGTCAAGTAACTTTTGAAATAGGAAGATCCATTGGTGGTTCCGTAGCCACTTTCTATTTTTTAATGTCTAGAAATCCACAAAAGCAATACTTTAGATCAGGGGTGCAAGACCTGGCTTTAGCTGGTGATAAAGTTACTCAAGCGATCAGCCTAAGAAGTTTCAAGTGAAGTGGAACATATCACGATGCTGTAGTATCATCATAGGCTATGCGATCTATTTGAATAAGGACTGATGACTAGTTTCCCCGTCAATAAACTGTGACTGATTTACTTGTCGCCATCTTTGTGACCTATAACTATGAAAAATAGATACGCTTGCAAGTTATAATTATCGCAGAAGAATGAAACCAGAAAGCAGGCAGATGCCTCAGAAGCTTGCCGCAAGGCTAAAGGCTATGCGATAGTCAAGATAATTAATGAGCGAAGTAACACTGCACAAGAGGACAACAAAACTTTCAGAAATCACAAATATTCGGAAGGCAATAGCTAGGCATTGAAGTAAACGCAAGTGGGAGTCTCACGTTTAGCTTCCTTGTTGTTGAGGTGGAAGGCTGCTGACACCGTCTTTGTNGTGCTGAGCTTTAGCTTCCATGTCTGGAGGTATTCATTTACAGTTGCCGTGTCCTTGGTCAGCATCCCTTNCACTGCCTGCCAGTCTCCATCAGCATGCATGATTGCTAGATCGTCAGCATATGCATACTTTCTGGAGACGGTGGTTGGCAGGTCAGAGATGTACATGTTGAAGAGAAAGGGCGCCAGGACCGATCCCTGTGGGACGCCGTTCTTGAGGCATTGTACCTGCTTCTTTTGCTGTTGCCGGTGGCGAGGGTGAAGCTGCGATTGCTAACCATCTCCATGATCATGTGAACCATATGTCTATCAGGCGGCAATTGCAGCAGCTTGCAGGTGAGGCCGTGGTGCCATACAGTGTCGCAGGCTGCTGTGAGGTCGACAAACACAGCTCTGGCCTTCTTTTTAGCCAAAAAGGTATCCTCTATGTCCTGTGTCAACAGGGTGAACTGCTCTATGGTCGACCTCCTGTGTCGAAAGCCTGACTGTTCCCGAGGGAGCAATGGGTTGATGATTGGGTCAACATGAGTGTAGATGAATCTCTCGAGGATTTTAAAGGAGACACACAGCAGGGATATGGGATAATAACTCTTTGGGGGGAGTATGAACTCCAGGAAGATGGAGTCCAATCCCAGGGATTTTCCTGGCTTCAGGCGTCTGAGGGCAGCAGCAAGCTCCTCCAGCCTAAAGGGTTCAGAGATACTGTGACCCTCAGATGTTGGGATCTCCCACAGGTCGGAAAACTCCTTGTTGACCAGCCTGGTGGACTTGCGATCCCCAGTCTTGTGTGCCCCGTTCTTCACAAGTTGCAAGACGATGGAGTTTGCCGAGATGGGGCACTGGTGAAAGGAGCGTCCAGACCTGCCAGTTAGTTTGTTGATGGTTCTCCACACCTTGCTGATAGAGTGCGAAAAGTCGATGGAATTTACTGCTTCCTCCCATCGCTTCTGCCTGAGCCGAGACAGTAGGGATGAAGTGGCTCTGTCAGAGTCAGCCCCATTGGGGCTCGGATGAAGGAGCGATAGAGGGTCTCACACTCTCTGTCCCAGCATGGCACTAGTTCTTCAGGCCATGTGGAATACATTGTTTGGCCGCAGAAAGTAGGCTCTCCCAAAAATTCTGGTATGCCCTCTCAATATTTGAAGNGTNTGGAGGTGGCAACCTCTCAACTGATTCATCTGTGAAANGCAAAAGCGTTTCCAATCAGCCTTGCCGAAGTTCCAACGCTTCACCGGATCGCTGTGAGCAGGAACCTTGAGCTTCGGTGGCGTTATGAGGAAAGGCCGATGTTGTAACCGCGGGAATTTTCCTAGGACACGTATGCCTGGCAGTCGGCTGTCCTGGCCGAAACTCACGAAGGCCAGGTCTGGGTTGGTGCCGACGTTCCATCGGTGAGAGAAGAAGGTGGCTGTTTCCTTTGGGTTATATAAGAGACCAAGGTTGTTGGATGTTGTCCAGGAATCTAGGCTGTCACCATCAGGGAATGTTGTCCAGGAATCTAGGCTGTCACCATCAGGGGATGTTGTGTTGTAACCCTAGTTCGTTGTGTTATGGCGCTAGGCCATTACATGCGAGAAAAATGGGCTAAGTCCAACGGTACTTCCCCGGCGAGAAAGCACCCGAGAAAGAGATGCGAGATGCCGCCGCGCAAGCATGCGAGAGAAAGTGCCTAAGGACGA
>JGI24158J21664_10009253_pt1 | contig 13145 bp, 4 predicted proteins | sample Ectturendosymbi3_FD_21664 | JGI IMG/M metagenome (IMG submission 21664) | reverse complement strand
CCTGTGCCGGAATAGTTTTGTGGTTTTCACTCTCATGGATTCTGTGCTTTGATTTCAAATGGTTGATCAAACAGTCGGCGCTTGAACCACCTCCTTTAGTATAACGGAGCACATATTGCACTTTGGTGTTTGTTGAGCCTTGTATAAGAAATGGCTCTAAGCTTCTGATTTTCTTTGATTACCAACGTCTTTAAACTGGATGTGTATGATTAAAAAAATCTACTTAATGTCGCCTCTAAAGGAAAGCGAAATATTTTGTGGAAAGTCATTGCAATTGAAAAAGAACGAATCAATTTTGCAAAAATCACAGTTTGTATATTAACTAACAGATAACAGCTTACAAATGAACTAATTAGTAACTACAGCATACCTTTGAAGAACTACCTCACGTGGCAGTTATTTTTCAATTAGGTTAGCGAAAAGACAAAAGTTGGCGTAAACACCTGTTATGTGCAAAATGACGCCACGATCCGTCTAAATAGGTCAATTGAACGAAAATATAAGCGGACCACCAACGAACGTACGATGGTCACTGAGCAAAAACCGAACCCCGTGCCTCATTATAATAGTTGAAAGTTCAAACATGCTAATTTGGCCGTTACCCGCGCCACTCTGCAACTTCAGTGTTATCAGAATCACTAATATTTGAATGCAACAACAATTCCAGGTTTTTTAAACTACTCGGGTTTGGTAGTTGAAAAAAACGGGTTTCGGGTAGTAGAAAATAACCAAAAAACGGGTTTCGGGTTCGGGAAAACCCGGGTTGGAAACACTAGCTGGTAGCAACTGCACTGTGACAACACCAGCTGCATCCTTCAAAGACAGCACGTGCTTGGCGCAGTGTCGCCTGATTCGCTAGGGTCGTTGATTTCGTACGTGGTTTGTGAAAGCGTTCTCCCCGCTTCCGCAACGCCTGGGCAACCAGTGCGAGCGTGCCACGCGTATGACCGCTTCGGATCAGTTGATGTGCATAGTTACTATCGCTCAAGCGCTTCGCGTCAGCAAAACGCTGTCGGCAAGCCGCGTGCGGGAAGTGCCTCTGTCCAGTAGCCTGGTCCCGAGTATCAGTGTGGAATATTTGCTGGTTTTTATTCTACCTGTGTGCACTTTTTGTGCCACACAATGACTACGTTTCGATGACCAACAGAAATGCATGACGTTAAAATGCCCCGTTTTATAAAAGCATTGGTGCGACTCGTGCGCCTAATACCTTTCCTGAACGTGCTCGGTCGCCAAAAAACAATACCCCTGCTGTTAGCAGCAGAACTTAGCGGACGTGGCACTTATTCCCCAATTAAATGACGGGATCGAAGTATCGCCAAGTGTCAACACTACCTTAGGAAGTCGCGCAGGAAAGACTGAGTGGAAAGTTGTGTTTCGCGGAAGCTCCAGACCCGAAGTTATTGATCGTTGTCTGGGCGTGGGCGCCGCAAGAGTTTTGCGACGGCAGAAAAACAAGCCTGTAAAACATCGTTTCTCGTGTCGTTGACCGCTCTTTGCATTACCCCGGGTCTCCGGATATCAGATTATGCCTCGAATTCTGCCCGAAGCGGTTGTCGGCCGCAGCGGAAAAAAGCCGAGGTTTCATTTTAAAGCCAAACGCAAAACGCGAAGTTTGTTTACTTTACGCGCGTCATAGCAAATTACTTTTGATGCGATGCGAACGGAAGCGGAATGACGAAAAGAATAACACGCACGTGCGTCGCGTATTCTCCGAGTGCTTCTTTAACCAGTGTCATCGGTTGGAATTTCAATACCGCAAGAGGAGTTGCGGTTGTGCAACTGAAATTGCTGTTTTTCCGGGTCGTGCCTTTTCGAATTTTTGAGTTCAGTTGCACTATGCGCTGACTAATATTTAAAACAACACAATGTAAAACGCTTTCTTGACATAAAAAATGGGTGCTACTATAGCGTGAGGTCTACCACACTGTAGCGTGAGATCTGCCTCCCGTTAGCACTATAGCGTGAGGTCCACTACTGCAATATAGGAAGAACGGTAAAAATAAACATGTCATCATGATTTCCATACATATGTTCTGGCGATACACATTTTGAACATCTCCAAGAATGACACAAATAGATCACTGGAATTTTTTCTCATCACCTTCCAGCAAAAATGAGCAAGATGAGACCGGAGCAGCTGATGACTAACACCTCGCGTTCTCTTCAGTATTATCGTTTTAGCGGCCAACCACGATCACTCAATTGCCTGTGTGTGTGCTCCTGTCGCTGGATCCACAGTGTTGCTGGTGGTTCACTGTAGAAAGCTGGTACCCGATGGCATTTAGGTTGCTATAAGTAGGCCACTCATATGAATGAATAACCGAACCATATGCACATTCACTTTCAATAATAAGGATTAGAGTATTGCGGTCACGCCGTTCCACGCAAAAGTAACGACAGTCTGAGCCTTGTTTGAGACCAAAAACCCAAAGCCCATCAATTCTTCGGCCTCACACTTTGGGAACTGACGCGGTAGACCTCAAGCTGCACCTGGGTAGGCGACATACGGCGGTAGACCTCACGCTATTGTAGCACCAAAAATGTTAGTGATGAGTATGTAACTTGGTTGAAGGTATAGAGTGGGCGGTGAAATCGCAAATTATTATCAAACGACTGCGATTCCGAGCATTGACTTTTTAAAATTGCAGATTGACTTCGGCTAAATTTTGATGATATCGGCTATAACTGAAGAAATTCACATATATATACGGCGAAGGTTTTTTAAAGGTTTCCCGAACATACCTCGGCGTTAACATTCGGAAATTGACTACGGCACCGATTCTGACTCAGCATCTGATCTCATATGATTAAGATTTTCAACTTCAAACCCAGCATTGCTAAAAAGACCTACCCATTTAGTTACATAGGCTAGTGATGTATTGCTACTAGGCTGCATTTTTTGCGCATAAAGCAGGCCTATACTTATACTAACTAGATTAGTGAATGAATTGTATGTTTCTTTGAAATTCTAGCGTTTTTAGTTGAGGAAATAGAGGAAATACAGTACTTGTATATGTGAAACAAGTAAGAAGTAAGTAAATATTTCAAACAAGAAGTAAATATTTCTGATTCCTGTTTAAAATAACGTAAAGGAAGGTTGTCCAAAGCACTACAAGGATTTACGTTCCATAAGGCACCAGGCAGAGTTGAACATGGTGTTCGTTCACGACCTCGCATGCGAACTGATGCTTGTTGAAAATCTTGACATATGGGCTCGTTAAAATTTGTGTAGTGTGCTGAGCCCATCATAACCAAGCCATCGCGTGTATCGTAAAACGAGCGTTGTGTTTGGTGCACTGTTGCGAAGACGCCGAACGTTTCGCAGTTCGTGTGTTAGTTCGGTATTTGAAAGAGTGAAGCAAGGCCACGCCGTGCTAAAATTTCCACAAGCACATGTCGCTCCATCTCAACGAGTATCACTAGTGTGCTTTTAAGTCAGGAGTGGGGAAGCTATTCACCACCGCGGGCCGCATAAATTGTGGATTATCGATGGCGGGCCACAAAAGAAACAATTGATTTTATCCTAAAATTATATCTATATCTAACTATGAGGGATAGAGGCTTCTCTTGACATGCTGTCCAAGTACCTGCTTATCATAGAACTTGGTTTTGACGCGATGTTGTACTACAAATTGGGTAAAAAATTCTGATGCGGGCCATATAAAATGCTATTGCGTGCCGCAGTTGGGCCGCAGGTTCCCTGCCTCTGGTTGAAGTGGAGTCATTGGCTCACTTTCCTGATCACGTGACAGTATCAACAGTGTGCTCATTGAAAACGCCGACAACGCATCGCACGTCTACCATCAGAGCTCTTCTCTGGCAAACCTTAGTTGTCGGTACTCCTGAGTTCGTGTCGTACTTTGTTTGATCGATCAGAAACTACTTAGATGCGTCTGCCGAATCGTGCGGCGGCAGCAAAGCCTTGTATTTAAAGTCAGTTTGAAATGGAGGTGCATTTAGAAGAACTCAGTGGCTGAATGGAGTTGTTACACTATAAAGCGGACCCTGACAAGAACGAGTTGTGATTTCAAGCACTTACATAAAAATTGAAGCTGCATGCTCACAATGTGTTATCGAGATTCCAGACCTCTGGCAGTCAGTGACGATACTACATGCACGCTACATCAATAGGCAACGAAACCGATCATAACTGAACAATTTGCTCCGGTGCATGCTAATATTCACTTTCCACTTTCGTTGCTTTAATCTTGTCGACGGACTCAAAAACACAGAAAAACTTGATAATCGATTGAGACGAAAACAATGTGCAGGCCATCTTTTATCAAATGCTTTGCTGCTGCACCACTTCAGAATGTTTTGAGTCGCTAGCTCAGTTGCAGTCCGATGAAGTGCATAAGAATACGCATTCTTCCTTCGACAAGTAACTTTACAAAAACCGTCAAGCGTGTGACTACATTCTGCCAAATCCCGGCACGGCACTATTGTTGACCCGTGAAGTCTGAACGAAATCTTCAGTCAGTGGCTGTTTAAACCCAAAGCTATTGCAACTTCAGTTTACTTGGGCTGGTTTGAGAAACGTGTTGGGCGGAGCGCCTGACAGTTCTCAGCAGTCTGTTGCACATATGTGTTAAAACCAGAAGTTTAATTGATGGCGTTACCATGGTTTCGCGTGTATCCGCGGTCATCAGACATTGTTAGTGCCTGATGATCCTAGGTACCATCCCGAAGTAAGCTCCTGCTCCTGGTAAATACAAACCAACTGATATGTTTATTATTTTCTGGTAAGAGTTTAGCTAAAAATACGTTAATCAACTTTGTCGGTACCAAATTCGGATCTTTTACAGTTCATTCTAAAACTTATATTTTATGCTTTCTGTGATTTGAACGAGTTGACCTCCGAAAGCGTTAGTTGGATTTTCACCTTTCAACACTTCTTTCAAAACGAAGCTTATTGTGCTGTTGTACAAGCAGGTTTAACGGTTGGAACGCATTTAAATTGTGACATTTTGGAAGCATGGCAGCAGCGTTTGCTTGTAGATGTTACAGGTCTCTCATCTTGTGTATGCCCCGGTCTCGCAGCCAAGCTTAAAGTAAATGTGGGATTTACGTTCTGTGAGTATGATCGGAAGGCTTAATGACGCAGCTCTATCTCCTCGCTGGTTTGCAAGTTGTCGCGATCATTTTCACACTGTAACAGCAGCAATGGAATGAGTCGCAGTAAAGTTGGCGAGACCTCGTCATACATCGTGTTAATTATATGTGCGGGCGTCAGCAGCGCATCGAAACGGGAATTAGAGAAAGCTTGCGTCTAATCGAATCTTCACTACGTAAATTTTGTATTGATTCTACGGGAGCATAGACTGTTGGTTCCAGACCTTTCGCCGGTCTGAGCGTTTTGGTTTTAGGTTAAAGATATTCTCACAAATCATAAAAAAGTCCCAAAATCTTGCCTCCTTACTCGTTTCGCCCTGTGACGGGTTCCTTTTTGGAATCAGGGATGAGCGCCGCTGCACCCAACTATGTTATCTCTGCCAAGGACGGATATTTAAAAAAAGTGAGGAAATCAAGCATCTGCGGTTAATGCGCGTAGTGTGCTACAAAAAGCTCGTCGGCCTCTAGTGTCGTCCTCCTGTACTTGACAGACAAGGGTTTGTGGAATTGCATTGTTGTGTCAACTAGCAAAGCGTTGTTTTCCAGAAACCCTCGGATCGACAGCTCGTTAATTATGCCAAAAATGGAAGTGTATGTCGCTGACTGCAAATAAGGCTTTGTGCAACCAGCTAAATTTTAGTCGTTGTGAAACTGCCAATTCACCATCAACTTGAGAAGAGTGTCAACTACCATAAATCGTGTTAGTACTTCGTGTCGACGGTACTCGTTTCGGGGCTTACGTCATATTTGCAGTGCAACCTTACCACAGGATTGTCAGTCACCAGCCTTTTTTCCGATCGTATTTTCAACCAACAGCACCCGCAGGCGCGCGTTGCAATAATAGTTTTCTATAGGGATGGTCTATGGTCATGACCTAAATTTTCTGTAGAGGTTTTGTAGCTGATATTTTTCGGTGCAAGCTTCTGTTTAGGTCCGCATCAGGTGGATTCCAGTCCTGTTTATGGGTTATTTTCGTCGACCTAAACTTGGGCAAATCGAAGATGTGCCTCAGCACAACGTAAAGAAAATACTTACATGCTGCTGTTGAACGGAGTACCGTAATTTATCAATGTAGCGCCATCTCCTCAGCTTCTTTTTTGTCGTAGGTTGTTTTGCGACAAATGGTTTCCCCCCAAGTCACCACATGTCACAATGCATTGCTCTGGTCGTCAACACGCATTGTTCGAACGTGCAACGTGCTCTTACAAGCCATATCCTATGTGTTGATAAACCCTCCGTCAATTGCTTCTTATCATTATTTTTTTTTAAGTCGGGAGGAAAGCTGGTGTCGATTGCTCTTTGTTCGCTTCTTAACGTCACACTGTCCTGTGGAGCTTCTAATGTATTTTTCTGATTGATTTATATTATACACTGTACATTGAGCACATCGAAGGAAACGTAAAAGCAGAAATTAAAACGTAAACAAGTGTTTTGAGACCTTTCGGACATCTTTCACCCATTATTATCAGTCACTTCTACAATTGGTAACCTCACACGTTCTCCTTTTCAGCTCCTAACCCAATGGCCGGACCTCAGACCGGAATGTATCACCAACAACAGCCTCAAGCTTTCGGTGTCCAGCCTGGTTATGGAATGTCCGCGCAGACTGGGATGTCCAATCCGTTCAATTCCGGTTTCGCATCCAACTCTCCCGCCTTCCTTGGCAACCAGCCCGCTTATGGCCAACCGCCGATGGGTATGTTCCCCTCTGGACCCAGTCCTGCGGTCCCTGCCCGACCTGGCGCGATGAGACCGCCAGTCAATACGGCCGTCCAAACAGGCGCCGCCCAAAATCCGTTTGGCGACGCCTTTGGTTCTGGTATGGGTGTCATGGCCCCTCAGTCAAACTCCAGTTCATTAGTAAACGGTTCAGCCAGCGTCGAAGAGAAAAAAGAGAAAAGCGACCCTTTTGCCAATTTGCTCCCGGGCATCGGTTCCGGAGCCGGATCGGCCACGAACAAAAAAGACATGTTTAAGAACTTCCAGATGGCCAAGCCGGCGCCTCCGCCGCGTTCCAGCGACAACGTTTCCGCCAACTTCGAGGATTACATGCGGAATTCCGTCGGAGGAGTACCGCTCCAGACGGACGACTCCAACAACAACCCGCCGCCTATGGCCGCTCCGAGGTCCAACTTGGGCATGGATCCTTTCGGGGCGCCGGCCCCACCGCCAGCTACTACCGCACCGTCTAACGATCCCTTCGCGATGTTCGACCTGGGCGCTTCAAACACGGATCAAACATTTACGTTTGCAAACCAGGTGAGGGTTGCAGTGGAAATTCGTTTGTTTTATTATGAAGTTGTTTGTCCGTTGTGGCGTGTTGGTTTCACATACACGCGAAGGTTACGATCGGCGACACAATCGGCTTGGGTTCAGTCGGAGGTCGTTTATCAAGGTTGTCAACACAAATTTGCCGCTCGCGGAACCCAAGGAACAGATAGGGATCGCTGCCGACTTGCTGACAGTTTCTAAAGCAGAGCTTCTTAAACTTTATCACTTCCGTTAGTCATCGACAGTCACGCCTTACACAGCTTCACGATCTAACACGAGAAACAGAACAACAGTTGATATGGTTTTCAACAATATGTCGCTGCCATGCTGAACAAAATCCCCAACTAACCGGTGGCCCGTCATAACTCCTATAAGAATTAATTGTTGGCGTGTCAACGTGAAGAAATAAGCGATGTCCGAAAAACTTAAGCTGTCCAGCTGAACTTTAACCAAAGGGACCTCGGCAAAGGACGCCAGCTGGACAAAGGTTATTGCAGCGAAAGGAGCAACGGTGCAAAGTGCCATCTTTTGCTTGAACCTTCTCTATTGTGTTAGTAAACGGTGAAGTTATGTTTATGCGTAAACGGTGAAGTTATGTTTATGCTTTGTAGATAGTGTCTGATGAGCGCGAAACGTAGATCGCAATGCTGAATAAGACCTGGCTCTGATATACGTTCAAAAAGCTCTGCTGAAAGTGTCGAGCATTACACGGTTACAGCCTTCTCTAAACTGAACCGAATAAGCGTCATTAACGTTTTGCCGAACGAACTTTCGAACGAATTCCGGGTTTAGGTAAAAATTGCTAATTTTAGTCAACCTTGCCAGGATTGCTTTGTACAATGTAAGAAGTTTATCTTGCCTGTTCAACGGCAGCATTCTAATCTCGTTTGCTTTTTCTTCCCCTGCAGCAAAATCAACAACAACAACAACAGCCGCCAGCCAACACTCAGCAGTCACTGTTCGGTTAAACCCGCCTTTACCGTCCAACTGTCTTTCACCATTTAAAGCACGAAGCGCTTTTGTTCTACTCTAATTGTTGGAGACCGCACATTGCCGACACTTGTCCGCTGCACCAGGCCGAGGCGTTCCGCTCGCGTGCAATGCTTGTACACTCTGATCGTCATATTGCAGTTCGGTAGTTTCTCTTTGTTGAGACGATTTGCAGTAATTTCGTGGAAGTGCCGGGTCGCTGCAACGTGTAGTTGCAGGAGGCCCCGCCCGTGCTGGAATTCGCCGTAGCAGTAATTACGTACATTCGTTGCAGTTCATTCTTTTTCTAACAGAGATTCTGCTGCTGGCGGAAAACTAGTTGTTGCTTCTTTCATTTCGAAAGGAATTATTTATTTACGAGACCCTGATTCTTTGCCATGATTAAGCGCGTGTAACGTATTACCACGCCCTCGCATTTCCCTTTACGTGCAATCTCCTGTGTTGTTTGATTTTCCACCATCTTTTGCCTGCTTTTCAGTTAATTCTTCCTCTTTACCTGTCGCATAACCGCTGTGCGTTCAAGAGATGAAGCCTGTCCGTTCTATTTTCGTCAACAAGTTTTCTTAAATCGATGACTCCCTAGTGCCTGACAGTGCATCTCGCGTCCAGCCTTCAAGCGCGCGATTGGTTGGTTGCAAAGTTGGGCGTGTGCGTGAGAAGCGGGCGTGTAGCGCAAAAAGAAAACTGGCTTTTGGAAATCATACGCCGGATGTCGTATTTGCGTTTGTGCACACATGCAGACTAATCGGTATCGCATCCAAGCAATGACACCAAACCTTGTAGCGTCTGCCGAGACCTTTTCTGTCGTTTGTACATCCAGTGCTGTGTGTGTGAACTCAAAACAGGTGCTGCAGCGCTGATACCAAGCAAGTCCAGTTGGTTTATCGAGAGATCGGCTTGAGCGCTCGCCACCGATTGCAGCCATCCTGTTTTTGAACACCAACTAACGAAGCGTGCTGCGTTTTCTTGTTGAACATCGACTTTTTTTCTACTTGCCAATAAATTCCTGATTGCCATCTTGAGCAGCTCGTCCTGCAACCTTGGTTCTAAACGTATCACATCACAACATTGGCCCAGCTTTCTCTTGGTTTTAATTAACTAGAAATCATGTACCCTTCACCAGCGTCGGATTTAGGGGGGCAGGGCGAGGGCTCCCCATCATGTTCACGTGTTTAGCCATATGTGCGACATGTGCCTGCCACTTAATCATTTCGACGTTTCTACTTCTGGAGGAAAGTACGTTTCTATTCGTTTCTGGTGGATTTTGCGTCTGCTTTACTCAGATTTGCACATGTCGCATGTGAGTTGCATTGCTAGGTATGGCTACCATACGCCCTCTTTGAAGTACAGTACATGTCCACTTTTTTCATGAGAAATGAAATATTCTCCGAGGACATTCGAAAACGTCCTCCTTTCTGCATTTCATATCTTACATAGCTATAATCAGTGGCGTAACTAGAGCTTTGAGTCAGGGTGGAAAACTTAGCTGAAAGGGGGCCACTGTACAGGGCCCACTATCCAACACGCGGAAAAAAACTTGAGAAATGACGTGAATCCGGATGTGGATAGCTATGATAAAACCCTGAATCACTGGAAAATCCAAAAAACGCAAAAAAACTAATAAAAACCAAACGAATACTAAAACCGAAATATCATTTAAGGTAAAGAAACGAAATATCACTTAATGCGGCGGTTCGGTTTTCACATTTAGATTTCGCCCTCTGCCCCCGTCAGTTACGTCACTGACTATGATCATGAACCATGGAGCATAGGCGTACGGGAAGGTATTTTACTGGGGGGGGGGCGGAAAAAATTTGCCCAGAAAATAACAATTTACTCTAAAAATAAACCAACTTTTTAGTTTAATCCGTATGGGGCCTGAAACCTCTTATAAATCTGTTCTGTGCAGTTGAATTCGTTTATAACGGCTTCATCTGTAACGTCAATCCGCCTATGTAACGCTACGTTTTGTTCGCTCCCGATGGCATCTTTTACATGCGTTTCAATTCGCTTATAACATCGATTCGACGATAACGTTGCCGTTGTAGGCAAATTCTGTAGTTACCATGTGTGGCGGCAGGTAGATGGCGCCACATGTAAATGAATGGTCACCGCTAGATGGTGCCCATAAGTTACAAGTCACTGTGATAGTCACCACAAGCGAATTATCGTAGTTCACTTAACCCTACATAATGATAGTGCAACCTAGTAGTAGTAGAGTGAACTCGTCGGTGGAGCTCTATTGCTGCTGGTTGCTTTCCCGTTAGTTTAATGCCCCGAATTGCCATCTTTCACTTGTGCTTGCCTCAGCAGTTCAGGGCGATGCAGTGAACTGCAACACATGCTTGTTAACTCAAGGGGTTCAAGTTCCTTGTGTGTTGTGTTCTCCCAGACAAGAAACTTTATGGTAATTGCATTTGCTGATGCAAATATGTACGCGACTTCGATGGCGCAACGCAATGGTTAAATGCGACGGTTCCGGATCCAAGAGTTTGACTCCCTACACCTGCCTGTGTTGTCGTTGCTGTGCGCTTGAGCAAGGCACATAAAGACGCGCACTCACAGATAACCAGGCCCGTAACCAGCTTGGGTCACTAGGAGGGGCGAAGACTTTTCTGAGAGGGGCCCAAATTTTTTGAACCATGTCCAATAATTTTAAACGATTACCAATTCATTTTTCCAGGAGGGGAGAAAATTTTTCTAGGGGGGCTTCTCCCCCCTGGTTACGGGCCTGCAGATAACTAAAGAGTTCCGAAAAAAGCACGAAAAACTGGCATTAAAACTGTTAGTCAAAAAATCCATCATCTCAAGCTCAACACCCTGCACCTCTACCCAGTGCAAACTCGAAAACGAATAAAGGAGTTACAGAATTCTTATGTCAAGCTGTTGACCTGCTGACATCCGATTGTTCGAATTTTACAGAAAACGAAGGCTTGGCCCAAATCAAAGTCATTATAACCAGTCACGACTTTGGTCCAGATTACAGACTACACTAGTCCAAATTAGACGGATCACCCCCAAGAGAATATATACTGAATACACTGCATTGAAATTTTTTTCACCGTTCAGGATTTTTGAGCAATTCGCGCTTGCCCTAAAATTTTTCACTGTATTGAATATATTTTTCACCATTCAGGATTTTTGAGCAATTTGCGCTTGCCCTGAAAAACAGAGTGTGCCCTGAGTTCACTGAATTGAATATGTTTTTTATCATTCAGGAATTTTGAGCAACTTGCTCTTTGTTCAGTTCGTCTTCGCTCCTCAACATGAAACATCTTGTGACTCTGAAATAACAACGAAAGAAGACTTCGATCACTGAAGAAAATAGTTGAAGCAACTCAGACGTTTACGACAAGTCAAACAAGTTGAACACTAAATAACGGCTGAAGACATTGATTCCTTACAACATTGTCATGTGTATCTATTTGATGTATTGTAAAATTGTACTTGTATATCTGCAGTATAACACTTTTAGGAGAGAATAAGCCAAAACCTTATAAAAACAATTATATCAATAACCCAGAAAAAACACAAATAACATTTACGATCCAATCGAAGAAAATAATTAATTATAAAAACGCGATCCAAATTACGTAATCAAAATTACTACGATTTCGAATGACTCCAATTCCTAGAAAAGTGACGTCACGGACGCCCGATCACACCAGACGCACACGCTCAATGCGTGGCAGCGAACCGTGCAACGGGAATCAACCAATCAAAATGCACGAAAAAGGTGATATATACCTCTGTCGCTGTTCAGTTCAGACAGTTGATCTCGTGAGCTTACCAGTCTCAAAACCTAAACCAGAAGTGGAGTTTTTCCTTTCTGGAATAGGTCGAATTGAAGGATAGATAGTTGGCGAACTTGTGGGGTCTGGCAAATTCGTGAACCAGAATACACCTGTAGCTGGCTACTATCCTAGAACGGCTAGACTAACGAAATTACCGAAGGTATAGCCAATTTCTTTAATCAGGTCGTAGTGCAACTGCTTAACAACGTGGGTTACTCTCTCTCCTCTTTATGATATAATAGAACCACGCATTAACCCTTGATTACCGTAATAAAGTTTGTATGTGTTAAAATATATTGTAAACCCCTGTTATAGTAAATATCGCAGTGCTTTAAGTTATACCAATAAAACCATAAGTGAATACAATCTTGTGATAAACTGAGCGATGTCGAGCTAGATCGGCGGGTCCAGGTTTCTTAATTGTTAACTTGGGCGTGTCATGGACATTCCTATGGACCAGTGCTCTTGCGGAATTGTCCTAAATGTGTAGTGGTTCGCTTCTTTTAGAAATGAACTGCCACATCTTGCCCTGAAAAACAGTTGCCCTGAAAATTTTCACTGTATTGAAATATTTTTATCCTTCAGGATTTTTGAGCAACTTGCACTTGCCCTGAAAACAGAGTTTGCCCTGAAATTTTTAAAGCTGGCGGGCGACCCCCGCTTCGTACGCCTATCCATGTGAGCAGGCACGTAACCAGCTTGGGACACCAGGGGGGCGAAGAGTTTTCTGAGAGGTGCCCAAATTTTTTGAACTATGTGCAATAGTTTTAAACTAAGTCCAACACATTTTTCCAGGGGGGAGAAAAANTTTTTTAGGGGGGCTTGGCACCCCTGTCCCCCCTTGGTTATGGGCCTGCATGTAAGTAGTATCTGCTTGACAGAAACATTTCTATTGATGTAGTTGAAGTAAACTGTTTTAACCAATACCAAAGCTTTTTTGAGTTCGTGCAAAAAGAGCATCAACCAAATGCAATT
>JGI24158J21664_10009250_pt1 | contig 13149 bp, 13 predicted proteins | sample Ectturendosymbi3_FD_21664 | JGI IMG/M metagenome (IMG submission 21664) | reverse complement strand
GTTAATATCTTTGAGGGTGATGTTCACTGTGGCAAGAACTTTTTCGTTGCCGCTACCATCCTCCGTTGCTACAATCTGCAACCACATAAAGTTTACCGGACGAATTCAGAGCAACGAAAAACAAACTGAGACTTGAATTTGAGCAAATTAATTTTTGGAAGTAAGGACAGGAATAATGAAATCAACAAGACAGATGTTTCTCCAGTAACACCACTAAAATATTAACGTGTTTGACTGTTCCTATATTGAAAAATTTGCAACAGCGCTAGGACCTCATCTAAGGCTGACGATATTTCGCAAAACGTCAGCGCAGAACGATACTCCCGATTGTGAAAATAAGATGTACAGCCACAGTTTTAGCCGAGCTTACTTTTCAGTGGATTTTCCCAAGGAACACTTTATTTTATTTTGCTCCCGAATCACTCTCGAAAGGGTAAGGAGTGATGACAGTGCCTTGTACGCAACGACCCGAATTTGGTGGACTTTAAAATCTAAACCTAATCATATTAGCTATGGAATATACAATAACACGCTGCACACAACGCGCCGTGATAGACTTACAGCCATTAGTCACTGATTAATCCAGCGATGCAATGACCTCACGAAGCAACAGCGGGGAATTCCAAAATTTAGGAAATTTAAGAGCAAACAGACAAACAGCGATCTTTTATCGTTACATGTTGGACTGCACTTTCAAGTTTTTACAAAATGCTTTTCGTAAGTTGTTCATGCAGCGCACCTGCCACTTGAATGCGACATGACTTCCAACATACAGCGCTGGGTTGACGGCGCTATAACTTTGGGGGTCACTTGCGGTAATTTGGGGGTGCATCCGGCGCAATTTAAGCAATATCACAAAAATGGGGAGTGCAAAGTAGTATAAAAAGTGCAATGTAGAGCGTACTTCGATCTCAACAAACTTGGTATCCTCGTAATCCAGTTTTTCAGAGTCCTTGACTTGAAGGGTGACGATCGTTTCCAGTGACGCGCGTTCCGGAGTGACTTGAAAAATATCGCCGCCTTTGCTCAAACTCAGCGTGAATCCATTGTTACCCGCCTGTAACACATAAGAACCTGAGGAACGCGTTTCATCGATTTTGATAGCGCTTGCCCGACAACCGTAGTTTGTAGTTGGGTTCTGGAATTTTTCCCTGAAGTATATTGCTAGGCGTACGTGCTCTGCACAACTTATGAAACTAAGAGAATAGCGCATGCACAGCAGGCAGGCAATTTCTTTACAGGAACAAAACGCTTCTTCTAGAATCTCAACCCTCAACAAAATGTCGTTGAGACGTTACATTTTTTTGTAGAAACAGCACGAGTTTGATCTTCCATCAGACAAATTCGGACTTAGACAATAGTGGGGGGAAAAGCTTGTCCATGGGACGCTTTTCTCTGTCCCATCGCATGGGATGCCAACGAAAATAGTAATACGACGTACAATATGTTAAGAGCATGTCTCGTGCATCCACAGAGTCTAGGAGTGGTAAAATTTCAATTTGTACTCACGTGGCAAAAGTAACCCGAACACGCCAGTTAAGAAGACCTATTTTAGGCGCCATCTGAAGAGGAGCCAACAGCTTTATTTTTCAGGCCTCGCATCACTACGTTATGGCACTGAGGCTCTACGTCTGATAGTTACTGTGCTGAGCATATAATAATGACAGTCAACTTAATAAAATTCTCGCTATATGACGTTAATATTACATACGACAGGACCATTTCAACACCACTGTTCCATCCCATGCCTATGGAAAACCCTGTGAATTCGCGATAAGAAAGAACGCTGAATTTCTTCTCTAAATCCTACCATATGCGAGCTCACGACGCGTACAGCTTCTTGATTGGAACGAATAATACGAAACTTCGTGGTATGCGGATTACGAACAGCAATAACATACTTTCTAAGTTGCGAGTGACGTTATTCTGTGTGATTAGTAGTCGCATTACGGTAGGAGGGCTTTGCGAAAAGTGCAGCAGACTAGCGCAACAGGTCGTGGAAGAAGCAAATTGTAAGTTCCTTGAACATTTCTCACAACTGAAGTAAAACTTCGTCCAGAGAGACGTGTCTTTGTCCGCGTCATATAGTGAGCGGCAAGCTCAAAAAAGAAATATACTTACTCCATCCAGATCCTGTACAAATATTGCCAGGCCTGGTACAGCTACAAAGTTTGATGTGCCCTCATCCATCTCAGTCGTGAAGAAGCTTTTCTTAATTTTTGTGGAGGTGTCAGTTGGATCAGGTAATCTGCACGTGAATATGCCGTGAGTTTGTTTAACAATAGAAAAACTTATCGCGAACACGTGGAAGCCATTCAAAGTGTCTAGCCCTGTTTTACCGCCATTAATTCCAAATGCTGGAAACTTTCAAGAGTTAATGCGCTGATAAGCATCGTTATTTGCAAGAATGAAGCACGGAGAACGGTGCAAGTTGATAAATGCAAATTTCTTAGCGTCAGTTACAAAAATAAGTATTGCTAAATGCATCATGATCGTTCAAACGATTGTCAAGCAGCCAAACAAGATTGATCTGCTGCCCACGGAACAAGAGCAAAAAAGGGTCAGTTGTGGCTGATTTGCTTACTCGTAGAACACGGGTAGATTGTCATTGATGTCGGCGATAGTTATTGTGACCGTGACATCAGCACTCATCGGGAGGTCCTCGGTATTTGTCATGTTATCAAACGGCGGTTCGATCACTTCTGTTGCCTGAAAAACAAGATTGATCGATGCTCAACTTCCGATACGAAAGCGCGGCCTGAATCGGCTTTTAAAAATTGCATGAAACGTTGGAGAATTATTTTCGGTTGAATGCGTCACTGAACTGAGACTCGTTCTCGGCTGTTGTTTTTTTTTCGCTGAGACGTTTCGGTAATTTGTCTCACAGTTGTGTTAAAACTCGCTGTAACAGTAACCATTCGCCTATATTTTCAGACATTCTGACCAAATTGACTTAATCTTTTTTCAAAAAAAATTCGGTCTATAACCGAAAAAAACAGGTTCCCGGTATTTTTCGTTATGCAAACAGTTTTCTTGGAAACATATCAAAAGCCCAAACTTGATGTCAAATCAAAATCTTAATCGGACTTTAGGAAAGCAATTAAGGACCTAAGTGGTAAACGTTCAATGCCAAATGTTGCATTGACTTGTGGCAGTTTTGTCCTTTATGTGGGATCAGACACCAATTGCTTCAGCGATTATTTTTCATCAATTACCACAACACTTGATGCAGTATTGTCTTACTTCTGGATTTATAACTGCACGCTAAATTTACGCATTCCCCTCTCCATCAAGTCGCAGGACGTCTATCATGCGCTAAATTCTCCCAGCTAAATCTACAAAATCCAAAGGCCTTGACAACCTTTCTAATCATCTTTTTAAAACTCTCATACAATCTTCTGCCATTCCGTTTAGTCTTCATTTCAGTTTCGTTTATACTCGGTTTTTGTACTATTTTCGGAGTGTCANGNGTGGCTTGCAGTGCCCATCTTCGCTTGCCNGCGGGACACGCGGCTGCTTTCGTAGTGAATGCTGCACTGGTGCAGGAAGGCAGCACCGCGCGTGAACCGTTTCCTTGCACCCACCCATCAACATCGAGCACGAGGCTGGACAGACAGCAAGTGCCATATTACCCGGTCCAGCCCACCATCTTTGGTGGCGTGTGCTCAACCAACTGTACCACTTATCCGTTTTGTCTCTTTAAAAAATTAGTATCTATGAATGTTTTAATTAGAGACCTTTTTCAACTATTCCTTCTGTGGAAAGTCTTTGAAAAGTTCCATACACCCGTTCCACATGGCCGTCAAAATGGGGGGGGCAGGGAACCTGTTTTTTTTGCATACCTGGATAGAGCTCAAGACTTGATGTTTTCCTATTAACCTTTTAGTAGAAAAATGTTTTTTATCTTAGGTTCGAGTTGGCAAATTGATATTTTACCACTCCCTGGAAAAATCCACTACACCTCCCCTTGAAAAAATCTTTCCGACGCATATGCATACATATCCACGTATCCGTGTATACACTTTCAACATATCCTGAAACAAATTACTTGATTAATGATCAAACATTCTGGATTCCGCTGGATGTCACATTCTGGATTTCAATGGAAGTTACTCACAAGCTTCTTGAAGCTAAAGACAGTGACTGTTCATTACAGGTTGCGTTGACGATGCAACTCTTGAACTTGCGTCAACCTGATGTCATTGGCTCTCTGCTCAACCTCAGGTAGTCTTACTTAACAGATATGTCGCAGTTGGAGGCGTTTGTTCCAATCCACCCCTGGGCCCATTACTTTTTTGGTGTTTAACGACATTGCTACGGACAAGTTTTCTCTTTCCCTATCTGCAGACAATACTACACAGTACTAACATGTTCTCCAGGAAGCCTGATGTTTTGCATAATGTTTCATCCAAAGATTTCAATTGGTTGTGGTTGTGATTTGATTTGAGAATTTGAGAAATGCTAGTTTTAACGCTGCAAACTTTCAAATTCTTACAATTTCAGCCGATCCACTTTTTCGCCCTCTATTACATTTTTGTAACCAAGTATTAAACTGAAAGTGTCTCCCAAAAAATTCGGAACTTATCTTTCATCGGCCCTCGAGTTGGCGTTTGCACATTTCAATGCTGTACGACAGAACAATGTCTGTTAATAAATCGTTGAAAAGATTGAGAGCATTATATTCAGGTTTTCACTTCTGGCTCGCACGATATCGTGCATACGGTTTGCGTGTTCTTGACTGAGCAGAAGTTGCTTATAATAACTGTTCTGTCGCAAACACCAATCTTCTCGAAAATGTTCCAATCGCTTGTGCAAAGCATACCCTTGGTTGCCTTAAGTGATTCATGTCTCACGTCAATATATTTGCATTTCGTAAAACATAGTCAGACACTGCCTTTCTTTCTGAACTTGCTCGAAAAATTTTTTAAAATCCTTCTCACCATTCATTGCGTCTTCATTACAATATGCAGCTAAGCCTCGTCACAAAACATTTTTCAGGCAGGCTGCCAACTTTGGAATTCACTGCCCACTGTGCTTCTTCTCGCTAATCTCGCCCCACGTCATCCAACTTGTTCGTTAGCCCCAGGGTTGTTGTAAAAAAAAACGACCCAAAAAACCCACCCGGGTTTTTTTAAAAAGGGCCCACTTAAAAAAACAATAAAACCCATCAAAAAGCCCACTTTTTATTTTTTCTTTGAAAAAATCTACAAAGAAGCAAAAAACAAAACTTTTTTAATCATACACACAAACAGCAATGAAATTTGAAGGATTTGAAAAAAAAATTAAACAGTTTGTAATGGTTATCTTTCTCAGCTCTGCACAATCAGTATATTTTAACCAACATTTCTGCCTTATGTGCATCTATCAAGTTTTGCTGATTTTGGACCATATCAGATCACATGTTGAAAAAACACTCTAAAAATCAGGTGTCACCAACGGGGGGCACCAGGTCGCCCAAAAAGATCAAGCAGGTTGTCCGCGGGCATAGACGTAGCCAAATGGTATGACCCCAAAATTTCTAGCATTTCTTGTCGTTTTTGCGCTTTGAGAGGTGTTGTCCCAAACAAAATACTGTTGCTCGCCGAAAGTCAAAATATTTGTCCCGAAAAAAATTTTTAGGCTGGCTACGCTACTGCCCGCGGGCCTGCTCTAAAAATAACATAGCATGATCAGTGTCTTCACATTGCGGATACTAACTGAGCAACATTTTTATTTCAGAAGTGTGTATCAAACTGGTAGCTCTTTGCATTAATCGGCATGCAAGAAGTAGCTCTCAGCATCAAGAAGGTTGGTGATCCCTGCTATAGATGCTGAACTAGCAGGGCATGCAGATCAACTTGACGTGAAACTGCAAAGTTTGTGTGGAAATGGTTTTTCTTTGTTTGCTGTGCGCATTCTTGCCAAGCCCTACCACGTAGGAATGAATTGACCAAACATTTGCGAAAACAAAGATGGGGTACATGTCTTTATCCTCAAATTTGAATGCCATAATAGGTATAACAAGTTATTATTGTGTAATTCTGAAAATAATGATATTGCATGATGCAATAAAAACAATTTACAATAAGGTTCTTCCATTTTCCTTAAAAAATGAACAAAATCTTGTTTCTTTTTAAATAAAAACAAAAAAATGGGTTTTTCTCAACCCTGGTTAGCCCACCAAGTAACGTTTGGTATTTGCACACTTACGCTCTTAATGCAACTGCAGTCATGTGCATGTTTCGTTTGGGCCACAGTAAACTCAACATCGATGGTCACCGCAACCGGATGGCCATCGATGTTGAAGTGCAGCCCGAATTAATTTTTAAAATTGCATGAAACGTCGAAGATTCTTGCAGATGAAGGTGTTATCGCTGAGTTCAGTGCTTGCATAAGTCCATAGGTTTCCGAGATCTATCCAAGATACTACTATCCGCGCGTCCAGATTTATCCAGGGATCTGTGCAGATATGCTTGTTTTTGTCAATACATCCACTTTTCTGAATAAGCATAACCAACTCCAGTTGTTCCTAACTTTTCTTTCGCGTGTTCATGTGCATGTTAATATTGCTTGTTCTTTCATTGTTTTGTACATAGTTTTTTTGTTTGTTTGTAATTGTTTGTCTTATTTCGTTCTTGTTTAGACATAGCTTCGCAGCATACTTTGGGTCAAAATTATCGAATGACAATTTCAGGCCCTGACCCGTCCCCATCGGTATTTCGTCAATAAAAAAACTTCAAGATTGATTTGCGCTGATATATGTGTGTAGAAAGCTTGGCTGGTAAATGTTTTCCGGTACCACTTAGCTCTACAGCAAACTGCTTCGCATGGGGGTAGGTAATCCGCTCTTTAGGTACAAGGTGCCAACGTAGTGACTGCAAAATCGGACAAGCTTTTTTTCAACTCACCAGCTGTGTAAAATCAGAAGAATGAACAACCTGTTCGTGAAAGCAATTTAAACACAAAAATTTGTTGACGCTGTCGCAGTAGAATCATGCACTCACGTCACGGCCGAAGCGCGACAAAAGATCTCCCACAAACACGTTTTACGTCGTAGTCAATTTAAGGGTTAAAAAACTTCAAAAAGAGTTGGGAGAAATCTGCGTTCGATGAATTTCTTTTTCACAAAATTGTCAATGACTATGGGACAAACGATCTGAATTCAAAGCAACGAAATTCGGAACATCTTCGGTCATTACCGGGAAACAATTTGTCGGTTTTACGTCTGAGCACAGAACACCAGGCACGGCAGATGCTCGTGGCTTCGCAAAAATCGAAGACTTGCGTGCAACCGCTTCGCTTGTCACTTCAGTTTGTGAAAAAAGGAAGAGCATTTTTATCTCAATGTCTTTGGTGCCAAATTCAGCGACGAATCGTGCCTTGGTATTTTAGGCCTGTACAGCCAGGACGGATGGTATTTGCACATGTGTTTCTAAAATCTACATTTCCAAAATAACATTCACCTATATTGCAAGATAAGTCGAACACCGCTCAAACTATAGAAAGTACTCTTGCGAAACGCAACCGGCGGCAGACTGCTGCAGTTCAAAGAGTACCTAAGATTAGAAATTTTAACTTCCGATATCGTATCCTCTATTCCAATTACAAAATCAATTCGAAATCATCCGCGACGGACCGGAAATTAGTGAACGTTGTTTTTAGCGTCTGCACACAATAACGTGGTCAGTCATGTTTTTTTGACTAAAGGCCGGATATTCACGGAAGCTCAAAATAAAAAAGAAAACAGTTCCCTACCGTGACGGTAAAGGTAAACTGGCCTCCATTATTTACAGATTCCGGTGCCTCTCTATCGACTTCTCCCTCAGCGATGACATCCCCAGAAGTAGGATCTACCGTGAAGCCTGCCATTGACTTTGCGCTACCAACAAGCTGATAATTCATCTTCCAGTTCAGTCCAAAATCACCATCGCGGGCTGCCACAGTCAGTACGGTAAACTTCTGAAGATCGACATTTGCACAGCGTGAGTAGTTTGAAAGGCAATGCTGTTGATGGCTGATTTTACATAATGCCGCGTGCGGCTAAAACATCCAGGGAAATCGCAACGTGTGCTGGCAGCTTTATCGTTAATTTATTCTAGCTGTACGCAGCATCAAGCAATGCAACTATTAAGATATACTATGTCGCACTTGAGATGTACAGCTTACAAAGTATGCAAGCGGCGAAAAAATGGAACTTCACGAAACGAACACTTGATTCCTCACACCAGAAGAGTTTCATGATAACATAAACTTCGTTAGTTTGCATAGCTGCATATCTAAACACGTTTCTATACTTGGATGTGTCTTAATTTTTCTAATAGCCTTGCAAGCGATTGTGGCAAATGCCATATCTTTAAATCACAGTTTCAGAACTTATTTACCCAAACACAGTACATACTTGCAGGGGTAACAGAAATTAAATCGGGCAGGTGTCTTAGAAGTTAAAAATTTATTTTAAGCTAAACATATCAAGTTTTTTGATTTTTATAGGTTGTAGCTGTAGGGTACAAGAAGTAAAGAAAAGAAAGTTACACAAGAATCTCCAATACAATAAATAGGTGAAAAATTTATTTATTTCGTTTTTAGCTACTGCCTGGTTCAGCGCAATTGTTTGTGAGGATTGAGTACCATACAAATTAGCAAGTACAGTAGTTGCGGGATAGATTTCTTCAATGCATTTTCTGATTGTCCATTGTTTATCATTCAGCGGTAAATGCTTGGATTCTACGCAATAACTAATAGATGAGAGCTCGAGTAAACTTCTTCCACGCACTAACGCTTCGCAAAAACTCGTTATACATATGTTAACGTACTTACAGAATAGTTGCCTTCCTTTAGAGAAGCAGGATAAACAGCTGTTGGGAACACAGGTGCTCGATCTGGTCCGTCACGAACGTTTATCACCATAGATGCATTTGCAGTTAGTATTATGTGGTCGCCGCACTCCGGTAGGCCCCGGTCCTGCAGCAGTTGAAGATTTAAGTACAAGATACGCAAACGCATTCTTTCGCTACGTTCAAACATTGATCAGCATTTATAAGTTAAAACAACAAGTGCATGTCAAGACCTGCAACTTCAAGATGTAAACCACGTTTTTTAAGGCAGGGCCGACTCGATGACAAAACTTGCTCAAAAAACCTAGAAGCTCGAGACAAATGCCTCCAAATTTTTGTTGAAAGCTTTTACCTGCTTTAAAAATCTGGTGCTTCAGATATTTGAGAATTATCTGGTGCTTTGTCCACTAGTTGCTTTTGCTTTGTTAACAACACTCGCAATTTCGGTTATTTTTATTGAAGATTGCTATTTTCCATGGCGAGTGATGGCATGACAAAAATGAATTTCAATTCTTTGTGCAGTTTTTCGGACTTAAGGTCACCAGTTATGAGAAACATCCTCGACGGAAAAGTTTTTAGTAAAACCGTGTCCTCAAGCTTAATTGTGTAGCCCTTTGAAATTCGCAAATGCGATCGCGATTCCGCCCAAAACGGTGTTAACACGTACTGAAATCTAATAGCAGTCTCTTCAAAGTTCTACCTTTTAAGAGTGGCAATGTACATGCAATACTATCTCACTGATCCGCAGTGGAAACACTGGTGCTACATGTATCGATTTCAGAAATATCAAACCTCTATTGACTGTACTGCTTTTCACAAATTCTATATTCATTCACATAACCGCAACCAACAATGCTTGGCAAGTACATTTCAGAGAACATTGGTAAAATCATTTATTCACTTACCGCAGCATACAACGTTTCTTTCACAACAGGCGATTCTTCAAAGTCCAACGATTCACCATCTTTTAACTGAATTGTAGAGGAATCCGACGTGCCCGACAGGACAAATTTCGAAGAGGAATCCTGGAAGTTGTGTTTCACAACACATTTCAACAGCAAAAGTGCCGAAACGTGGAGTAACACACAAAAATTTATCCACTGCATGCGGTGTCAAAAATTCAATAATTAATGTGTCACTCATATCGTGAATTTATTTTTAAAACAGGCTGTTTATAAGCAACAGAAAAACTGAGTTTTAATTACAGAACAAAAGCTGAACGCACTCACATTGCAACTGCCACTGCAAGAGAATCAGTTTTGATCTAAAGCGAATCTCGACATATTTGTATGTTGCGACAACAGCGAAGAGCTATAGATCAGACCCTTGTGCGACACTTTATCTGCGGACACGCTCGTAAAAGCCCACTGAGGATGAGAGTGTATCATACCACCGATGTAGTGATCGTAATCTTCGAGATAGAGACTTCGTCAAAAAAGAAAGGCGAGACAAGACTCGGCAGCCCACAACTCAAAACTTTAATCCACGTATATTACAGTCTCAGTTCACAGCACGTACAGTGCTGTAACATTTCTAACCCTCGCCAAAAATCTTGACTTCATCAGAAATTCTGGCAAATGACAAAAATAAAGGTTGCCATAACATCTCAGCTTCAGACTCAGGGGCCGTTTTCGCAAACTTGTTTGTGATTTCCTTACCAGAAAATATGCCTAACAACAAATACGTTGAACTGCTACAGCTTTCGTAGGCTGTTTATTGACCAATCCAGGTATCAAGTCAAACGGGTCGGAGCCAAGACGGATGCGAGATCCCGTCCTTGGGGACTAAGGCCCATAAGCACGGGTATCAGAATGCAGAGTGGTGATCATATCCTACCGCCATAAAAAGACGTTGCTGAATTCCCACAGAAGTTTTATTGTCTTGAAGTTTCATAAAATTAAAAAAGTCTGCTTTGTGAAAACTGGCACAAAAAGTTTGCTGAAAAGCTTAAGTCAAAAAACAATTATGACAGAACTTTCAAAAACGAAGAAAAAACTAAAAAAAATAAAAAACAAAAATTTTTTAAAGTTTCTGAAACAAGTGCCAAAAAACTTCATTTTCAAATTTTATTCAGGGTGCAGTGGTGGCCATTTGGCATCAAGACCGTATCTTGATGACCCATTTCAAAGTTTCAAAACATCAACGGAGAGAAGTACGTTACTGTTTTGTAAATTTGAAACAGGGATTTCTGGAACAGCGCTAACAAAAACACCTGCGATGCTTTGCTGAAATACACCTTGTTTGTGCAAAGTGATTGTTTTCGTTAGACCCACCAGCAGGGCTGCAGAAAGTTTGGAAATCGGGAAGGAGCTTCCCGGGAAATCGTACATGCTCGCGGGAAATTAATCAGCTGCAAGTCAAGTAAAATCAAATAATACATCAGGAACTGCAAGAAAACTTCAAAACGGACTGTACCAATTTCCCTCGCTCAGTCACGGTGGTCCAATACCTGGCCTTGTGACGCAACAGTTACCCGTACCTAACAGTAGCGGTCTCATGCGGTCGTTGGTTGCGTGCAGGGTTGCCAATTTGGCATTTTTGAAACCAAATTTTGAAATTCAGGCTTTTTTGACGCACTTTGCTTTTTTTGAAAATCAAAAATACCAGCCAAAATCTGGCTTTTTCTTTTTTATTTTTTTCAGTCTGAAAGATTTGGCTCTAGCTAAACATTGTCTGAGCTGCATATACATTACATATATATTTTCTGACGGGAGTCTAGGACTATGCAGGGTGCAAAGAATATTGCAAAGATTTTACTGTTGCCCTAAAATTTTTCGATCTATTTAACAAGAAACAAATGTACGACAGTGTATTTACGGGGAAAGAAATTGCTTATAAAAATCTGAATTGCATTTTATGGATGTTTCTGACGAGTTTTAATATCTATTTGTGTTTGGTTATGCATGTCTTACTGCATGTGTAGCCTGCATGTCTTAGGACTGCTATATGGCTTATTTTGAGACAAGGTCGGCCTTTTTTGGTGAACCTGGTCGCGTGTGGTAGACTCGTAATGGCGGCGGAAAGCTGTTAGTTTTTATATTGCTGCTATAATGACACATGTACTCAGAGGACGTTGAGGCCAACACGTCCTTAAAACTACGCGCGTTTATGCGAGCGAACTTCATTGCGTTAGATAGCAGAGTGGACGGTGGCGCTAGCATCAGCTGGAAGGTTTGAATACATTCAGATTGTTAATACTTGTTTGTACGGCTGCTTTGGTTAAATGGTTGCCTTACTGGGTTACCAATCGAAATAGTATTGCATTCCGAATGCCATTCCGGATTGTAGTGCCATTAAAAAATGCTCATACAGTACTCGCGCCCAAATCAGAGTCCACTGACAAGCTCACTCCGGTAACCGAGCCCTCGCGCCTAAACAAATGCGTGCATAAAACGCTCACTCAACAGAAACTTTTAACACCGTCTGAACATCGTTCTACAGGTCGGATCGGTTAAAAAACGATTTCGCCACCACCGAACTGGCCGCAACAATCAACGTTTGAAACACGACGCCACAATCACTTCAAATGCTGCACCACTAACAAATTAAAACCACTTTTCTGAAACTCGCATGCGGCCCCCAAGCATCTTTTGTGCGGTTCTCAGCAGTCTTTCAATAAAACCTGTAGCGTAGCCATCCCAAAAATTGAGGGGGAAAACTGTTAACACTATTTTCTTTGGCATACCGCCTATCAAAGCACAAAACGACTATGTTCTAAAAATTAGGAGGTGAATCGCCCCATAGGCCCCCCTGTCTACGCCCATGAATAAAACCTCTGATATTTTTTTGTAACAGACTTCGTTCTGCAATAAAACAAAACGTATGAATTGACTTGCATTAAAAATTTTTTAGCGCGACTCTCTCACAAAATCGTAGATCTGGATTTGGCTCCCTTCAGCGAAAAGATTGAGAACCACTGGCTTGTACTGCACGGGAGCAACAGGCATGCCGTGATTACGCGTCTTGAGAGTAGGGTTTTGCTCGACCCTGCTGTGCGAGTTACGTACAATCTTGCCGTGACACATGCGTGAGGGATTATTAAAATTTATTACCCATAGGATATCTTTAGTTTGGTGTCTAGAAGTTTCTCAGTGGTCTACAAACTGCGATTTGGTTGGTCGTTAGAAACCATGTTACGATTTTCCACATGCCGGCGATTGTTTCGAAGCTTCATGTAAGCAGTCCATATTACTTAAACAAATTATCTAAAACTCCAATGTAGTAGAAAAATTCCTTGTAAATTGAATAGTGCCCACAAAATACAAATTTTAGAAGCGGGTTAAGCAAGGATTAGGCGCGAGAATTTGCCACTTCGCCGCGAAGATTTGCCGCTTCC
>JGI24158J21664_10009248_pt1 | contig 13149 bp, 6 predicted proteins | sample Ectturendosymbi3_FD_21664 | JGI IMG/M metagenome (IMG submission 21664) | reverse complement strand
CAGTGACGATTCTAAGGGGGGCGTGGGTGGGCCATTGACACCCCAGATTTTTGGCTGGCCCTCCTTTTTTTCTTAGGTTGACATATACAGTAGATATCTTTCGGCCAGCAATATTTTAAACGATAATTTAAAAACCCTCCAGACCAGTGGCGATTCTAAGGGGGAGCCTGGGTGGGCCATTGCCCCACAGATTTTGGATTGTCCCCCTGTTTTGCCCCCCAGTTTTCTTTCTTAACTTCCCGTTCGTTTGGTTGACATATACAGTAGATAAATTTCGGTCAGCAATATTTTAAACGATAATTTAGAAACCTCTAGCCTGCATTCAATATTTTCTAAATGCATGTTAATCTGTGTTGTTGTTTTTGACTGCTGGGTAACTACAGTTGTTTGTGATGACATGATGACACACATCGGTCATTGCTCGGATCCTGCGTAATATTTAGTCAGACCGCGGTCGTGTGATGAAACATTCATTTCAAGACGAAGAAACAGTCACAGAAATGGGAAGATTGATCTTTAGTGTATTTCAGCGTAAGATGGAACTGGATTTTATTACTGTCAGCGAATTGTTGATTGTTCCAGTAGCAAAAGGTTTGTTAAAACATTAAGAATTGGTTATCCGAATTTATCCTGGCGGCAGTGTTGCGTTCTGCTGCCTTGAACCTACGACTTCGAAACATCTTACATAAGTGGTTCGCGACTTCAGTTTTAACTCCACCCACATATGTCCTGCATTCTCATAGAATTTTGTACGGATTTTCTGTAATGATTCAGAAGCACTTATTTCGCGCATTTCAGCTCTTTGCCCAGGAGATCAAATATTTCTATCAGGAAAACACTTGGAAAAATTCGCAAATCATATTCATTTAGTGAAAATGATTCAAAACATGAAATAACTTAGGCAAAGAATTTGCTTCGGAAGGAGTCGAAGCTGCCTACGTCGCTCGAACAATTTGTTTCATTTACAGCTACTAAAAAGCTGCGTTTGATTTTTACTGTTAGTTGTAACTCTTCCCATCACCAGAGCTTCATGCAAGAGATGTTTTTCAGAAATGAAATTAGTTGAAACTTTCCCAGAAATTCCATGACCAGTGAAAGATTGGGTAACATTGATCTACTTTAAATTGAAAGGTACGAGCGGAAAAATAAACTTAGAATTAGATGATTTCGTTGATGAAATTGACAGTCGACATGATAATCGAAGGAATTACTGTAGTTAAACTGAGGTGATGACAGGGATGTACTGGGGCGGGAACGCGTGGGAACGGCGTTACCACACCTTTTTACGTTTTGCCTTCAAAAGTCTTTAAAGCTGTTTTCAAATGGTTATTTTTTGGATGCGTTCCCACTTCCCACACCTTTTTTGTTAACACTGCATCCCTGGGTGATGATGATATAAAATTCTAATGTAGACTGTACAGGGATCTGTGTGAGAATTATACTGCTCATGGTCTGTTTGTCTGAATCTTTTTAGGCTTAGAGTTAGTGCGTGTTTAGCTTATGACAAGACAGTCATAAATCAACACACGGTTGAAAAGACAACTTTTGAGGATCAGTCAGGGGAAAATTAAGTGTGAATATTGAAATGAACGACTTTGTTGGGAATATTCTGCAAAATACGTTTTACGCCTGCTGTTACATCTTGCTGTCAGATACACGCCCTAACGGCCGATGCACGCACTTGTCTGCGGTGCTGCTTTGCTACTTTAAGTGCAACTGGTGCCGAAACGTCACTGCTGTTACCTGCATACTGCATTGAATAGTCCTCACCCTTTCCGCTGCAGATGGACATTCCACTCGTAATAGTACTTGCGTAACATTGTTATGGTTATACCACAATCACAAATGTCCTAGCTACCACAAAATCGGATTAGTCAGTAGCCACCAACCCGTTGGCAGATGGTTTATTATTTTTTTAATTTGCTTTGTAGCAAAAATATTTTGACGAAACTATTTGGCTATCAACAGTCTGCCTGTCTCTGTGTCAAGATAGAATTCGTGGTTGGAACAATTTCGCTTTCATGTGAATTGTGCTCACTTTCGTGGAGCTGTATTTCGTTCATGTGGAGTCGCCACAATTGTGTACGGAAAATGGTGTTTTGTTTTACATGTGCAGAGCTGTCGATGTTGCATGGTTACTACAGAATATTCGACATAGCAGTACACGTGTGAGATTGGATCTACAGTGGCGTTGGGTTGTCTCTAGTAAATAATAACGCTAGTTCATATTTCACGATATTCACAAGCCTGTGTTGGGTTTGATAGGGTTAATCATAGCTACTTAATCTTCAAAACAACGAAAAATCACAATGTAAGATGGACATTTATGTTGCCCCCCCTACTTTTTCCTTAGCCCTGCAGTCGCCTCCCCACTTTTTAAATTCTCGAATCGCCGCTGTGAATGATACTGAAAGTGTTTAATCACTTTTTCCAAAAGTAGTTGTCTAATTTCTTGCTTACAGTATCTTTCCACAGTTTCAAAGCGTATTTTAGATACATCAATGGCGCATTCGCCATTTCACTTTTGTAGATGCGACGCAAAATGCACCGAAACAAATCTCCTTTCTCTTTTGTCATGTAGCAGTGAGGCAAAAAGTTGAGCATAAAAACTGATCTAAAACTCTTAATGAAGTTTTTCCCAAGCATTGCAAGGGTGTGAACGACAGAACATTTAAGGTGCACTTGTGAGAAAAAAATTGCTGCAAAAAAGCAGAAGCGTAAACGTTTAATGACAATCTTGAAATTTCAGCGCCTCAATTACTTTGTTTCCATAATAATATGTTCTGCTATTCGGGTAAAATATCCTTATTTCGTTTTTATTACGTTTTGACTACCGTACTTTGCACCGCCTGATACAATTTAAAAATAAGTTGTTTTCAAGATAATTAGGTACAACCTGGTATAAATCTCATCTTTTTCCATTATTTTATTTGCAGCAGTACATCATTTTGACGGTTTGAAATAGCTGCAAATAGTATAGAAAATAATAATTGACTTTTGAGTGTTTTCGCTTGTTTATTTATGTTTTTTGTGAATATTTTTTTACAATGTTCTGCCACCCTTGTCATCCAATTATGTAGAGTAGCGGTGGCCAAACTGCGGCTCGCGAGCCGCGTGCGGCTCTTTGAGCTTTGCGAATAATTATATATATGTTTCTATTTTGTATTTTTATTGCAAAGTGTAGAAATATTGTAAAGCGGTACTGTGGCAGCTAGCGTGACGAACAGTATTACTTTTGCAAGTCGTTCCAAAAAGAATTATGATGTCACAGAAGAGTAGATTGCAAACAAATTCGTGTTTTAAGATTTTTATGTTGCGGCTCTTTCTAACTTGGGTTTTACGATATGCGGCTCATACATAGAGCAGGTTTGGCCACCCCTGATATAGAGGTTTCTGGAGAATATTTGTCCCACCTCACACCCATGCCTTATGGCATCTTAGTATTAAAGTTCCATAGTTGTATTTTTAAAGTTTGGGTGTCAGTGAAGAGGATTAATTTATTCAAACTAATCATGATCAGCGACATACTCTCGCTGAGTTCACAATTCGGAAGCGCGGCACACTTCAGTCGCTTTGCGACTCCGTAAATATTTTGATTTTCAGTTTCTTCATGCTCACGGCCGTCGACCAAACAAACAAAATCCGGCGTCGGACAAGTTGGTAGAACGAAAATGAGACGACACTCGTGAATTGTCGACAATTGAGAGGACCGTTCTCGAACAGAAGCGCTGTACAAAGAGTGTGTCTCGAACACAGTGATTGTGCTGCGAATGCCAGAAATAGAAGCAAGCTCATGTTTCAGCAGCTAATGAAAAAGGCAGACCGTCAGAGAAACCATTGGCGCTGTCGGGTGACCAGTTGTGTCAATGAGTTTGACAGCTAGAGTGACGGATGTTCCCGAATGCCCTCAGTGGTGGTGACCTGATCTTCACTGGTGATTATTCACACACTTGTTTCAGAAAGTGGCAGGTTAAAAGTTTGTCGGAAATCTGGTACTTCTAAGGGTCAAAAATGCAAAAACGGTTTTGAATTTTGCCGCCGATGCTGCGATTTTACCTACACTACCAACTCTCAGGGGAAAGTCGCGTGTGTGATGCATGGCTCAGCGTGTGACCTGGATGTAATTCGATAAGGTGAACGATAATAACGTTCTTTACTACACCTGCGCCCAGGCTGTCTGAAACGTTGTTGAATGAACGGCCAATCGTCAAGCAAAGCTACCGTTTTTCAATCGCAGGAATACGGGAATTGTCGGTGGACAAATAGCGCAGGTCATGAATTTCGTGAGATGAACATACTGTAGGCACTGTGAAGACTGGAACGTACTGTTGTTGGGAAGCGGTAGGCAGTCGAATGTCGCAACTTCGAGATGTTTGCTATTTCTCTGTTACGAAACTTTCCTGCTCTGGCTGTAGTTCTCCAGCTGATAAGGGCAACTGTTTAACCAGATGTAAGTAAATAACAGGCGTCGTTTTCATTACAACCAAGTGATGCGCTAACTATCATTCTGCCCGTTGAAAAGATGGGTCATAAGTCTTATTTTTTGAGCAAAGTTACTTTAATGTTGATTATTATTCGAAGCAATGATTTAACGGTTTCTCGGAGAAATGAGGATTATTATTTTTATAAACAAAGTTTTCGTTATAAAAATTGATATCAACTTGTGCCTCTGACATAGGCAGTTTTGGCAAAGTGTAAACAAGTTAGTCTTTTCAGCCTTTAACAAACACATCAGTCCTGTAGCAGAAAACTAACCGATCATTCTGACGTTCACTGCTCTTTCTAAACATTCAACAGCTCATCAACGATATCAGTACTTACCTTTTCAGTTTTATTGAAAAAACTAAAAACAATAAAGCGATAAAGAACAATGTTTTTTGAAATCTGAGAAGCTTTTCGGAAAGCGTTTACTTGTCTTATCAGAAATAAGCAGGTACAAGATGTTGTTTGGACGGAAGTTGTAATTGGCATATTCTTTAAACTTCCGCCTCCTTTTCTGTGTCGATTCGCGACATGCGGTCTGATTATTGTCAAGCATTTGGAATACAACACTGGGACCTGCGCCTGATCAAGGTAAAAGCATTCGAAAAGAACTGCAGATGATACCAATCGATGTTAAAACTTCGCATATCACAATATTTGATGCGAACGACAATGTTCAGTGCTGTTTGCGCAAGCACACTTCATTTTGTACAGGACGAAGTACGTGGCACTCATGAAAGGATATTTTTGGAAAAGCGAGGCTGATGGTCCATGTGAGGAAGTCAAGTTAAATAAGGAAGAAAAACACTGGCGAAATTTGCAAATAATAGAAGCCTTGAAATAAGCAATGCCAAATAAATCAAGCACATCGATCAGTCGAAGGTTTTATTTGCTTGTCAAACTTAAACAGCTTTCGTGTTTGGGCGTTCTCATCGCACATATCCACTGTGGAACCTTCTTTGACTGCTGAGCTTTTCAGATTGGGAGAAAGATGGTACTGGATGGATTTCCTTGCTTTCAAAACATTGTGACGTGATTGTGCAATATGGTTTGGGTGATTCAGTTTGTTTGCTTTTATATTTTTGACATATGCTCCAGCACAGCGCAACATTTTCGGGTATTCGCTGTAAAACTTTACAGCTGGAGTTCAAACTTCCAGTGAATGCTACAAAATCGAAAAAATTCCAACTTTGCTGCCATTTTGCACAACGTCCGGAATTTGAGAGTGGCGCAGTAGTCTATTTCGCAAGGATAGAAGCAGAACTATTTCAGCGTTCACGGCACTGTAGCCGAAACAGTTAGCAAATCAATTGAAAAGGTACTTCGATGTTCAGAAGGCCTTCAGCAATTGCTGTACAATATTATGAAAGTGAAGCTTGCCCGGGTGAACACCTTAAATTTTTAAACTATGAGTTTTCTGTTTTTGCTGCTACGAGCGAGCTTCCTAAAGCTGACCCCTGCGAACACAGATGTATGTATAAGTATTTAATGCTCCGATATCCAAGTGTAAAGAAGCTAATGATGTTTTGTTTCTTTTCTCTTGTTGATTGATTGCATCTTCATAACAAAGAAAGCACTAATTTTTAGTTAAAAAATCGTGTTTTGCGTTTGGGTTTCGTGATGAAAGTGACGAAATGTTGGTGATTTCATCAAAAACCTTTGAAATTTTGGTTAGTGAAAAGGAAATGCTACTGAAGACTGTTTGCGCTTTGGAAGCCTTTAAGTGACTTGCATAGAAAACAAATAGATTTTATGGTTTTCTGGTGGAATCTGTAGAGAAACGTTGTTAACTACTCGTCCTTTTTTGGAAGCAGTAGAAATCAAGCATGAAAGATGAAATTTCCGTGTTAAAAATGTGAGCGTCATCATTAGACGTTTCGGAGTACAAGTTTCCAATTACGCTGGATCAAGGCTTCAAGTATAAGAACAAATTATTCAATTTTGTGTACAGTGTAGCAGGCAAAGTTTTATAGTTTGTTTATCAAAAGATCAGCTTTGACAAAAGTGGGCAAGATACCTGTTGTCACCAAACCTGAAATTCATAGGCAAGCAAAAATATTTGTGTGATACTAGCGACATTAACATTAAATAGATTGAGCCTTTTGCTCTTAAACGATTGTCAAAGTGCTGTAGAAACAGAAAAAATTTCCATGGATATCAATTAAGAACTCTTTCAAAAAGTAAATTCACGTAGAGTCGCATATAAGGATAAACTTCGGATAGAAAATTGTACTTTGCTATAACATATTTTACATACGTAAAGACATTTTTTGAGAATTCGAGTTTTGTAGTTTTGAACATAAGATTAAATTGAGAGTAATGATATTCCTGAAAACATATGTTTAAAGGGAACTGTAGGTTAAACGAAGCAGTACCTTTCTATTTCTTCGTAGTTTGACGACCACGCAGACACCTGAGAACTGAGAAGACAAGCCTTCCTTTTTCGTTCCCAACGCGAATCGCGGTGAAAGTCATGAATGGAGCTGTGTCTGATTGGTTTAAGGGAAAGCATTGTAATGCGTTACTGAACATTGTCCGCGAACACATTTTGTCTCAACCATAGAGATCTAAAGCTGCTTAAACGCTGCCCAATCGGTAACATATACGCTCCCCGATTTAAGTTACTTCCTATGTAGTTCAGTTTTAGCTACTTTTGCAATATTGATGTTTTGAGGAAAATGGTGTTTGTAACATTGGTTTTCGAAACTAATCATTTTTTCGACATCAAATGTTAAACATGTCAAAAAAATATTTTTTGTCAAAAGAGTAAGCGTTTGTCAAAATCATTTTCATCCACGGACATTGTTGTGTAACTCCATAAAACACTAAGCACGATTTCTGATATATGCAATCATCTCGTCAGAAAGCTGAAAACCAGGAGATAAAGATATGCAAGAATTGGTTTATTCATTAATATCGCTTTGCAACTGCCATAAGGGTCTACAGCCAAAAAAAGTGTTATTGTTGAAGACAGCAAATGTATCAGATCTCTTCGTCAGTTAACGGTTATATTGACATTATCATCGTTCAGGTTGTAATTTTGCCGACACATCGATAAAGAGTTAGTACTTAATGTCGAAAATAAAAGAGAAACTCAACGCATGAAGCCTGCATGAAGAAGAAATGTTTTTCTTATTTTCCAGGTGGGAAAACAGCTTGCTGGTTAAAAAACATCAACTTATGACTGTGTTACTGGCAATTTAGTTTGGAAATGACTTGCTTCAAGCGAAAGTGACTTTGGTAATAGTGTTGCAGTTTAAATGGCGCTCGCAACAAGCGCTCCACAAACTTCTAACGAGAAGTGTGCCCGTACGGGCGAGGGTTCTGTTGCACCAAGCGAACATTGTATTTTTTTAGAAGTTTTTCAAGTATTAAAAAATTTGCCAATTTTTATTTTACACAGTGCATGACAAAAATAGCTAAATTTCTCAACTTTTCCGGCATTTCTAAAAACAGGACCCTCGTCATGATTTCGGGGTCCCTCATGTTGTAAAGGTCCTCGTATTTTACACTGTTTCCATCAATAAGCTATAAACTCTTTGAAATGCCCAAAAGATTGTAATCCTCGTTCTCTCATTCGACCAAGAATTGGCACCTCACTGAACTGTATCGAGTTTTGAAGCAAGTTTTGCGTGCCGCTGCTTTCGATGGATTTCACTGTGGGTGAACTCAAACAGACTTGGGAAACTTCAACGTAACAGTAAGAGCTCACATACAGCAGTGGGTAGCCCGTGTGTGACAAACGAACAGAGGAAAGCTTTAGGTTATAAGATCACAAGTAAGACAAGTTCCTGATAATCAAATCCACTGCAGCCAGGAAAACTGCAGCTCAGTTTTTTTTACCTAAATAGTGAATTGTACTCTTAGTGACAGCTGAAAAGGTACAATTGTCATTTGCTTTCTTTTTGAAGTTGAAAAGTGTCAGCAGATTTAAAGCTGTGGAGCTTATATTTGGAAGTTTAACGTCCCACGTAATGTTTTCTATTGCTAAAAATTTGTTTCGTTCACGTTTGATATTCCAACATATTACTTCTGAGCTATGGTAAAATCGAAGTTCTAAATTTAAGGCATGTATCGAAGCGAACTTTGTGTCAAAAGCGGAACCACCCGGCAACGTGCTGTTGTTATTGATCGTGATTCATTCTTAGAGCTAAAGAACTAAACGCAATACGAGGAATTCTTACGTGACCTGTTACAACGCTTTCTTGATGGTCTATTGTCAGAGCAATGTTCAAACAGAGGGTGACGAGAAGGCAGATTTTTTATGGAGGCAGTATGCATTCTTCTGCTTCGTTTTTTTTTTGCACGAGGGCGTGAGGTAAGCAAACAGTGTAATAGTGGCATAGTACTGACACAACCGGGCGGCGACAAGCATAGAAATGTTTTATGTGGTTGTGTGGTCGACAGGGATCGACATGCCGTTTATCTGCTGAACAAATATATAGCGAAGGCGGGTTTCATTTTGCGTCTACGTCACAGTCCATGAGCGATTGCGCTAACAATCGAGTTGTTTACTCGCCAACACCGACTGTTTGTCCGCTCATATAGAAATTGACTCGCCTGCTTCGGCAAGCGTCACGAAAGCACTTGCAGTAAAAAGTTTTGCGAGATACTGTCAACGACAGTGCCACAAATTTGTCGATCACTGTCAAAAGCTGAAAGCTTGGCTAAACTAAACTCTGTGATTGACAGGTTCGCCACATAATTTGGAATGAATCCAAACTTTTCACACGTTTATTTTGCTTTTCGCGATAGCTGCTTTAGTGCACTTGAAGTAGGATTTGAGTTTTAAATGACAAATGTCCGATTGGACTGAAAGATGTGGATCCAGTCATCGTAGACAATGGAAAAATCACGATAATCCGCTTCCTGTCACAACTTATCGGCAAGAGACGACGACGAGCACGTGGAAAACAGAAGGCAACAGAACCACGTTGCTGGGATAATGCAGAACACTTCTGCTGGCGACTTCTCCGAAAGATTATCTAGCGACTCAGGTAAGGTGATGAATCAAAACAGTGGCAAGTACTTTGTGCGTTGTATATACAAAATCATGTACATTTTTCCACAACAGTTTTGAAATATACAACTTGATTAGGTATAGTTTGATTAATATTTGACACTTACGGAAATAGACACATAGAAGATTTTTTTCATGACTATTACATTCGAATAAAAGCAAGTTGGTAACTTGGGTATTTCAATAAAATAAATAGACATGTTTAACTTTTTCTGTCTCTTTACGCAAAGTTGACTTCACATTTTGCCACGTATCAAAATTGCATTGAAGTTTCTAAAATTAGTTAGAAACCTTCCTATTAATCGTTGTTTTCAATTTCGGCTTTCACGCATTTTTGGGTAGCAGTGTTTCTTTGTGCTGGTTAAAAGTTTGTAATTCGAAAGTCAAACGCCACGGTGATCAAGGGTTTCATGACATAAAAGAAACTGAAATCACGCAAGCAACAAAAACATTTGACGCGGCCCAGCGATATCACGATTGAAGTAAACGACGGCTTTTCGTTCAGTCACGCAACACTCCACTTAGCACAACAAGTGATCACAAAAGTATTGTTGAGGATTAATAATATTCCGTTTTGCAATTGCCTTATCGCCATGAAGCAGGCTCTGTGTTACCAAGCAAAAAGCAAAGTGCCAATGAACAAGTTTTAATCTCAAACAAACCAGTTGTTATTAGAAACAATCCTTTATTGTTTGCTTTCATAACTGCATATTTCACCTCGCTTTTGCTTGCGTATGGGAAAAAACATGTCATGTGATGCAAAAATGAATGCTTATGATGATTGTTTGCTAAAATCNCTGCTTCCTGCATTACTCTAAGTAAAATACTCGTGTTAACTGTTTCTATCTTAACAGAAACATGGCTTCTGTTAGGTCTAGGTTGAATGCACTGTTAGGCCTAGGTTGTTAGGCTTTCTGTTAGGCCTAAGTTGAATGCACTGTATATAGCTCACCAGTAGCAAGCGATTAATGGTTCCTTTGTTTTCTGCACATGTGGCTTCACATAAGTTGAAAATTGCACCCTCATTAAAAACTATCGCAAATAAAAACTACGTTCGACACAGCAAATTTTTCAGTATACGCCTACTAAAGACCGCGAAAACAATACTTCTTGATAAGAGTTTCAAGTCGAATTGAGTTTTTCAGTAGCTAAAACGAGGTATTATGAACTAGATACCAGTTAGCATGTTTAGCTCACTGCTTCGCAACATTTAACAGTAGAAAAAATATTTTTATTTTTTTACTCTGTGCATGTTTTTCTCCTATTGCAGACGAAAGTTTCATGTTTGTCTACTTTCAAAGAACCTCTGTAGCTTTTAAATCACTTATCGTGTGCGAATGTGGCTTTGAGGCAGGAGGCCAAAATGTTGAACCGACACGGTGCAGTCGGTTTTCTGGTGTTACGCATCGAACGTAAAAATCACAGTTCCGAAAACCATTGTCTGTTCGCTCTTATCGGAACTTGCGCTTCTATTCGTTCAGCGTTGTTTTTTGTGAAAAGCGTCCTCTATTGACTTTTCGTCAATACAACGTTGAAGTTCTTGAGCAACGCCGAAGCAGCTACTGTAATTCAAACAAAAACATTTTTCCTTCGACGCGGCGAGCTTAGGCCAGTACAAACGTTAAGCACGAAAATATATATCAGGTTTTGAAATTTGTGGCGAAAGCTCAAACATCTGCTTTTGCACCTTTTTTTGCCGAACGGAGAAAATCTTTGAAACCGTTTTGATTGCGATCCCATGACTTTCAAAATCATTTCGGTGTTGTGGACTGGACATAGCTTTGTGCCCCTAAAAACCGCGCAGATTCATCGTAGTGTTCGATTCTGTAACAACTAACAAACAAACATGTGTTGTTTGTTTCTACTTCATATCTTCTTCGTTCAGTGACACACTGTATACTGGTAGAACAAAAATGAATTTATAAAAAGCATCCTGCCCATTCAAAATATCCTGCATTGGCATTGGGAGTCCAACGCTTTTCTCGGCAGTATGCCTATACATCAAAGTTGCTGGCTTCTGTCTGTGAAATAATAAACTGCCGCCAATGCAGTGCGTAAGACCAAATGTTTGAGAGCGAACAGACAATGTTTAACTAGACTCTCTGCCTCATTCCACGATTGGTTCAACGGCACTTGTTGCATGCTTAGGACGCATATGCTAAGGAAAGACAAATGAGGTTGAGATAGAAAAATGATGGCATTAGTGTCAAACCTTTTTAATTCACAACTTTAAAAAATGCAACCTGTATGTGCATTTAACTTACGTTCCATATACAGTATTTCCAAACAACAACACTGTGTTGTACAAAAAAATATTTGTATCTTGCAAGAAGACCCTGGATTCATTTGAGCGCATATGTAGATGCTCTAGTGGTGATTTCGATAATAAATGTGCTTTCTAGTTTTCGTTTCTTTTTGCTAGACAGCTTTCCCGGTAGCGCAGCAAAGAATTTTGTTCGGGAGGGGCCAGTCGATCATGTCGCCAGTCATGGACGTCTTTCTAGTAGTTGAAACTTGATACCAAGCACCAGCAAAAATCTTACTTAGCAAGTTTGTTTCGGGAAGGGCCATGGGCTCTTCGGCCTCATTTTGGCTACATCACTGAGCTTTTATACTTGTAATTGGCCGGAAATTGAACTTAAGACAAGTCAAACATTAGAAAAAGCTTGCATTTCCTTTTTTCGTCTGTGCCTCCTACGCTTAATTTATCTTAGGACAACTACGTCCAACTCAAATGGCTTACTGAGCCAAAAATTATGTCACAATCTTAACTAGGGCCGCACATTAAATGGCTTACTTTAATCTTAGCAAACTGAATTTAGTCAAAGCTAATGTCCTGGAAGCGTTCGAATCCTAACCGCAATGGTTACACACGTGATAAAATGGCACTGAAGACCACTTGCAACAACAATGTCAAATTCAAGATTATCAAAATAAAGACAAGTTGTCATTTGGGATACTTTTACTACCGCGAAACCCCAAACTGAGTCGCACAAAACTTTCGGCTGGGCCGCATGCGGCCCACGAGCCGTGGGTTGGACATAGCTGTCTTAGGATCTTTGAAATTAAATGTCTATAAAAATTATGAAAATCTAGCCTATAAGCTTACGTTAGCGCTTTCAAACCCCTTCAAAGATCGAACTGGCCATCAAGTAACGTATTGCCGCTAACAACGGTGAAAATTTTCAAAAAGGTGTTGCAAAAGCTCTATACCGTATACGACCATAATAGACTTGCAAGAACACCAACAACAGAACTGTTCCTACAAGTGAACATTGTTTCAGACTAAGTTATACTGCTTTTCAAAGACAGCTTCACACATGATCTGGCAGCTGTCCAACCATTGATCGAGTCAGTGTAGAGCAGGGTTTCTCAACCGTGGGTAAATTTGTCCTTGGGGGTAAATTTTACCTATCCTGGGGGTAAATTTAATGATGCTGAAGTTACAATACTTTGTTTGTTTCTACAGCGCTAGTGTGTAAACAAAAACCTGGGGATAAATTTTATGTTAGGAACCTGGCAAGGGGTAAACGGGAGAAAAATGGTTGAGGACCCCTGGTGTAGAGTCTACTTCTACACTGTAGACTCAAAAGCATTTGTCTTTGAACAAACTTGCATTGTCTATTATTTTGTAAATATGTTTCTGG
>JGI24158J21664_10009247_pt1 | contig 13152 bp, 10 predicted proteins | sample Ectturendosymbi3_FD_21664 | JGI IMG/M metagenome (IMG submission 21664) | reverse complement strand
ACGACGGTTCGTATGGGATTAATTTGTTCAAACAGAAAATTGTATCACAAAAAAAAGATCTTTTTTCTGCTGTAACACTACGCAACAACCTTTTTTGGAAAATCATTTAAACAAAAGGCTTTTAGACATTTCTGCAAAAACGAGTCGGATTGGAAGCGAAACGAAAAGATATATACATTACAAATAGTACACGCGAAATCGGATCGATAGCAAGCTGCCATACATTTCCAGAAAATAACAACTGTTCGCAAAAAATGAAAATCCGGTTCAGCCACTTCCTGCTGCTCTTTATGACGAATAAGACTATGAGGAGCGTTTGTTCAAGATCAACAGCCTTAGGTTTGTAGTTGATTGCCAAGAAAATTTATTAAATTCTAAGAACAGCGAGAAAACAGATGCTTTTCATATGATTTAATAAAAATGATTGCATATTGCATCGTTGACAGAAATGTGAATAGTGTCTTTGGAAACTTTTGTTCACGTTCCTGGCTATTACTCGAAGTAGTTTCACCAAAAAGTGAACAATGAGAAGCGTTGCTTCCCGAGGAAGAACAATGTTTGTTGTGGTAGCCATCACAGGAATATTTTCGACATGCACCATCATTTGGTTTGCAAGTTTCAGCTTGACTAAGGTGAGATTGTTACATTGGGATTAAGCGCAGCAAAATGATTAAAAATCTGATCAAGGCGCGGAAATAACATCATTTGTATCAAACGACTTTCAAAAAGGACTTTTTCAGGAAAAAAATACAGTCGCGCTAAAAAATTAAGACAGCCTGCCTAAAATCTTGATTTTTACAAAAAAATTGGAAGATTGCGTCATTTGCTTCGTCACATTGCTTTGTATGTTGAAAGAACAATGTTATACAACTGATGCTTCTATTACAACATTTAGGAGTGAGCTTTTTAACGATATGGTTGTCTCATAAGCAAGAATGTTCAAAATTTTTGCAAGTTTTACTGCTGAAAATATAGGTAAAGAAAGGTGTTTTAAGGTGTGGACATGTCAAAAATTCTCTTCAGCCTTAGAATGTTTCGCATTGATTAATTTTTTTGTTGCTGATTTATTTCAACAGAATGTGGATTACTGATTTTATAATACATAATGTATGACAAAAACTTTTAACTTAGGTCCCAATGCAGAAGTCATTGCTTTCAAATGGAACTTCCAAGCATCGAATAATCTCTTTCGAAGAAAGAATGGAATCACTACAAGCAGAACGTCGAGCTTTGTTGTTCGGGAGTTGTCGGCGAATTAATTCAAACTTTAACGGTTTCACCGAGCAACCTCATCTCAACAGCTTCTACTCAAATACGTACAAGGTATGTTGTTGAAACTTTATCAGTGCAATATATCATGACCTTCGCATTTAATATTTGTCACGCAAGCATTCAGTAATCACAAGCAAATCAAATGACCATCTCACNTTTTGCTTGTGGTGAAGACATGTTCTATTTTGCACTTGCAGCTAAAACTCAAGTGCAGTCTTCGGTTCCTCGAAGTAACGGTAATAACATGTAGAGTCACGTGGGAGTCTGCAGAAATTTTTCCAGAGGGGGCTACGTCGACATTTTGCTTATACGTTTCAGGTGCCTGAGGATGCAATGCAAATGGATTTTCACAAAACACTTTTGTCTTTCTGCACTAAAGCAAGTGCCCCATGTTACGACAACAGCTACAAAAATGCGCTCCTTTGGCACCAATAGCCAAGTATATTCCGATAATTTACGAAACAACCTATCTCAAGATTTTCATACCAGGGCGCTTTATTTTAAAGAAGACTTGCTCTGGTCTTTAAAGAAACCACAAAAGCTGACCTCAAATTATCTAGCAAGACTTTTCATCATCATTTCCAAACAAAAGCTGCAAACATCTGGAATCTCGGCAAAAGCTGCAATCGTCTGGAAACTCGCTTAGAAACCAGAACTAAACCTGCGGATAAGCCTTATTCCGACAAGTCACTAGTCCTAAGCCTGACTAATCGTAATTTCATTAAGGCAGGGGTGGGCGACCCGCCGGCCACATGTGGATCGCCACAGCGTTTTCAGTGGCCCGCGGCAGCAGTCAGGAAGCATAAACAATACTGAGATGTCCTCTAATTAGCCCCAAATTTAAGTGAAGACTTGCTTCTCTTTCCGTTAAATTGTTCTGACGATTAGAAGGTATGCCTTGCTGAACGCGGCCTTCTTCAAATCAAAACAAGCCAAATTAATTCCCTACCCCTGTATTGTGCTATTCACTCAGGAACATTGGTGACACTCACTCTTTCACATCAACATCGGATGTTTCGAACTTATGGACGCACTACTGCAACTTCGCTCTTTCTTCTTTTCACACAGTACAAAATTACATGGCTAACTGCTATCAGCAGCCACTGTCTTGCAGCATTACCTGCCTAGATGTCTCCGTTCAATAGTCACATTCGGCAATAATTTTAACCCACTCAAAAACGATAAATGCCAATGTTGTCAGTTTCCTCCCAACCATGCACAGCCTGCAGCCTTCGATAACGAAATTTGCGGCCATGCACATGTTATTTAAAATATAAGATTTGGCGGCCGTGCTGGAGTATATTGAAACAAAACAAACGCAAGGCAAGAAAATCAATCGCCGCGGTAAATGACAATCTGAATGGTGATGTCACAAAGAGTTATGGAATGAATACGCAATTTACAGTATATTTGAAAGTGTCCTGTGTTGGTTGGCTACACTGAGGCCACGCCTGGTGATTTTTCACTAGCCAGATCTAGTGATTTTTGGGATCATCTAGTGATCTAGTGATTTTTCACTGCAATCTAGTGATGTTTTTTCAAAGTACCTATCTCAAGAAAATCGGTTGTCTTTTTTCTAAGTTTCTGGCCGTTTTTTTAATGATTTTCAGCCTTTTTATTCCGCAAACATTTGGTTATGTGAAATATTGCTTGAAGATTTGCACCAACAGAACGAACAAGTGTTTCTAATTTGAGTTCTCATTGTTTGCATCTCCGTGCTGTTTAGTGGTAATTGCTGCAGTACTGTCCATGGCAGTATTTTCATTTCTTATCAGGAACACTGCAGTGGAATTAATTACCTGTTGGGTTGGTTGCTCTAAATACTCCCGAGTGGTGTCATTTCCTGCTCTTGTGAAATGCTTGAAGTTTTTATAGTTAGTATGAGATTTTCCAGGCTTCAACATGATCAATTTTTGCATTCTTGCAATTGATGTAAAGATTTTAGGCAATGAAGTAAATAGATACATCGTTTCAAGCAAAACTGCGAATTTCAACGACAGCATTTCAAATCTATTGATTGTTTTTAGATCTACTGAATTGGTTTGTGATTCTAGTGATTTTTTCCGAGAAGCTTGTGGCAGCACTGGTTGGCACTCGGCCGAAACGGCTAATCATAGGAGTAAGTGTGCGTTGTGCGAGTTGTAGACTGTAGCACTAGCAGTTATTAAGAAACGATAGATCAAAGTTAACGCCTGATTTAAGCTTGTTGTTATAGCAACCAGATTTCCGAGACTGTTAGGTTTTGTCTGGATAGAATGCTCATACTAATTCGGTATTAAATAAGTAATTTCCATTGTATGCTGTTTATTACAGCACTAGCCTATCGTGAACCGTATAAAATTTTTAAACATACCTTCATGTCGGTAAAACGGAAAAGAAGAGTGCCAGAAGATAAAAGGGTATTTAATTCCAAATGGAAGATAGATTACTTCATGATCGAGACAGCAGCACATTCCATGATGTGTCTAATCTGCAGTCAAGTTGTGAACACTGTGAAAGGAGATAATGAAAAGCAGCATTTTCGTCGTCAAAATTCAGACGCTTTTGCAAAATTGAAAGGCAAGTCAAGGAAGATCTGTGTAGAAAATTCGAAAAAAAGTGTACGACAGCAGACATCTTGCCTCTCTACATTCATTAAGTCTACTAATAATCGCTACGAAGCTTCCTATAGAGTGGCATATCATCTTGTTGTAGCGTGGAAGCCTTATTCCGATGGGCAACTCGTTAAGCGATGCCTCATAGACGTAGTTAAGTGTATCCATCCTGGTACAGAAACTGACTATTCATCAGTTGCTCTCTCGCAAACAAAGATTAGCAAAGAAGCAAGTTCATTTTCTCTGGCTGCCGATGAATCAACTGATATCAACAACTTTGCGCAACAACTAGTCTCCGCATTCGTTTTCTGACTTCAATTTTTGAGTTGCATGAGGATCTTTTTTCCTCGTGAACGCTCGCTACACGCCCCCATGGAGAAAACAGTTTTATTGCAGTTAAGAATAGTTGCATGCGCAAGGGGTTAGATCTGAATAATCTTCGCGACATTGTCACGGATGGTACACCTGCCATGACGGGAAACACGCAAGGTTTTGTGGCAAGATTTTCAGAATACGTAGCAAAGGAATGTGATAATAAGCAGCTCATCAACCTTCGCTGCATAATTCAGCAGGAAGCATTGTGTGCCGATGCTGTTGCTTCAACTGCCATCTTGAAGGACGTGAATCGCATCACCTTGTTCCAACCTGCAATTGCTCTTCGTCACCGGCAATTTCGAGAACTTTTGTAATCGAGTGAAACGTCTGATAAGGACATTCGATATCACGCTGCAGTTCGTTGGTTGTCTCAGGGAGAAACGTCTTTCCGAGTTCTGCAGTTGCACAAGGATATAATGATATACTATTCCATAAAAACAAGGAATGCCCCTTAAAAAGCAAGGACTTCCTAACATCTCTTGCAATTCTGGTGAATTTGCTGACCCATGTTAACAATCTGAATGAATGTCACCAAGGAAAAGCAACAACAATTTGTCTATGTACAAAAAAGTACAGGATTTCATTGACAAACGTCATCTTCTCAAACGTCATCTCTAGTAGGGTAATTTCTTCCATTTTCCACAACGGACAGCTCTTATTGACAGCAAAGAAATACTAGTTAAAGGCATGCCAATCATCCTATTTTCTAGTGCTTTTGATGCAGTGTTGCAAGATTTTGCCGATCGTTTTCAAGATTTTGAGAGGCTTTCAGCAACATTAAGACTCGCTGCTTTTCCACATGTAGTGGAAAACGACAGCGCTCCATTGCATCTTCAAATGGAACTGGTGGAGTTGAAGAATAATGAGCACCTTGTGAAAAAGTTTAGACGAAGAAAATCTGCTGGATACGTGGAAGAGCGCATTTTAATATCCAATGCTACAAGAATTGGCAAGAAAAACTCTTGATGTTTTTGGAAGCACATAAATGTGCGAAGCAGCGTTTTCAAGATTGAAGTATCTGAAGAACAAGTACCGACCCGATTGTTAGACGTCAACGCGGAGTTTGAACTAAGGCTGATGTTATGCAGCTAGTTACTGGACTTTGCAAAATTATCTTCCAACAAGCAACATCGAGGGAGTCATTAATTTGTACCATGTTTTGCAAACATTCTTTTAATAAATTTGTTAAAATGTTTGACATTTTATTATACTTTTAGGCACAAGGAAATACCGGATAAACCCTATTGTTTAGTTAAACGTATCTCACAAACATAACTCGAACTCATGGGCGGACATACTTCATATAAATAAAAGTAATGCAGCCGGCAATACAAATGTTGTGAACCGCTACAGTGCTTAACCTATGTACTAAATGCAGTAATCAAAAAGCTCTACAATTTAGACGCGTGGTGAATAACATAAAGACATGAAAATCCAGTAGCGTTTTGATACTCAAGCGCGAAGTCCCGAGCATTTGCCCGGTTGCCCAATAGTTAATCCGGCCCTGACTGCCTACTGCCGTAACTTTAATTGAACGTTTGAAGATTTGAGGCTATATTATTGTTACGTCATAAGGACTAACAACAATCTGATCACAAGTATCGCAGCCTACTTTTGCCGGCCAGTGAGCAGACACGAGTGAACTGCAAACTCATCACTGCATCATGTAATTTTCATGACACCAAAATAGCAAATCTCGTTGTTATGGTGTGTGCGGGTTATATCGTCAAATAAACTGTCATTGCATGAAATAAATCAAGATCGGAATTAAGTTGCTGACTACAGTTTTTTACATAAAAGGTTTTTAGTCCCAAATCCCAGGGAGAAGCAAATGCCCGTTCCCACCACCTCCGGACGGAAATTACGTGCAGAAGTATTGCTGCAACTGCACGTAAACTCTAAGGGCAGTTACACTGCTGGTGCATACAGGGGTCTCCAGCTACAAACGATAGGGGGGGGGCGATTCCATTCGGATTAGGTAGTCATTTCTCATTACGGGTTCACTACTTTGAGGGATAAAGTAACACTACTGTGACAATTAATGGGCGGCAAAATGGCTTATATTGCGAATGTTGTTTTCCGAATATACAAAATCATGGTGAATAAAGTTACTTTCGTGAGATGTGTGTGGGCAATCGTTCCCCCCGGATCCGTTGGTGCATCGCATACAATCGATATTCACATCCTGCATTATGCACTACCGGCCCATGTCTATACTTTTATGTTACAGTATGCTCTTTGCCATATTGCCAAGTGTGGATTTACTTCTTGGCTCCAACATACATTGGTAGTTGAGAACCTTCGGTCTGTGGAGGATTACCAAGCGGGACNAGCAAAAGNTTCCAGAGCCAGTGAATTAGGTAAAACTGTCGGTAGCTTGGTTTCTCCGAAATACAAATCTACAGCAAGACAACGGTGGCTTGAAGCTTTAAAAGTGAGTAAACAGAGAGTTTTCATGTGATCGTATTTTAACGAATTGCTAATAAATTAATTGATATTTCAACAACGCTAATCGTATGTTATCAACAAACATTGCACAATCACATACCAAGGGGCTAATGGCCCAAACTAAAGTGTGCGTTTGGCGATTAAGGTTTAATACAGTGTGTTCTATGTACGGTATTTCCTTTGGCGTTAGGACCGATAACTAGAAAAATAATGTAATATTCTCTAACTGAAAAGTCGATGTTTAATAACATATTTCCAAAACTGGATCAAGTGACATTCCATCAATAAGTGAGTTGAGACGTTCAGAGTGAGCTTGATGAAGAATGCCAACTGCAACAGAATCATGGAGAGGACTAATCTATTCACGAATTGACACAGTATGCAACGCAAAATGGTCTCTGTAATCCGGCACTGTACTCAATAATAATGTAACGGGAGCGTGGACAGATAACTTCCCCGTTGCCTTTTGCGTTAGTTTCATTGTGATTGTTTTTGTTCCTCATATAGAGTCAATTCAGAATAAAGTAGGCTAACATGTTTTTTAATTGGAACAACTTGTTCAGTGAATGTAATNAGCACGTGTAGTGATAATTTGTAAGACATCAGTCATCGCAAACTTTCAAGAAGGGCGCCCGATTTAANCTACGCTCGTGCCCCGAAAATGAAAATTCATCTCTGTCTGTACGGGTGTTACTACTTTTTGTTGTCTCTAGGTTCGCAATACTTTTTTCGTCCGGCAAGTAGTGGTCACATGAATGAGTTATTAAAGTTTTTTCACTCGTTAATACGCAGCTCCATGTTAGCTAAAAATCTTGTGCAAACCAGCGCAAAATTTTGTGAAGTGTATGCGCACTGAAATTTGGCTCCTTTCCTTTGTCCACAAAAATGTTCTGCATTATTTGTCGGTCGTGCAAGTAATTTTATTATTTGCCGCTCTACCAAACTTTCATGTGTTGCTTATTGTGAGAGCGTAAAAAGGTAGAAACCACTACTTCAAACTCCAGGTGGATAAGCGTAAAGGACATTTAACCCTGCTCAGGTTGTCCTTGCCAAAAATGGGCAGATTTTGTTTATTCGCTCATATTGGACTAACTGACAGGTTTAGACGCTCGCGCAGGTTTTTGCACAACTTAGCAACTCTTCCCAAGTTCTTCCGATCAGAAACAAACAACGTGTTGATTAGGGAATAGTATTTATATGATGAAAAACAAAAGCAATTTTCCAAACAAAAATGTGGGAAGTGCTCCTAACAATTTAACAAAAAAGTAAAGAAAGTATAATTTAGTGGCGCTATGTCCATTTGTGCAATGTTAAGGCATCAACAAGGAAACCAAAAACTTACTCTAGCCACAACGTCGGGTGGTTTTCATCCCAAAAGCACACTAACCACAACGTGGGTGAATTTTCACTTTAATTGGATAAAGAGAAGCACAAGGTTCATCATTTCCGCAATAAAATGCTTTGACCTTTTACCGCAAGTGCACCACAAGGTGCAAACCATTTCTCACTCCAATTTCTTTCCTCTGGCAGAGAAGGCGCCACACATTCTCCCGCGTGCTTCTCAATGAAAACCACGAGCTGAGCAAGGGCCATTCGGGCCAAATTGATTTGTGACGTCAAGGCTTGCACTCGTGTGATCTACTCCCATGCTGGCTTCGGTCAAAGGTTGTTGGTGTAGCCATAGGCGTACGAGAAGGCATTTTACTGGGGGGCGGAAAAAATTTGCCCTGAAAATATTAATTTGCCCTAAGAATCGACTATTTGCCCTGAAACTTACTTTTTAGTTTCATCCGAATGGGGCCTGAAACCGCCCCAATTCCAGAAAACCGGGGCCTGAAAACCGTTATGCAAATCTGTTCTATACAGTTGATATCGTTTATAACGGCTTCCTTTGTAACGTCAATTCGTCCACTACGTTACATTTTGTTTGGTCGGGATGACATCTTTCATATGCATTTCAATTCGCTTGTGATGTCAGTTCGGAAATAATTTTTTTTTTTGTTAATTTTCGTGACAGCAAATCGCTACAGGCCTAAGCTTGAATTTCGTTTCTTGCCGAGGCGGTTGATGTGAACGCTCTCGCCCAAGGAGCGTTTGGCTAATTCACTCAGTGGCTGTGGATCGACAGCCAAACCTTCCAACTGGGAGGCGAACACTTTACCACTGAGTTACTGCCGCCGGCATAAACGTTCTTCATGCAATCTCCTAGAGGTGCCGTTACAGACAATTTCTGTAGCTACCTTGTTTGTTAACTCAAATGGTTGAAGTTCCTTGCGTGTTGTGTTCTCCCAGACAAGAAAGTTTACGGTAATAGCCTTTACTCATGCAAATATGTACGCGACATTGATGGCGCAACGCGATGTTTTGAAGGAGACGGTTCCGGATCGAATGATCTGATCCCCTAAACCTGCTTGTGTAATCGCTGCTGTGCNCTTGANCAAGGCACTTAAAGACGCCCACTCAAACGAGCCAAGCAATCTGCACGTCCGTGCTACCCGCTTCTGAAACTCCTGTTAATCAAAAAAATCTACCCAGTGAAAAAGAACAAAGACTCGAAAACTGAAAAGAAAGAGTAACCGAATTATTACATCAAACTGTTGAACTACCGACATCCCGTTGTTCGATTTTTACAGAAAACCAGGGCTTGGTCCAGATCAAAGTCACTATAACCGATCACGACTTTGGTCCAGGTTACAAACTGCACTAGCCCAAATTCCACGGGTCGCCCACAAGTGAATATACACTATATTGAAAATTTCACAACTTTTGAGCAACTTGCTTTTGCCCTGAAAAACAGAGTTCTCCCTGAAAATTTTCAATGTATTGAATATGTATTTCATATCATTAAGGCTATTTGAGCAACTTGCTCTTGCCCTGAAAAAACATTTGCCCTGAAAATTTCACTGTATTGAATCTCCTTTTCACATTCAGGAGTTTTGATCAATTGGCGCTTGCCTTGAAAAACAAAGTTTCCCTGAAAATTTTACCTGCATTGAATATACTTTTCACATTCCAAATTTTGAGCAACTAGCGCTTGCCCTGAAAACAGAGTTTTCCTGAAAATTTTCAAGCCTGGTGGGGCGGCCGCCTCTCCCAACCCCCCACCTCCAACGCCTATGGGTGTGGCCACTTGTGAATCTACATGCACGAACTCCTTTTGCCCAAATTGGTCAAGGTTGCCTTAGGAGGGATCTTTGTGATGGAATTTTGTTACACCTCAGGTAACCATGGGTCAATTTGGGAAATATTTTGTTCCCTATCGAAAACTACAAAACTTGTGCAGATTTCGATAGGACTGCCCGAAAGAGCGTCTAAAAAATGCAGCTGCTGAAAGAACCAGCTTTCTGCTTGAACGTTAGTTAATTCTTAATTTATATAGAAGAACCGTTTGCCCAAATTGGGCAGAGGTTACCTGAGCAGGGTTAGAGCTGCACTGCAGCTTCACTACGCAAGACACAAATTGTGCATATCATCCAGCACACTCGTTCCTGTTTACCATCATATTAGACGACTATATCTTCTACTTTGTCAATCAAACTTGCTCATTATAAACTGCGTTTGATAAGTTGTTTCTGCATCTGTGACGTGGTAGTTGTAAAATCTATGTACATTAAACTTCCAATTCATAAAGAAGAGTTTGGATTGGTGACAAAGTCCATACATGTTTTTTGGGAGTGACGTCACAAGAGAGGCAGGCTTTTGGCTATTTCACCTCTTTTTACTTGGCCTAGGGCCCAACCACTAGCCTAGACCAAAGTATTTCGTTGAAATTTTCATTTGACACTAGGCTCGATTCTCATTCTTTGGAGCCTCTTAGTGACTTTGTAGCGTTTCTTGTTGAAAAATTATGATCTTTTGAACCCGAAACCCCAGCAAGTTATCCAAAGTATCAAAAAACTAGGAGTCTAGCCTAGCTTCCAATAAAAACATGAGCCAAATACCACCATCTAAGGCAGTGGTACCCCACCAGTGAGGACTTTCATGACTTTAGGGTAGGAATGTCAATTTTTTAGTTAAGTCAGGTCTTCTTTGTAAGTGTTATACTTCTTTTTTTTATTGTCGTTAGTTCTTTCAATTGGTTATGTCACTTTGTATATGGTTATTTAGTGGACAGTAACAAGTTTTTTTAGACAAACTTCATTGCCATTATGTGACAACAAATAGTTTTGTCCCACTTTGATTAACCAAGTCAGTGTGGTCCAACTGCAGGCCCGCGGGCAGCATGTGGCCTACCACATTGTTTTCAGTGGCCCACGAAAGCATTCAGGAAAATCATCAAATGTGAAATATGTAGACAAGCGTATGAGGTTACATTTCCCTCATTGAATTGCTTGTGCTGGATAAAGTGCATTTGCACAAAAAGTGAATCATACGTTTTTTGGTGTATTATTTTCTTTCATTTCTTTGTTTTACGATCAAATTAAAAGATATGGTCCGCCGTTAACCCTCCGCTAGGGCACCTGTCCATATAACTTTTTTGTTATTTCAGTGCAACGTCGTTCGTTGTCTTGAAAGGTACATCGGGCGCATTTAACTCAGTACCGCTAAATAATACTATCTATCCGCAAAACACGGCCTCCACAGAGTGGCACTCAAAGAAATGGCTCATCTGTGCAATAGGTTATTTTAATTATAACAAGCATAGCATCGTTTAATAAAAATATACAATACTAACGGACTGTAAACAGCTTCCAGACACTAGTCAGCAAAGATANATTTCTCAAACAGAAAGACTTCGATCTAAAAATNCAGTCGATGTTTGGANGCACATATGTGCGTGAGAGTACATTTTCTACCACAAAACAAGTCAAATCTGAAAACACAAATCGAATGGCAGACGAAACACTGCACGACAGTCTCAGACTTGTTACCACCATCACTCACTGGCATTGATAAAGGAGCCAGAGTGTTAGAGAAGCCTCAACCACAGGCATCCCACTGAAAAAGATTTGTAGTAAATTCCTACGTGCCATTGTGCAATAATTTCAATGACGCACTCATCTTTCTTTTCAGTTTTGAATATTTTGAATCTGTTGTTTAATACATAATTTTTTGGAAGTGACCTGCGACTTTTCACGTTTTTGTGAAGTGGCCTGAAAGTCAAAAGTAGTTGAACAACGCTAAATCAAGTTATTGTCTTCAATAATGACCATTGTAGTTAATATTAGCCTACGAACCCGAAAAGAAGAGGAATGAAGATTCCATAGGGATGCATCAAAAAAGGTTGGGAATCACTGATCTAAGTGTTTGGGCCCAGGGCCAAGTAAAGTGGGACAAGGAGTCCTAAAATTCCTCCAATTATGACGTCACTCACTAAAAATCAGCAACCCTCAACCAAAACATTTTTTTCATTGAAAACTACAAGACCTGCCGAGTCTTTTGACCGGTTGAACTGCTCTCTAGTGCTTACGGCGCCGAAGTTATGCTCGTTCGAACCACGTGCGATCCGGCTGTCTTGGCTCGAACCCCTTGATTTAGACCGGCTCTGAAGGTGTTAGGAACACGCACACATCTTTCAAACACGCGCACATTTGCTTTCACGCAAATGTGAAGATGTGTTCAAAAACGCTTTGTTCAAAGAAATGGCATGACTTCTAGCAAGAAATTCACATTTTATTTCTGTTGAAAACTTCTGATTTCTTATCTTTTGCACTCGCAATAAGCAGTGGTGAATTGCAAGGTAACGCACAATTTAACACGCTGAGTGTAGAGGAAAATAAGACTGGTTACCGTGCTTGAAACATAAATTTTTTCCACAGATGGCAACCACGAAAGTACACATTTGTTTACATTGATTTTTATACGCTCCTGATAATGTACTGCGACGCAAAGCAATGCCAGTTCGCTACCAGTTTGTATAACGTTCATGTTATGCTACTGCTTGCAAAAGTAATGTTTTCCATCGAATTTTGCCAGTAATCTAGCGAAACATGACAGTTAGCCTTGGGGTTTCTAATAAAAATTCCTACTTTACAATGGCGTGTCGTGCATTTCAATCTGCAATGGTATCATATCTTAAACCATACTCCCTGCTAACATCATGATTACGAAGCTACAAAAGCTATGGATATTTTATTATATACCTACTCATTATATTGTTCAGTTCATTTTAGATCGCTGCACTACTATAGACCCGGTTTGATAATCAATCTGACTAGTAAGTAGGATGTTGTGGCAGTTAACGTTTTTCTTACTTCTACAACAGTGGTTCTAAACCATGTCGCTGAATGGAGCCAAATCCAAACCTACGAATTTTTAAAGAGAAAAAATTGTACATCTAGAATCAAAAATAAGGACAGCTGAGGAAAACTTGATTTTATTACCTGAGATGAAACAATTGTTTCTGTTTGCAAAACTAACGTCCGATCATATGTTTGCCTACTTATCACTAGAAATCAATTGCTTCAGCAACGTCTTATTCTCGAATTCCTTGCAGTAATCGCCACGGCAAACGTTTTCTTTT
>JGI24158J21664_10009245_pt1 | contig 13153 bp, 9 predicted proteins | sample Ectturendosymbi3_FD_21664 | JGI IMG/M metagenome (IMG submission 21664) | reverse complement strand
GATCGGAAATCCCGAGCGGCATGTGCGCAGAGCTTCGCACCGTGGCAGCAAGCAACAATAGAGATCACCCGACGAGATCACTCTATTATTGCTTGTTCACGCCACATATATATGGTGTTGTTCTTCACGCACATCCCGTTCGTGGTGAATCTCACATTCAACCCAACGCCACCGGAGAGGTTGCAACAGTCGATTTCTTCACAAGTGCATCCCGGTCTTGATGCATACCAATCGCAAAAGCGGTTTTACTTTTCAGAATTGATCCCGCACTTAGTTCATAGTCACTGGACCTAACTCCGCGTCTTGGTCGGCCAAGTGTACCCTCACCTGCATTCAACCGTTTTTCTCAAGTTACCAGTATTTGTGGGTTCATATTAACAGGCGCGGACCCACAATCATGGTAACTCGGGGAAGAACAAGCAATTGCGTGTGTTTGATGATACTGTGTGTTTGTGATGTACACGTCAACTTTTTCCCGCTCTTTTCATTCGAAAGATCGTCCGGAAGGAACAGAAGTTACGACGAGAGAAGAGGACGCACCGGAGGGGAATACCCAAGTGGAGCAGCCAGAGAACCCTGTTCAGGACGGAGTTGCTCTTCGTACATACGAAGATTAAGACAAGAGCGCGCACATAGATTCGGTGAAGAGAACGGCAAAGCCTACATGAGAGACTCGTGGCTGCCACGGGATACTGTTATTTATCAGTCGATCAGCAAAAGAGTTTTGTTGAACGTTTAGCTCGCGATGCTTGATTTTCATTGAATTTCATCTTATCGTGCCCTCGTTTGCACCCCGCCTGCAGATTTGCATCGCACTTTCCAGTTTCGCTTCGCCTGGCGCTTTGCAAAAGTTGATAGCGTTACTGGGGTTTTCACATCGTGCCTTCGTGTACTCGCACGCTGTTTTTAGTCTCTTTGTACGATTGTCAAGTCACATGATGATAATCATGTGATGGTTCTTAATGAGTGCACGCGTCGGTTGTTCATGAAAGTTCATGTTTGTGAAGTCATACAGGCCTTTATTCGGTGCGATACGAACGACTTGGAAATGTCTCCAAAGGTTCCCGTACGTCTTTGAACACACTAGACCTGATGATGCAATGCGTAAGGGCAAAAAAATATTTAAACACATTTCGCTGTAAACTCGAGTTCTCCCCACGAGGGAGATAAGGGAGGACTCGATAAGCAAAATTTTCAATAGAAAACCGATTTCACATAACACTACGCATACACGGTCCTGAAAGCTTTTGCAGGTTGAAAATCAATTCCATTTGAATAGGATTTAACGACAGAAGATACGTATTGTTAAGTACAATCGATTTCCTATTAAAAAAATGTTGATCTATTCTTTGTTTACTCTACTTCTTCAGAGTAGTTACGTCCATATAGATAATTTGCAAGTTTGAATCATCGCAAAAAGATGTGAGCCAAGTTCAGTNCAATGATTCCTCGGAAACTTGCAGCAAGCCCAGATCTTTTGATTGCTGCCACTGTAAAATCATACCTTCTTTCGTGTCGTGTGAAATCAAGTTACATGTAGTGTCTGAAATGTGAAACGAGGTTATTTGCAAAATATGAAATCAAGTGAACCGTAAAATGTGAAAAAAATCTGTATTACTACCACTCTGATCAATCCCATCCCTGTTTGATGATTGTCTGTCGAAGAAGACGTCCCAACAGTACCGTAAAAAACAGCTTCCATTCTGAAAGCGACATGTTTGTAATGCTTTGACTGAATTTCTTCCTACACTGGGTTCTTCTCGGTCTCGCGCTCATAGGTTTAAATGTGAGGGAGATGTGGCTTTGCACGATCCAGCCATTGTTTGTTGTCGTACTTTGTGGAAACCGGACCAATCCTTTACGTCCCTGCATGCAGACTTCAGTGGTGCCTCTTTTACTCGTATTTCACGTCGCAAATATCTACTTTGCAATATTATTTGATGACTCTTTTTGTCCAGCTTTTGTAGTATCTGGTTGTTACCAAATAACCGCCATCGCATTCACCTGATAAAAAAGCGTCGGTTGTTTGTTGCATCACAAGAGAAGATCGCTTTTATCGCTGGTGTGTTAGAATCGCCATCCCCGCCATTTTCGAACAGCAAAGCGTTTCGCGCGTTGGCGAGGATCTGCTTCAGAGGTTGTTGTTAATCCACACAGTCAATACCTTTTCTCTCAAAACACGGCGACCACTGCTGCGAGGAAGCCTTTATAATTCCCCGTTTGCCACGAAACCCTCCTTTCTGGGGGTCAGCACAAGGCAGCAGGAATTGTTTGTAAACACTTCACTGTCTTCCATTGGCATCTGCATTCTTCACGTCAAATGCGCATAACGCATTTCCACAATGTTTTTCTTTTACGACGTAACGTTCGTTTCTTTGCTGCAAACTGCGCAAATCTACTTTTTGAAACGATCGGGTTGTTTTTTTTATCGCAAATTTTGCAATGCGTTATTTTTTACGTTTTTAAACCAAATTGACGTAACTGTGTGTGTGTGTGTGTGTGTGTGTATGCTGTTCACGCCATTGTGATCAATGTAGAAGAATTGTTCCTCCCCTGTGGCCTGCAGCTCATAGCCTTATTGCTTTCGTTTAGCTGCCTATGTTAGGCTGCTGCATCATTTGTTCGCATTTCCCGCGCAGATGTCTTAATTAGTGGAGTTTTTTTTCTATCGTTGCAGGGTTAACGTACGCATTAGGTACAAACATTGTCACTGCGAACGTAGCAGCTGNAGCGCGTTTAGGGCCTGGACCCAGGTAGGCGTCTTCATCGAACCCTTTTCAGGTATTGAAGAATNGTCTATCTGACTGACTTTGTCGTTCAAAGCTACAATGTATTCGCAGTCCTGTGCGTTCTAAATGGCCGTTCTTGTTCTTCATTGAGGAAGTTTTAAGGCTGTGCGCGCTGGAAACTTATATTCCCGTCGTAATTTTCGACGCGCCGCAAATCGAATTTTTTGCCAGGTCTATATCTGCACACCGATTCACGCTGCTGCCCTGGTTTCTTCGTCAGTAGGAGTGAGTTTTCGCGCGTGTGGAATCTCAACAGAGCATGGCCGGCTCTCAAAGGTACGTCGCTGTCGTTTGTTGTTCGTGCGCTTGCTTTTGGAATAAGAACACGCGTGAATTGATTAATTTATTTTGCATATGATTCAACTAGTAAACAAAAACAGTACAAGACGCCACAATTGTCAGCGAACATCAGAAACTGTTCTTGCTGTCAGGCTTAACATACTGCGGCCGGTTGCCAGTTGCTGAAACGCCATCTTTTCGTGCCGCGCGCAGGGAATGCTTTGCGGCAATGATGAAGGACGTGCCCGACAGCGATTGGCCGGAGTACATGCGGAAGCTGGGCCTCGCCGAGAACGACTTCCAGCAGTTGTACAACAAGTCGAGCACGTCTATGAGCAAGTACGACATGCTGATGCGTTGGAACCAGAGAGCGGGTACGAGTGCGGGTGTTGCTGTTTGGACGGTTTGGGTGATTTCAAGGACAACCAGGGTCCCTACGCAATCGCGAAAAGAATGGAAAAAATTTCGTCATTTTTCTGTCTGGAAAAAATTTTTTTTGGTCTGGTAGTATGAAAAAAGTAATTTTCCGAACTTGATGTTTTGACGTACAATTTCATAATATTTTACTCGAGATCGATGTGATTTCACTTATATCGTGTTATACTGCCTGTACTTGACTGGGGTAGGTCGTTCGGAAATGTTAGGTCTGGAAAATGTCCGGAAAAGGTCTTGAAAAAGTCTGATATTTTATATTCAAAATTGCGCAGGAACCCTGGATAAAGTCAGTTTTATCATTGCCTTGTCTTCATGAGAATGATATGCGCCGTGGGTTGTCCCATCTTCCAGTTCTCTTGCCGGTTCAAAACTTTGATTTGCTGTCTTGTCCAGAGCAGTGAAAACACTGTCGATCGTCGATAGTTGGCGATTAAATCCGCACTTGCTGTTTTCACTTCGGCCATTCCCGATCGGCGGTTGATGTTGTGGTCCCAAAAACGATCCGTTGAAATATTTTAATACTTCTACCGGTAATAAGAACGAAAGCCTTGATTTCATGCGGAAGTAATCAGAAGCTTAACAGTTCACTCAACTACAAAATCATCAAAGTTCTTAAAACTAAACAAATACGCCTTCAAAATGAAGCCTTTCCTACCCCAAAATTCGTTGCTATTTACTTCTCTAAAAGTCTCAAAATATCGGCAATACGCAAAGTAAACGCTGGTCAAATCCAGATCTACTGACCCAGTTGTGAGTGTTCAAGATGGATGAATGCTTACAGTACCTTCCCGTGTAAAGCGCCGGCAAAGATTGCGGCCAACTCGGTACTGGAGCCATGAACGCCGGAATTTCAATTAAAGCCGGGACGGGCTTAGTTTTTTAGGCACACCGAAGGTGATCGGGATAAGATTTTGAACCCCTCAAACAGCGTTGATTGACAAGATCAGTTTGGTTTCCGCTAAAAACAGTTGTTTTTAAGGAAAATGTTAGGAACCTGGTAGGGACCTGATTTCTCTGATTATAGGGACCCAATGATAATTTTCTCTGATTCCAGGAACCAGAAGTGGGTCCCTACAGCACCTTAAAAAGTCCTGGTTAAAATAATAAATTTTCGCTCTGCAGTGGGTGCTGGGTTTCATGGTTGAGTACCCTTTTCTGATCGTATCGAAGTAACAAACGTTGCATCCTTTTGCGAAAGATTCAGAGACCGATGCTACAAACAAGCAATGAATCAAAGTGCTCAGAACATCATTGTTTTTACATTTTTGCAACATGTTGAACGCGTGGTTTGGAACCTTTCATATTTGAACAACCTCACAGAACAAATTGTTAGTTGTCTTCGCCCGGTCAGGCCTAAGTCGTATTTGATCCGTCGTCGAATCAGAACTTCCAGAGCGACGAGTCTGTGTCGAGGGGGTAACAAGACAGAAAAGATAACCAAACTTTTTCGCCATAATTTGATTACGTTATTTGCGAGTGTGAGCAACAGTTCCATGCTGCTTTATCGCGGTTTGTGAAGCTGCGTTTTATATGCATCCTCCGACCTGTTTGATGCCTCGCTGCTTTGCACTCGGCATGACCTCGATTATTATTATTATTATCCTTTAAAAAAACGACTTGGGCCAGTGATGTAACAGACGCCTTTGTGACCAGGTATCTTCAACGACAACATGAACAGCATTTTGCGCGGCGTGGCTGACGAGGTTGTGAACGGAAGAAGAGATCGCGAGGTCGACATTTGCTTCGGGCAACTTGGGGTTCAAAACTTCGTAGACGGTTAGTGGCAAGCCAATACTTCATGCGTAGTCCAGGTTCATTTCGTGCGTGCGGCTTTGTACTCGAACCGACTTGTAAATTTCAGAGATTTGGTTCCAAATAACTCTTGCTGGCCGCAAAATTTCCGTTTGGCCCTTTTCCAGGATAGACTTGGCCCCTTGCAAGAATTAGATCTGACCACCCTGGGTCCTGTCTGAGAAACCATATTTTTTAACTTTTTTGACTGATTGATGCAGATTTTCACCAAACTCCTACATCTGAAAGTTTTCGATTACAAAATTTTGTTAGGATCCTTAGAGTTTATGAGTTAATGTGAAAGTAAGTTCATCAGAATACCTGTTACTGGCTGTAGTTGTAGAGGTACCAGTGAGAACTGTTAAGTTACCTAACTTATTGTTACTTAGATGGTGCACGTGTTTGTTGTTTTCGTTCAGATTGTTGTTGATCGCTTTAGCACTTATAGAGGATAGTAAATTTGTCTCAGGTTATGGCTACACATGGAAATTAACTTGTTCCCTTACGACCTTTCATGTACTTGTTTTGCTGTTAAGCTACAATTGTCATTGAGGAACAATGCCATTTAATAAATTGCTAAGTACGGGTTCGTATGACTTTGTAACTGCTGATAAATTAGGAAAAAAATGGTTGGCCCTTTTTGTGACCCCTTGGCAAAGATCTGGCAACCCTGACCCTGTCAGCCGCTAGTTCTCACGTAAGAAAAAACACGCGAATCCTTGGTGAGAAGCATTTGCTGATACTAGCTTCACCAGATGCATGCAGCGGAAACGTGAGTGGCATTTTCGTGAGTCGGATGTCTGAACTGAAATGCGGCTGTTTTTAGCCAGGGAGAAAGCGTGCTTCATATACGCGTTCATCCAACAATACACCGACCTAGACGATTGGAGAAAGACTGTTGTTCGTCAAACTTTCAAGATAAAGGAACACAAGTTAGCTCATATTGAGCAAAACTTCAAGAACAACGTGCAGGAACAGATGTTCAGATGCGTCTACTTGTTCGCCCAAACAAACAAGCTCAGTAAGCGATAGGCGTGCGTGCACTAGATTTTTTTCAATCATATGACCGAACTTTTGAAAGATTAGATCCAATTCGGTCGTAATATCCGAAAAGTAGTGAATACTGTTACACGGCGAGTTTCTAAACCATTGCGGGGCAAATGGCCGAAATGTCTCAGCAAAAGAAAACCAGGCGCGTGCCGCAAGGGCGCGTACGACGCCCAGTGCGGTTGCTGGCATTGAACGATTTTCTCCCGTTCCTGTTTCCATGCGAGGCTGCTACTGGCTTTCGCGGCGCGTGCTGAAACAACTCGACCACTTAGCCAACGCTTTTAGTGTAATCGCTTTATATGCAAATTTGGTAGTCCTCCGCGATTGTCTCAGTTAAGCGTTTCGCGCCGTTTTGATAAACCATTAAGAAGCGTGGTCACGAAAAAAGAAAGCCTTGCTTGCGACATCGTCGAGTCGAAAAATCGTCCGACGAAGTACAATCGCACAACATGCGTCACAAAAAGCTCAGAAACAAACAACCGGGTCGCCTCCATGCTTCATTTCGTGTCGAGCGAAAAATCGAACTGATGCCCAACACTTCTCGTGCAGTTTCAACGCAACAGCTCATCGCACAAGTGAAGAGCCTGGGTTTGATGATACCCCCCGAGTACCAGGCCGATGTGGTCGATGCACCAGAGGGCGACACGGAACCGCTGGACTTAAGGTTAGGTTTGGTGTTGTTTTGCTTCGATATTGAGGTTTCTGTAAAACGGGTTCAAACAGGTTTCGAATCGGCGTCAAACATTTCAACCGCCTACACTGCGTGGGTGTGCGTAGAAGAAACTTTGACGTTTTTGGTGTAGACGCTTCTTGGCAGATGTCAAAGTTGCAAAATTGAGAAATAACTACTGAAGCATTTTGAGTTTATTTTTAACTGCAGTCTATCGAAAACGGCACGAAAAATATTTTTAACTGCAGTCTATCGAAAAAGTCTATCGAAAACGGCACGAAAAATATGGGAAGCATGTTACAAGTGATGTATTGGCTTTTATTCTAACACCGATGTTATTGAAAAAAATTCAATGAAATGAGCTTCAACGAGATTCCTTGCGTCTTATTGCATCCAATGTAGATGTTGATGAAACAGTTATGTAGAATTTCAAATGCTGTGCAGGAACTTTCTGCCAGGAACCCATTGTCGCGATGAATTATTTTTAGCGCTACTGTTCTTAGTTGCGCCAGACAACAGGTTGCTAGTCTGCTTGCTGGCTTGATCAACACATCCACAGCTGCGTAGTTAATCCCATGCAAACTGTATCGTTTCGGCAAACATTGTCAGTATCTTGCGTTTAAAAGTGAAAGTTGATCCTTTTTTTCTTTTACACTCGTTACTGGAAAATTTTTAAATTGAATTTATATTTTTGCGTTTGGGCAAAGTAGCGGGTTTGGTATTCCATAAGGTTTTGGAAACACGGTTTAAAAACATGCTGACGTCAGCATCCCGAAACGTCACTCCTTCAAAATGCTGTAAGATTTTGAGGTAATCATCAAAACGGCCCGTATGTGCGAGACACTTCAGTACAGTTCAAATGAATCTAACCAACTTGTTTTGTATTATTGGCTTAAGAGCGCGTCGTCGATATTATCAGGAAATATTCGCCGCGTTCTGTCATTGCATTCGAATTTTGAAAATACCGTATCAAGATCGTGTTGCGGTCTTTGTCGTACGCTGCTTTTGATGGCGCAAAACAAACCTTTGGCCTAAGCTTCTGCTAAAACGGGAACTTTTTCTTATGTGTTTTTTTGACTTAGTAACCTAAAGTTAACACCCGGGAAACACTGTGGATCTTGCAGAACCACGAAACGAGAAGTCGAAAAAGACACTAAATCCCGGGAACTCCTGAACCCGGGGTCCTGGTTTTCAGACCCTATTCGCACAAAATGCATCTGAGGCTTATTTTGGTTGGATTCTTTTCAAACAGTATTATGTTTCAAAATCAGTTAAATTTGCAATGCATTAATGATGATAACAGGAGTTTGCAATATGTCGTTGATGGTATTGTTTTTTTTCGAAACTTCTACAGTTTCAATTTTCAACGTCTTACAACCATTTCTCTCAAATTTTTCATAATTTTTCTTGACTTAGTGGGAAATTCTTTGCAGGAAACATACTGCAACATTGTGGAAGATTTAGTTTTCGATGTGCTTCATTATTTCAGATGACCGACGCCATGGCGCGCGAAGCTTTCTTCTGGTAGCTCCACTCTCTGGCCCCGTATCATCTTCAAAAGTTCTTTGCTAAGAATGGAGACACTGAGACAGTAGCGTTTGCGGATTAGCGCAATCGCTCATCGCACGACGTTCGGAAGCGCGAAAAGCGCGTCGCTTTTTTCATCATCCGTCCAACGGGTGCACTGTCTCGGAACAGTCGCCCCCCCCCTCGCTTTTTTAATTCTTCGTGAGCAGCGTTCAATCCCAAGCACTCTCCCTTTTCTCACTGGCCTTCGGCCGCAGACACATCGGGTCATTTGACCCGCAAAAGCCCGCAGCAACTTCTTCAGTGCCCCTGCTATGTCTCCTATTGTTTTCCGGTGGAAATTAGTTTTCACTCAAACCGGAAACAGGAAAACAGGTTCTCACTGGAAACTCGTTGGTCGGCAGCTAACGGATTTTATGGCTAATGAGCAGAACTTACATTTTATGCGCCCTTTTGAGCTACAAGCTGTGTATGCGGTCGGCGAGAACTGCCTGCTGCTGTTTTGTTTTTAAGCCATTATTTGCATGGCGTACTGGGGATCATGTTAGACGTTGTTCGTGCACTTGAATGCTGAAGTTATCTTCAGCGAGGTTGACGCATTTCATGCGAAGACTCACGATCGTGTCTTAGATAGCTGACCAAGTTTCGTATTTTTTTTTTATTTGTGGTGAATCTCAAGCGCGCAGCTCCTGACTGATAACCATGGCTGGATCAAAACACTGGGTCGAAAAATAATCTTTCGATTGCACTGTTTTTCGCTTGTTATGAAAGTGATTGGTGCCTTGTCTAACTTTCAGGTCGCCACGAGATACAGGTTTGAACATTTTGCTGCCAAGGCGGTGCTAACTCAATTTTTTGGTGTACTTTTTCGACATCAACCAGTAAAATATGCTGAAAAGATTTATAATAAAATGGTAGTTTATTGCACATTCGTGGTCCATACAGAAGCGGTCATAGACACAAGCACAAAAAATGATTAGCCACACAGTAGCGCAATTTGCACATGACCAACATGGAGAGGAGCAAAACACTTTATCATCACCACAACTGTATTGTCATTCACAAGAGCACAAAAAATGGTTGGCCATACAATAGCGCATTACAGAATCGATGTTTGCACATGACCAACATTGAGAGGAGCAAGCCGCTTTAACAGCATTTCTTACTTTTTGTATGCTTGGTGTGCACACATTTCCCACACATTTTTTAATACATAAAAGCAGTCCCGTCGCCACGGGGGGCTTTGGTGGGCTTAGACCCCCCTAAACAAAGCTCCAAGCCCCCCAAATTGAAAAATGAAACACTACAAATCAGTGGAATTTTTTGTCAAATTTGAATGTCAATCCCCCCTGCACAAACGAAAAGCCCCCCAATTCACGACTTTCTGGCGACTTTCTTCTGCCCAAAAAGCAACACAGATGAGACGCAAAAACCGAAACAAGTAACCAACAACTACTGCATTTGGTCTCCATCACACAGGAGCGTTAACAATTGAGGCAAAATGAAGATTTGTAAAAAGCATCAGACATTTGAAGTGAACGAATAAAAAAGTTGGATGAAGATGCATAAAAAATATATATCATCGATTTTCGATACTACCGTATTTTTCGCACCATAAGGTGCACTTAAAATCCATTTATTTTCTCAAGAATCGAAAGTGCTCCTGACGTATGAAACTGGTCCTTTCTCATCTAGAACCATTGTATGTGGTAAGCCAGCGGTTCTCAATTCATTTTGAAGCCCACATCCCGTCCGGAAGGAAAAATCATTTTTGCACTATTTGATGTCTTGTTTTTTGTATTACCGGAGAAGCTCGCACCCCCTGGAGGTGCGAGCACGCTATTTGAGAACCGCTGTGGTAAACGGTTCTGTTTATTTAATTGCCAGTTACGGTTTTATTTGTGGAAACAGAGCATAGTGTTACGTAATAAACCCACAGTCTTTGCAATGAGCAGCGTATTTGTTTCCAAGAGGAGCTAGCATCTCCCCGGTACTCTTCAACCTTTTTGTTGTGGTGCACACTTGTAGATGTTTTGACGAACCCATATTTAAACGGTAAACCGAGATGAAAAGCGATATGAAAATCATCCTGCAAAGAGACTATTACACCACAATATTACATAAAACTCATAAAATTGAGGAAATAATCTGTTTAGTGTGACATGTTTGTGATGCACCCTTGTGAAGGCATTTTAGAGAGAGAAAGCCGTTCAGCGTGCGTCAAAAAACGTACCTACGTCACAGCGGCGAGGCCTTTCTCCAGGGCCTCGCTTTTTCACTGACGCTTTGCTTGCCCTGACTGACTACATTGACGCGCACGACTTTTATTTCATTTTATTCGTGTCCGGCGGATTAGGCATGTGTGACAGATTGAGCTCCCTCGTGTGTACGGCAATCTGAGGGAGTCCGATTAACTCCCTCTTATGTTATTTGAGTTTTGCTTCATTGAATGCGCTTCATGGTCCGAAAAACACGGCAATTGTTTCTCACCAAGGCATCAAGAGTTGGCGTCCTTTTCTGTGACGTCGCGTCACAATGCACAGAGTTCGCGATCGGGAAGTACTCCAAGAACGTGGTGGCTCCAAGAAAGCAAGAGAATGAAACTTTGTCGAGTGGGGGGTTCCTACTGTTGCTTGCCGGTTGCAATCGCAGACTTGGGGTTCTTTTCAGTCCGCATCACCCGTAAGGGGCCGCAACACTACCTGCGCGCAGACATTCTTAATTAAGACATCTTTGATTTGCATGATTGATTAAAGACTTAGTATTATGAAAACGGCGGGAATACTTCTTTACTTCCCAAAGTATTTATTGCAAAGTGAAAAGTTACGAACATATTTGATCTGGTGAAAAGAAAACGTAAGCACGCAAATTTTGTTGCTTGTTGCAGGAAACGCAATGAAATTTAGGGGTTCCCAACCTTTTTTCTTCTGTACCCCAAAAAAATTTTGTTTTGACTTTACATTTCTTACAATTCATAATCAAGAACTAGCTTTCAAACCTTTAGAAAGGAATTTAAATTCTTCAATATGAAGAAAATTGAACATATGGACAAGAAAGGATGACACAGATTAACGTTTGGATATACTCTACAAAATATAAAAACTTGTTGGAAATACGTGCAAATTAATCAAATGAAAAGGTCGACTTTGAAAAGTTTGCTAATGTATTTCAGTTCAATAACTCTTTTCATCCAGTTTCTTGCTTATGTTGCTAAGCTTTTAAGCGGTTTTTAGCAGGGTTGCAGAGTCCAAAGAAGACTAGGAGTCGGATTTTTTTATCCGACTCCGGAATGCAGTTGAATAATAACTCCTGCCTATTGAAATGGTACAATTTATTTTGAGACTTTGTTGAAACAAAGAATTCTTGCTGCGTACCACGATTTCCATTGATTGCTAGTAGCTACAAAGTTGTTGACAACCCAACTTCATGTTATGCTAAGGAGTCGGATATTTTGAAAAGGTCGGAATTGGAGTCAGACATTTCACCTCCGACTCCGCAACCCTGATTTCTAGATTTCGTCTTACTTGACAAAGGCGTGTCAAATCCTGACTTGCATAGGCATGTTGTCGAGAATAGAATGAGCACTGCTAGTGCAGTTGCACAGTCTTGGAAACATAACCATAGCTGAGCACAAATACTCCTTCAAAGTTTTACTCTCAAACTTTAGTTCAAGAGCACGAATTGAACACAGTTTTGTAAGAACATCTTTCACCTCTCCATCATCTAACGGTAACATTTTCTCCAAATTGAAAGAGCATGAATTCATAATCCAGAAGTTTCCACCTTCCCTGCGTCAAAATATCTATCACATGACGTCGACAGCACTTCCAAATGAGCCACAATTTCTTCACAAGCGCTAGGAATCAAACAGTAAATGTCATTAGTGCATGGATTCTCATTACTAAGTCTGGGACCGTTCTCGCAGAAGCTATGTCTGGTTAACAGACCCTATTAACTGCCCGTTTACTACTCATTTCTCACCGGTTCACACCAGAAAATACACACGCCAGTGAAGCACACAATTCTTAGTTTTATAGCTTTTATTCGTCACGACATATATATTCAAATATAACAAAATGGTACTCACCAAAGTACGATATTTCGTAATATTCAAGTATTTCTCGACATGTTACAACGCTCACATAATTTTCATATCTTAATTCTGTTCGTTATGATTCGCGATAAGGAGATCAACAATCCATTCGGATCGGTTCTCCTGTTCAAGCAATTTGCTTATACAAATAAGACTCAATTTTATATGTCTCGATAATATTCACTTGGTAAAACTACTCGATTGCATCCAATATACATGTTATTAAATATTTCACTCCAGTGCGTACTACCTTAAAAATAACTGCACTCAGTGAGTACGTACGCATTCAATCTACTGATACTGAACTGATATCGTCATGCTCACGTTTCACTGCTAGCGAGATGCGTTTCCTTCTGCGCGGCAAGGAGTGATAGTTCAGGCGGAAATTTATCATTAATTAAAATTTCGAATGTTGCTGTTTTCAGACGAAAGTAAGTTCAGTCAAGAGGGGTTGATCCGGAGAAGGACCAAAGTAGTTTTTAATGACCGCTGCTAAGCTGGGTTCGACCCAAGCGGATT
>JGI24158J21664_10009244_pt1 | contig 13153 bp, 4 predicted proteins | sample Ectturendosymbi3_FD_21664 | JGI IMG/M metagenome (IMG submission 21664) | reverse complement strand
CTTGGAGCCGTGCTGGATTCAGTACATATTGTTTTTTGTTTCTTGAGCTTTTTTGGCTGTTATATGGGAATGAATGTACAGACCATAAGGTGTCTGCTACAGTGAATACAATTTTGTTGTGATAAACTGAGCTGTGTCGAGCGAAACTGGTGGGTCTAAGTTTCTTAATTGTTAACTTGGGCATGTCATGGACATTTCCACTAACCAGTGCTCTCGCGCAATTGTCCTAACTGTGTAGTGGTTCTCTTCTTTTAGAAGTGGACTGCCGCACCTCCCACCACGCCTGGACCTCAGCCCCCATCATCTAAATCCGGTGTAACAACTGAGGAAAAACCACTGCCAAGCGGTCAGTAAACAGTTCTATTTCTCGAGCGAAGTTGTAACATCCCAAAATTGGTGTTACGTATCAGGCAATCGCCACATGCAAAAATCGACATCATGTTATTTGCGTCTCAACACATGGAGTTGAATAAAATTTTAATAACATAAAAAATTTTAGCAAGCTTCTGGTGATAAAACAATTCATTGCGTTTTTCGTTCGGACCCGGACACGGAGCCACTTTTCCATTTCGGCAGTAGCATGAGTCTGTGTATTCATTTCCTAAGTAAAAACACGGGTAAATTTCGGTTGGATGGATGATGGTAGCCCGAATTTGAACAGGTTTCGGAATTTCAAGTTTGAAAAATTTCCGGACCTGGACCCGGACTCGGATTTAAAAATTTTGGAATCGGTGTGGAGTCGGAGTCTGAGAAAGTGACTCCGGCATCTCTGCTTGCCACCTTCTCCACTTTTGTCCACTAGCTGACAAGACTTGTTTATCGACTTTTTGACATTGCGTAATGATTCGATCTCCTGTGGGAGTGTGAGACAAGGTTAAGTTACTTTGTGTGCTTGTTGAGACCTTCCTACATGGTGTGGCCTTTCTTCCGCAGACAACAGTGGTTGTTTCTTTCCGAAGATTTGGACAGACTTTGCCTTGCGCTGAGGCGAATCCAAGAGGTCACTAGACTATGCTTCAGTTCTCTGAACTGTTCAGGGTTTGCGAACGTAAACGTTCTTGCTCCCCAATGCGGATAAGTAAAGCAGGCTAACTGCTAGTGCTTAGGTTACATGTACTGTGGCTACAAGCTTCACTCAGCCAGGATGNTAATTATATGTATGCAGCTTGCAGCTTGTGAAGCTTCGGTCTCTTGTTCATCTATTCTACTATAGTAATGATGTGCTGTGTTAATCTTTTCGTGTGTTGCAGCTGCAATAGAATACTGTCACGCTCAGCTGCTGAGTTTTTTCTTTGTATGTTTCTGTATAAGTGGACATGGATAATGGTAATCAAGAGTCTAAAAGTAAAATTACTCTGGGTTAAGGATGGGCAGCTGTAGGTAGTGTAGCTGCAGTCATAGATTTCACTGGTAAGCACAAGATTTTTAAAACTTGTTGTATTGCATCACACCAAAAACTACCCGTAATTCAAGATCTATTCTTGTGTAATAAATTGCATGTGCTTCTGTGTTTTTACTTGTGTTTTAATCAAGCACAGCTTCTTGTAGTAAAGTAATGCATGTAGATTTAAGAAACAGCCTGATAAATGAGTGAAGCACTTAAAATGAGAAAAAGTGAATGGAAATACATGTTATTGTTAGGAACTGGAAAACCACACAGCAGTAATGATAGTACAGCTATATGTCCAACCCAAATGGCTTACTGTGCCAAAAATTATGTCACTAGCCTCAACTACCTAGGGCTGCACATGGTAGTCACTTCGTTCAACTAGTAGTAAAAATCATCAGAACCCACAAAGGGTTTGAAAAGGTGATTTTGGGTAGTTAACACTTAAAGAGCCGGCGTACGATATATTCATACCTAGATTTCGGCCTAAAAACAGCAGTTTTTGGTTGCCTTACCAATACCATAGCTTCTCTGCCGATTGCGCTAGAGACCTGCTCAAGGACTCAAACAGATCGGCCAGTCTTCTAGTCTGCACTCGAAAAAAATTGTTTGGTTTTAATTTTAGATTTTTAGTGAGTGATGTCATAAGTGACGTAATTTTGGGGGCCCACCCCTCGACCAAAGTGTTTAGCTGAAGTTTTTATTGGAAACTAGGCTTGAGTCCGAATCTTTTAAGCCTTTGATCAACTTTCTAGCATTTTTGGGTCAAAAGTTAAGATCTAAAATAAACAAATTAATTAATTAGCTAATAAGTCAAATATTTTAACTACTTTAGATCATCATTTTTGAACCTGAAACCTCAGCAGGTCATCCAGAGTATCAAAAGACTTGGATTGTAGCCTAGTTTCAAATAAAAACTTNAGCGAAATACTACCATCTAACGGTTGNTGCCCAGGGACAGGTAAAGTAGGCCATAGTGGCCTAAAAGTTTTCCACTTATGACGTCACTCACAAAAAATCTGCACCCCCAACCAAAAAATTTTTTTGAGTGCAGACTAGAAGACTTGCCACGTCTTTTGACACTTCAACCAGGTCTGTAGCACTTTACGGACCGGAGAAATTCCCGTGCAAAGCCACATGCGTTTCGGTGTTTTTTTCGGAAATCCCTAAAAGTGACCAGACGCCAAAGTGTTAATGGCTTTTGTACAAGCATCAACGCATATGGTTACCAATAATAGTCCCTATTGAATTTAAAGACCTTTTTTGACAAGTACCTAAACTCCAAACTGTAAATGTGAACACAAAAGTTTAGAATGAAAACCGGTTCCATGAAAAGTGCAACCACTACTACCAAAACGAAAGGCGTCTGATCATGGTGAAAACTAAACTGAAAACCATGTGCACAGTAGACATAGGTGTATCCGCTCAACTATTATGACGCTACCATTGTTTTTTGGTCATTTTTCAGTCATAGACAAATGTTTTTGAAATGACTAAAAAAATTAAAGCAATTTCAGTCAGCATGTTTGAAAATACAGGCTAATGAACACTGTTACGGTGAGTTTTAATACAGCTGTAAGACAATGACCAAAATATCTCAGCAAAAAATGACTGAAAGGTCTCAGTGAAAAAACATAGCACTGCCTCTAGAGTGACAAACTCAGCATTTTATTTGAACCGCGTCATCACTGACTGACCTATAACCACTTCCTCATAAAAACTTTAACTATCTACATGTTCTTCTTGGAGTGTTGCATGAAATATAAGACTTGGCAAATCTTTTGCATGCAAGAAAAGGTGAAAAATCTTGCAAGTACAGAAATGCTTAAGACGAATGGTTAACACAGTGCTAAGAAAATATTGTAGTGTGCAAGTTGGATCTGATTTTAGTCACCCTCAGTGCATAACCAGTGTTGCTCCCCACCACTTGCCTCTCCTCAATGAATAGATATCATCATTGTGAAAGGTATATGAATAAAAAACAAAAATAGTTAATAAGAATGGATAGAATTGAGTGACAGAGGTGCCTGCTCTATGCGTTAAGGTGGATTAAGAAAATAAGTTTGTTTGCAAATAAAAACAAACCACCTTCCTTTTGATTCTCAAGACTATCAAATGACTATATATTAATAGAGCCATTGTATTGGCACACTTAGCTACAGCTTGACTTGTGTGAATTACAAGGTCAAAAATAATGCTGAAGATAGTCAATAGTGTCTATGTGGTCTTGGAGGTTTGCATTGCATTTTGGCCTCAAAAACTTCAGTTCAGATTGCTGCAAAGATGCTTTTCAAAAGAGCAAAACAAAGCTTTGTTCTAATGTAGTTCATTATAGGACATTTGACTGCTTGTGCATTCAGATGTCTGTTATGCCAGTTCTTTGTTAACCTGGCATGTTCTAGAGTCATCCCACCATTTGTTGTGAATACAAAAATATTCAGAAAATAATACTTTTATATAAAGTCCGATTATTTGGTTGTATTGATCTTTTATGTCCTTTTTGTGATGTTCTTAGACCGTGAAGGCAGGAAGTATAAAATAGGTGATGAGACTTAGTTGAGACAAAAAAAATTCTTCACTTCATTAAGCTACAATGAACAACTAAAAAACAATCCTTTGGTCTGCATGTCAGATTGATTTGATGATAACACTTTTAAATTTTTGCTCATTTTCAAGTAATTTTTTCCCCAGGATTTTGAAAACGTTAAGTAATCCACAACCACCTGGTAGTCTTCACAAATATCACAACATGTGTTACATTCTCTGCAATAAAATGTGATCATTCATGACTTGTCATGTGTGGTTGCCATGTCACACATATGATGAAACTGCTTGCACCATGTAAAATATGCCATTGACAACTGCGACAAAATCCAGATTAGTTTATACATTATTATTGATCACTGAAATTACACTGTGAAGCAAACTGTTTGTACCAGTGTTCTTGTCTGATCAACAGGTTGCAAAATGTCAGTTTAAGTGTAACTAGTTGGTATAAAAATTTAACACCCATTTGTTTATTTTCATTCGTTGTTTTGCTGTTTTAAATTAATTATTGGGAATTCATCATAGAATATATGAGGCTATGGTCATAATGGCATCACACAGCATTGGTGTTGTGGTAGGAAAGGTGCTACAACTTGTCACATCCGTAAGTTTGGCCCATTTTTAACTTTTTTTTTTTGCATAAATTATGATGAGACTCACAAAAGCCAACTCTTGAAAAGAACCAATTGGCACTTGTACAAGGCTTGCATGTAAAATCTATTTACAACATTGCTAATTTATGTGCCTAAATCACACTGATTAAACATTATTAAATGGCAGCAGTTAGTAACATGTCTTTGCACATATCAAGAAAAGACGTCAGAGATGACATTCCTGAGTAAGCATCAAAGTATGCTCCCTACAGTTTACATAATTCAGTATAAAAAAGCCACTAAGGTGTTTCAAGGAATGTCAATGACAATGTTACTATTTAGTGCTTGGCAAAAATGCAAGTAGCTGTAATATGTCTGCAGAAAGAAATTATCAAATTTACATAGAGAGCATTTAAACATTTTCCATTTCCAGCCTGCTTCATTGTAGTGCATTGTAATGTCACTTAAAAGTAGTAAATCGTGAATGATAAAACAAGCAACTACTAATCCTAAAAACATTTTCTACTTCAAATCAACATAGCACTTCCTACCATCATCCAGTTCAGTCTCTGAGCTTACTTAGTAAAAATATTTTGACTAAATTAAAAAATTTGTTGTTTCTACAAGATATCAGTGGGTTTTAAATTTGAATTTTGATTGCTTGACACCTTTGGAGCCAGCCTGGTTTTTCCTTTAGGTCCCATGTGAACAACTTAAAAGGCTATCACTTAGCAAATAGAGTTTTTTGTCAGTGATGTCATAAGTGGAGGACTTTTAGGCCACCTTGGCCCTGTGTGCCAACCGCTAGGTGGTAGTATTTCGCTGAAGTTTTTACTAAAAACTAGGCTACAATCCGAGTCTTTTGTAGTAAAAATATTTGACTAATTAGATAATCAATTAATTTGTTTATTTTAGATCATGATTTTTGAACCAGAAATGCTAGAAAGTTGATCAAAGGCTCAAAAGACTCAGAATCGAGCCTAGTTTCCAATGAAAACTTCAGCGAAACACTTTGGCCTAGAGGTTGGGCTCTAGGCCAGGCAACACGAGCCAAAATGACCGCAAAACTACGTCATTTATTACGTCACAAAAAATCCGCACCCCACAACCAAAAAATTTTTTTCGAGTGCAATCTAGAAGATTGGCTGATCTGTTTGAACCATTGAGCAGCTCTCTAGTGCAATCGGCGGAGGAGCTAGGGCATTGGTAAGGCAACCGAAAACTGCTGTTTTTTAGGCCGAAATCGAAGTACGAATGTATGGTACGCCAGCTCTCAAGGTATTAAATTTTTTTAATGGATATATACTATTATATAAACATATAATTTTTTTTGCCTGAAGCATGTGTGGCCAAGATACAGTCGTATCTTCATAACACCAGCCCTTACATTTAAAAAAATGAAGTCAATTGAAGTTGCACTATTTGAGTTATAGGTATTTAAAATATCATCATGCTTGAATGCACATAAAAAACATGTTGCCTTATAACAATGATTAACCAGGGTTCAAAGGTCACCAATGAAAAACTTCCTGTGTTGTTTTGTTCAGCATGGAGCCTTCCACTTCACTGCACAATATTGAATGAAAATATTCAGAGATTAAGGAGTGACAATCAACTGAAGTTCCAACAGCAAAACTCCAAGAATTTTTTGGTCCAATTCTCTCGAAAAACATCAAAATTTCAAATGCTCATAATTTTGGAAAGACAGGTCCGATTTTAAAAATTCCAACTTTGTTGAGCTCAGAAGCCTGAGATTTGAACACTTATAAAATTTCGTGAATTTTGGTGTGAGTCAGATGAAAAATCCCCATTTTGGTGGATCACCTGACATGGAATGACCCGGACCCATAACCAGTATTTCCAAATTTTTAAAATCATGTTTTCTACTTCATTATCAAAATTATAATGTGTTGTATGGTTTACCTTTTTTTCAGAAACTTAAAAAATCAGGATTTATGAGCTAAAATTTTTCAAATTGCAACAATTTGAATATTTTTCTATGATTTTTAAATTAATCTGATTAATGATGATGCTTCTGTTTCGGCTGTGACGGCTGACGCATGCTTCATGGTTTATCTTGTCTGCTTGTTTATGAAAACGCACCTGCCAGCACTGCTGCAAGATGTCATGACTTGCTTCGTTGTGCTTTCTTGCGCAAGTTGTCTGGATGTGTGAGGAATATAACAGCGTTTTGTCAACACCTACTGAGGCCCATAAAATCAATCGTTTTGGCCGATAGCGATATATTGGCCAGGCTAATATATCGGTCTATCACTTTGCAACTCCATAACTTCTCCGTCAACTGCACTAGAGACCTGTTCAAACCCTCAAAAGATGTGACAAGTCTTCAAGTTTGCAATGAAAAAAAACTGTTGGGTTTCGTTTTTTTGTGAGTGACATCATAAGTGGGGTAGGTTTTTATCTGTTTTGGCTAAGGTTTCCTGGCCTAGGGCCCAATCACTAGATGAAAGTATTTCACTCAAGTTTTTATCAGAAACTAGGCTAAAATCTGAGTCTTTTGAGCCTCTGATTGGTTTTCTAAAGTTTCTGGTTCAAAAGTAATGGCCAAAAAAATATAAATTGGTAAACTCTTGAACCAGAAACGTTAAGCATGTACAGAATATAAAAATTATATCCATTTTCAGAAAATATCAGACATTATATCTATGGATACAAGTCAGATTTTTAAAACTTTTTTAAACTAAAATAATCAGTGATTGGAATGTGCTTTCAATGATAATTTTCCAGAGGTACATGGATTGTGCATGTACCAAAATTGTTCTTGCAATTTTGTACCTAATTTCTAGAAAGGTATCTTTGTGTTATTAAGTTCCTGTTAATAGACCTTTGAAGGCATTTTATTTTTGTTCTGGTGTCCTTTCGACAGCTATTTCCAGCTGTCTGTACATGTGAACTAAGTTCTAAGCTTGTCATAAGTGTGAAAGAGCTGCTTTAGCTGCAAGGTTGTGAAAAGCCACAAACACCCATGCAAGGCAGATGTGACAACATGCAGCTTTGGACTAAAAACCTCTGGGTTAAAATTTAGGAACTACTGTGACATACATATGTGGGTAAAATTGAGGAGCCTGCTATTATTTCAGAAGAACCTTTTCAATGTTAAAAGTTTTATTCAAATTTGGTCTGTTTTTTTTTTTATTCAATGAAGTGTACTACCAATTAAGGTTTTACTGAACTGTTGTAAAAGCTGTTGTGAAGTATGCCTGCATGTCTGCAAGAAACAACTTCATCAGATTTCAAGAAGTACGTCTTATTTTTTATTTTTTCATATCTTTACTGTACTAATTGAAGAAACTGTGAACAACCAGATGTTTTGTATGCCATGTTTTTACACATAGAAACAACAAAAATTGTGTGTTGTTAAAAGTTCTTGATTTGACTTGTAATAATTTAGCGTGCCGATGCCATCAAGGCAAAGACTTGCAAAATGTTGCTTGTGCACAGTGGACTTTTAACAGTATCTGTTAAGTATAAAACTTACGGAAGTTATTGGGTAGTGGAGAGTTATATCTTCAATTTCATAAAACATTTCCATTTTCAGAGAGCGTAGAAGAGAAAGAAGCAGAGATGCTGCACGGTGCAGACGGCATAAAGAGTCAGACACATTTCAAGAGATATCAGACATTGTTCCTATTTCTCACGAACTTGTAAATAATTTGGACAGGTACAAAGATTTTGACGTATGCGTTTTAGATATTTTACTGTTGCCTGGATAGCACTTTGTGTTCTTTCATCCGTTTGAGTGCCTTTAAGCCAGGGGTGGGGAACCTATCTACTACCGGTATCACGGGCCGCATGAATTGTTGATTATCGCTGGCGGGCCGCATGTAACAATTAATTTCATCCTAAAATTCTACCTTTATCTTACTACGAGTGGTAGAGGCTTCTGGCATACTGTCTAAGTAACTGCTTATCATGGAGCTTGTTTTTTTACGCGATCTTGTACTCTAAATTGGATATTCTGATGCGGGCCGTGTCAAATGTTCACGCGGGCCGCGTTTGTGTTGTGTAACAACTCAAATGATATGAAAAAAACGGCACAAAGTAACGTTAAACTCATATACATGCAGGTCCTCGGTAATGCGGCTAGTAAACAGTTTCATCAAGCTACGGCAGAGTTTGTCTGGTAAGACAGAAGGTGCGCAACGTTCTGCAGCTTGTGGTGAGTTTAAAACAAGCATGGAAATGATCATTTGCCCGTGTATATACCTACGTAATGTGTTGATCTTGAGCAGGTGTACAAGTAAAGCAAGAGAATTTCCATGAGGCCCATCTTGTTTCAAGTGAAGACTTCGTTAATGCTCTTAATGGCTTTTTGCTTGTATTATCTCCGGATTTTGAAATACTTTACGTTTCTGACAATGTCAAGGAATATCTTGGTCGATCCAAAGTAAGGTTTTATGCTTGTGTGTTATTTACATCTGTTGTCTACTCACCAGTATGATGCCAACGTTGTTATTGTGTACTTCAATGTGTTGTACAAAGAAGAGCTGGTGATAATTGTTTGTATCACTGCAAGAACTTGTTAATCAACACATTTTAAATTTCAGCTTGATCTGATAGGACAGAGCCTTGTTACACTCGTGCACGATGGCGACCATGATGAAATTCGCAATTGTTTCCATGGCACTAAAGGTATGTTCGCGCAAGTGTGTTTTATAATTCCATGACAAAAAATGTTGCCAACGAATCGTATATATCAGCCCTCGCATTTCTTTGTTTTTTTTTAATAACAGGTAATAACCCGCAGAGATCATTCTTCCTACGAATGAAGAGCACTTTGACCGTCAGCGGCAAAAGTATTAATTTGAAGTCAGCATCTTACAAGGTACGCCTGCATTGCAACTCTCCTGCTTTTCTCGTGTAAGGCCGTGCCAACATTGTTCTTAGCCAGAGGTGACGAACATGCGGCCTGCAAAAAGAATTTCGTGCGGCCCGCGAAGCATTCAGGCGAGACCAGCAGTCTTGAACTAACAGTTTTCATAGTATGAATAAAAAGTTGTGCGGCCCGATTACTCAGCGGTAACTGACAAATTGGCCCGCCATAGCAAATAGGTTCGTCACCCCTGTTCTAAGCCTATGCCAGTGACACACGCCCCATTCCTGCGTTTAAAAGCACGTTGTGCGTTGGCTGTGCGCCTGGTTTACCCGCCATTGCTGGTCGGGAGCCGACCACGTACGCAGTTCTCAATCGATTGTTTTCATTGACTACTGCACTAGGTTGTTCGAGTTGAATCTCGTCTTGATCTGAACAGCTCAGAATATATATTTTTATTGCGTGTGGATACACCCACCCATTGTAGCTGAAACAAGAAGGGAACTTGGTAATTCGCTTTGCTGGATACCTGTTTGTTTGTGGCAGTGTTTTTATTTCAATGTGTGGAGATAATATTGCTGAAAGTACAATTTGTCGCCTATCAAGATTGTTGAAATGCTAATATTATACCTTGTGTAAATACTGCTATATGGTAATCAAAACTCACCATTAGTAAGACGTGCGGTTTAGAGCGGGCTTGGAACTTCATGAGGCTATTGATAAACTACAGGAAATTCAATCATCACCATGCAATCACTCATCGTAAAAAAATTTTCCAGAACGCACGACATTCTTCCTGTTTGTTAAATCTTATCTGGTTTCCCCATCATTGTTTTTGTAATTCTACTGCAGTGTGTTACTGACAGTAGCAATTTTAATGGTGCGTTAAATTCACTGTTGTTCAACATGCGGCTTGCTTGCTAAGACTTATCGAGTTGGTCAGGGTACACCGTACAGCCATCATGCGATTACAGCCCATGCTGCGCTCAAATTCGCCAAGTTGTTTGTTCGATCGCTTCCGCCTCGTGGAAGAAAAAGGCGACTTAGTTTCTTTCGATAGTGGTGCTGAACGCGCTCTTCTTTTCTCTTCATTGCAAAGCTAATCGTTGTGGAACCGTCTGGAGCATTCGCTTTTCAACCATGGAATGTATTTACCATATCACATTTCGCGACAGTATGGCTGGAGGTTGAAAACTGCGCTGCGATGTATTATTTTTACCAGTGCTGGAGCGCTGTCAACAAACGCTCATATTTTCTCCAATGCTGAGCATTTGGTGCATTTGAGAATGTACTCTCGCATTCTAAGTTTAGAAATGTATACGTCCATGTCCAGTTTTCTTTTACTTCTTCGTATGTCGATGATATTATGAAAACAAGTGCTTGTTTTTCGAAACAGATGCTACATATTGGGAAAACAGATGCCGTTCTTTGCTTTTAGTTTTGCGTTCGTCAGAACACAATAACGCAACGATGCTCTTGAACTTGTTTTTTTATTTGCAGGTTCTACGGTGTAGCGGCTTCCGCAAGCCAATGAAAGGTAGTGTAAGAACTTGCGTTTCCGCTAAGCGGCACGTATCGTCTGGTAACCCCACGCTGCTTTTAACCTTCACGTTGTTTGTAGATGACGCGGATTCCAGTCTGTTCATTGTGCAGGCTCAGCCAATTCCTCACCCCGCAAACATCGAGCATTTTCTTGACAGCAAAACTTTTCTCACGCAGCATACCCCAGATATGAAGTTTTCGTACTGCGACGACAGGTAAGCGAGTTTACCCTTCTCACTTATTAAGACTTCGTCAACGTCAGCTTGTATGTTTCTAGGCATTTGATCTCATATATATTTCAAGCAACACCTAACGCAAACCAGTTGTTTCATCCTGAACCGTGTTGACGGTAGAAGTCACTTAAACCTGTGGCAGTCAGGGCCGAATTAAGGGGGGGGGCAAAGGGGGCAATCGCCCCGGGCCCCCCTATGCAAGGGGGCCTCCCGTCATGAAATTAATATGTTTCAAATAAAATACTCGTTTGAAAAATTTTCGTGATTCACAACCGAGACAGGAATACAGCTCGATATTATATTCCTCTGTTGCGTTAAGTAACAAGGGTCCCCAGCAGCAACTGACTTTTCTACAAGTTTGACTGTCTGCCAGTTTTAGTAATCGCTACTGAAAAACCTGTAAGTATTTTGGTTTTGTTCAATACAAATATCTTTGATTTCGTTGGTAACGTTTTCCTAATAATCGTTTCTTTTGGCATGGGTATGACTCTCTACTCGTGCATTACACTGATGGCACAAATGCAGGGCCGGATTTACCTATAGGCTAAATAGGATTAAGCCTAGGGCCTCGAGATCCAAGGGGGCCTCCAAAAAACTGTGGTACGCATAGAGTCAATGGCCGGTATATGATCATTTAGATTAAACTTCGTCAAAATTTTATGTCGTAATTATTCTTCACGAAATTTAGTTTTATCTAACTTTCGTGTTGATAACGCCAGAGTCTTCGGACGAGTTGCCATGAATGTCAATATGACGGTTGGTCAAGCCGCATGCCAACTATTGTGTCGATACACTCAAAGCACGCTGGCTGCGTTGGCTGAATCGTACCGATTGTTGCGTGTGACTTTATCAAAAGAACTTATGGCTGTTCATGTTTGAAATGCACCTGGTCAGTGGCATAACTGACGGGTGGCAGGGGTGCGAACCGCACCCCCCTACCAAGCTAAATGTAAAAACCAGGCCCCTACCTAGCTTGTATTTTGGTATTTACTATTCTTTTGGTTTCAGTAGAATGTTGTCTTACGTTTTTCGGAGTGTTTTCCGGTGATTCCGGGTTTTTGTATAGCTGTTCAGTACCGGATTTGCTATTGTTTCTCAACTATTTTCTGAGTATTAGTCAGTGAGTTCCCTTCAGCTAAGTATCCCCCCGGCTCAAACCTCTGGTTATGTCACTGCACCTGATCAAAACAAGGTTGAACTGCAGATAAGAGCTATGTGTAGAGCTACCAGCAGTATCCAACAATAAAAGCATAGTTGTTTCTTAAGTGACTGAGCAATACAGTAGTTTTGTCAGCGTTTGTATCGCGTATAGCTTGATTGGTATTTTTAGATGTAATTTTTTTCCATTTGACTTTTCTGTAAAGTCATTCAGAAATCATATTGCTATTGAGTACTTTGCGCAAGTTCGTACTGCTCCCATGCTAAACAAATTAGAGAAGATGTTGATGAACTTGAATAGCAAGCAAAAGCCACTTTGCCAGCCGGCAACCGCAGAACTCTTCCCCAACGATACAGGGAAATAGCAAAAAAATGACAAAAGTGCGTTTGGGTATCACGCCTTTGATTAGCGATTCTTAGTTTATCCATCCACACACACGGACCTTTATTTCTTAGGCTGATGGTTACTACAGTAACTGCTCAGGAGAAAGGTCCTTTACAAAATGCAAAAGGGTTAAAACTGAATCAAACGGTCGCAATGTTCCAGGAGAGGTTGGCCAGTGGCCACACTAAGCATTTGGTGCATTAAAAGTGACGAACATAGGCAAACACATTGTAATGAATTGTTAGATAATTTTGTTATGAAGAAGGCAGGACAAAAACTTTTTAACTGTTTACTGTGTTGAGTTAGTCTTACTTGATTCGATGACTGTAGCTTTCTATTTCTTTATACGTATTTCAATAATGACAGCATAAGCAAAATTTAAACCAGTCCAGTCGCTACGGTGGGCATTGGTGAGCTCAGCCCTTCGAAATTTATAGATGAAACACTATAAATCAGTAAAGATTTTATCAAATT
>JGI24158J21664_10009240_pt1 | contig 13156 bp, 3 predicted proteins | sample Ectturendosymbi3_FD_21664 | JGI IMG/M metagenome (IMG submission 21664) | reverse complement strand
TTGTAAAAAGTAGGGGATGTTGTTGCAACCTCTCCGGTGGTGTTGCGTTGATTGTGTGTGATTCACCACGAACAGGATGCGTGCGAAGAACAAAAATATATGTATGTGGCGCGAACAAGCAATAAAAGAGTGATCGTGGCGTGGAAGCTCTGCCGACATTAACTTGTGAATGATTGAACGTAACGACTAGCGTATGCGGAGAGTGATCATGGCATGTGAACTCTATTGTTGCTTGCTGCTACAGTGCGAAGCTTTGCGCATATGCCGCTTGGGATTTCCGATCGCAACAGAGTCAGACAAAAAAATCATACTCCAACTCACAGTGTTGTTAGGAATCCGACTCTAACTCCACCCAAAAACTTCCGACCACTTGTGACTTCGACTCTGCAACCCTGGTCAAGAGACATCATTGTTACTGCAAACATACATCTCTGATTACATCTTTTGTTACCCATTTCACAAGGCATTATTTCATTTACTGTAACGTGTTTCATTGTCAGATCCTTTACGAACACCAAACATGACAACCGTTCTGTTTTTTTTACTGTCCTGACAGACTGTTTACTTCGGAAACGTAAATATATTCTCGTTATCACCAATAACCTAATACTATATTGATAGATTGTGGCACCAATCTGGAGGTCAACTGTAATATGAAGATTATCAGAGCTAAGAAGATTGCCAACGAGGTAACTATGAAGATTTTGAGTAAGCAGTGTGGCTCCCTTGTGCTGCAATGAGAGTCTTTTTTAGATGGATCAGCACTACCAAGCAAAGCATTGAACTAGTCTGCAAGCAATGCTATTCTAGGCTGTCTGGATATTTGGTTGTGCTAGCAACGGCTCAGGCTATGAAGACCAAACCATAATCGCAATACTGTATCACACAAGATAAATGAACACACAGCTCTCTAAACTTTTTTGTCACATAAGCTACTACACAACAGGCAGGTCATCGTATGTAACATGATTGTTGGGGAATATGTTGCATTCTACCAAATCAACAAATTTTCATGCATGTATTATTTTTAATTATTGACAATCTGCAGCCAGATGAAATAGCTTTGCAGGCCGTAGTTTGAAGACCCCTGGTCTAAACTAATACATAAATATTTGGTAAGCATAACCTAAATATTTTATCACACAATGGCACAAGAACAAAAATAGGATGGGTTACAGCATATATACTAGCATAGGCCAAAGCATTAACAAACAAGCTTGCTGTCTTCACAGTTCAACTTTATGGCCAGCAAACATTTGTGGGAATTATTTTGAGGATTGAGGTAAAAGGTGTGATGTTCACCTCTAGGATCGCATAGACTTCAGTCTAATGCCTAGGTTCTAATTCTATAAAGCTAAAGTATGGAGAATTATGTCAATGTCATGACTTCTACATTAGATGTGTAATTAGGTGGCTTTTGAGGAACACGGAGTGACATTCACCTCCTGAATCTCACAGACACTGAATTCAGTCAAGTACCTAGGTCCACAATTCTTTAACCCTTTAAAGACAGCGCGGGCCAATAAATTGTCTTGCAATTTTTTGGTCATGAATCGCCAGCCGCTAGAGCTAGAGAGCTGTTCAAACCCTCTACGGATTCAGCAAGTCTTCTAGTCAAAATCGAAAAAAAATTTTTTCGTTTTCGGTTTGGGGTTCTCTGGGGGGACCGCCACAAGTGGGGGTGTTTTTGCTTTTTTTAACCACATTTGGCCAGCCCTGAACCCCAACCCATTGGGCCATTTTTTTGGCTCAAGATTTTTTTGGAAACTAGGCCAAAATCTGCATCTTTAGAGCCCTTGAATGACTTTCTAGCATACCTGTAGCAGAAATTATGGACAAAACACCAAAAATTGGTGAAAATTTCAGCACCCACAAACCTTAGTCTGGGTTGGAAAACCCCCCTTTTCTATATGGCCAACAGTCGCCAGCAGATCAAACTAGAGAGCTGTTAAAATCCACTCTGAATCGGGAAAGACTTGTAGTTTAGACTGAAAAAAAACATTTTCACCGTGCGATTTCAGCCTTTCTCGCCATGTTTACAAAACCACAGGATATTTTGACAGGGACTGTCAAAACAATCCATGACGTCAACGTCCCGCGGGAGTGCGTAAATCGAGCCGAATCACTGGCACGAAACAGCACAAAATTTCAATGCATTTTAGGCTATAGTATGGGCTTTTAAAGAGTTTGATGGACATTCTAGCGTTTGTTGATAAGTTATGGCAAAAATCATATAATATTAAATAGGGAAATCCCCACTAATCCCCTGGGATATTTCTGACATATTTGGAACATTTTTGGCATAACTTTTGAACCAGAAATGCTAGAAACTTAATCAAGGGCTCTATAGATGCGTATTTTAGCCTAGAATCCAAAAACACTGCGAGCCAAAATATTGGCGCGCGGGATCGGATGATGACGCCATATAATTAACCAAAAATCATACTCCCATAATGATCTAGTTGGCCCAAAACCCTCATCCAAATAAATTTTTTTTATTTTAAACTACACGACGCCACTAGTCATTACAGGGTTTGAACAGCTCTCTAGCTCTATCTGCTGCCAAGTTATGGCTGGCCAAAGTTTGGCCTGAAAGGGTAATTATGCTTTTTTCTGAAAAGTTAGGAATTAGGCCAAAAACTAGGTTTTTGGCCCATAATTTTGGCCACAGTTGTGCTGGCAAGTCAATCAAGGGCTCTATAGACGCGGATTTTCACCTAGTTTAACAAAACTTTGAGCCAGAAGAATAGGTCAATGCGTTGGGGCCAAGGACCGGCCAAAGATGGCTAAAATTTCCAAAACATGTCCTCTTTATGACGTCACCTCCAGAAAACCTCCCACCGAAACCAAAATTTTTTTTTTCGATTTTGACTAGAAGACTTGCTGAATCCGTGGAGGGTTTGAACAGCTCTCTAGCTCTAGCAGCTGGCGATTTATGGCCAAAAAATTGCGAGCCAATTTATTGGCTTGCCCGGTCGTTAAAGGGTTAAAGCTAAATTATAGAGAATTATGTCAATCATGTCATGACTCCGACGTAAGATGTGTAATAGGTGGATATATGTCATGACAATATGAATGAAATTTTATTGTTTCTAAAACTATATACTCCGACAACAACTAACTTTATTTTGTTTTTCATGTATCCAACACTTATGGGATTACTTTCTATTAAACTTTTTGTAATCTGTTTCCACCCTTGCTTCTCCAACCTCATTCAGGGATGCTGTGTGCCTGAAGTGTCATACATCCAACTGTGATACTACATTATGATCTACAGGTAATTATAATGCTTCTTGACGTTATATGTCAATAAACGTTGCTTTTTGCCTCTGCTGTGTGCTTTTGTTCTGTAATGTCATAATTTTTGGATTACTTTCTGCCTCTTAACCTCTACTGACACTTAATTCTCTCACATATGTGTATGCTTCACCTGCTCATCTGTATACACATCAACTCTTCACTTATTGCTGGCCCACCGTCAGCTGTGTTATGAATATGATTTAATGTTTGCGTATCCTTGCCTTCAATTGTTTCTTGTCTGTGGTTTGCCCTGCAATTGTTGTAGTTGAACATGTTTTTCAAAAACCTGTCTGTTTTGTTTTCACATCCACTTGAACTTTATTTTGTTGTTGTACTTGGTAATTTTTCACTGAGACTGAATTTCTCTTTACATGAGGTGTTTTCCAACATATGAAGGCCCATTGCTTTGGCTATATTAAACTTTTATGGTAGTGTCTATTTTACCGCCATGATGCTGGCGGCAACAGATCGGCTGGAGCTATTGCGTCACCAGTCGAACATTCAGTCTCATGGCATGACGCAATTCAAATGAAAAGGTCAGTTTGTCATGCAATCGGCGTGCTGCTGGTAGCGTAGCGGTTATGCTTCATGTCTGGTATACCATGACTTTTTGGTTCGACTCTCACCTTGGCGACTTCCATTTTCTTTATTTTCTGTTTTCAAAACTTTCCACACTTTACGCTTAGGTGTTAGGGTTACGTTAGCGTTAAGGTTTAGGGTTACTGTTAGGTTAGGGCTACGGTTTGGGTTAAGGTTTGGTTTTATCTTTTATGTTTACTTCGTTCCTGCCAAGACTGCTGTCGCCATCTTGGTGGCAAAATAGACACTGCCAACTTTTGTTGTAGCCTAGGCTAACTAAGATAATCCAAATACCACGGTATAGCTCTTGATAGCAGGCTGCAACCTTACTCTATGTTTAGAACTTTTATTCCATTTTCCCTATATTTTAATGTCAATCTCTAGGTCCACAGTTGACAGTGTCATGCCGGATGGGTTAGCCTGGCTGTTAAAATCACATGCCATGATGACTCTATTATTGCTTGTTCGTGCCACTTATATATGGGTGTTCTTCTTCAGGCACATCCCGTTCGTGGTGAATCGCACATTTAACGCAACGCCAGTGGAGAGGTTACAATAACACAATGTAAACCTGGTGGGCAAACACTAAAATTACTGGGTATGTAATGCTTAATTTGGTAGGCATTATTGTAAGCAACTCATATGTGATTGAGATTCAGAGGTTGCATTGTAGATCTAAATCTGCCAAGAAATAATATGCTACACATGCTGTACATTGGTAGTCTAATCTGNNTTCAGATAAATTGCTGAAATGGAACTATTTGAATAAGTTTCAGGGATACAATANGATTCTATTTGAGTAAGTTTCAGGGACAAAGTAGGATTCTATTTGAATAAATTTCAGCGATATAGTAGGCTTATATGTGTAGTTATTAAGCTTCTTGTCTGAAATTCTAAAAGGTCGCTGAGATTTTTGCAATAATTCAATGTGGAACGTGTAAGTAAACCTGTACCAATGATAGTAAGGTTGCAGATTGCGATGCAAGGTGCTCAAAATGGTATCACTGCATGTGTCTGGAATAACAGATAAACAATAAGGTATATTGTGAAGACTATTGCAGAGATAACACATTGAAATGCTATACCAAGGTTATCAAGAAAAAGATCAGAATAAAGGAATCATTTAAAAAGAAATGCCTAGATATGGGGCAAAATGAAAGACAAGGACATCAGGGAAAGTCTAAATTCTGCATATGGATAAAAATTTAAATGGAAAAAAATTATATGCAAATCCCAAGAAGAAAAGCATGAAAAACACGAATTTAAGGTGTCTCATCTCATAGGACTATTCAACCACAGCAATTATGAAGAATGAGTAGCAATCCATGTGGATTATCCACATGCTACAAGTTTTTCTTCCATTAGTACTGTTCAGTAAAGCTTAAGGGCAATGTCTAAACAACCGTATCCGGTTTTAGCTTTAGGACAAAACATCCATGTCAAATAAAAATGCTGACCTCTGCAAAATATTCAGTGACTTGTCCTTGTTTGACATCCATAAGTTCAGTGACTCAATATTATATATGTAATGTCTAAATCTAATTGACAGTATCTGGTTTTTCCTATTTTTGGGAAGACTAAAAAAATACATCTAGCAAAATTTCTGACCAATTCTTGGATGTCAGTTGCTTCTCAGATTAACGGATTAAACTGGCAATTAATTTTATTCTAACCCTAAGCTTTTACCATAAACCCTATACCCTAATCCAAAATTACAACTAAATCTAAATCCATATCTGGTTTGCAAACTTTTGAACAAAGTGCATCACAGGCACTATAAAAAATAGATTGTGAAAACATAAAAACTAATCTTATTCTTATAACATCAAAAGGAGAATCTTTTTAAGCAAAGCCAAAACAACCACAACGAAAGCTGAACCCATGACCCTTTGCATAGCATGAATAGACACTTGGCACTAGACCAGGTTAACTGTGCTGCTATCATCACGAACTCAGATTTATATCTGGCTGAAAACCAGATATGGTTTTTAAAGCCAGATACTATAGGGCTTTTTAGTTCTTAAAAAGTACCAAGAGGAATAAGGTAGTTTAGACACTAGCAAACTTAAGACATGCTTTCAACAAATCTCCCATTATCACACATTTTTTTAGACATGAAATGCTTTAGAAGTTTCAAATGATATATAATGCATTCTAACACTGTAGCATCTTCACATTGGCTGTTCAATTGTTAAAATAGTTAACCAATGAGCGAAGTAACTAACATTGCACAAGGGGACAATGATTGAAACTTAAAGAAAACATGAACATTCAGAAGGTAATAGCTATGCATTGAAATCAAGACAAGTGGCAAGCAGTAATACTACTGGTCAATTAATGCACTGGGAACAAATAAAATCAGATAAAATGTGCACACAGGCCAATATGTTGTCAGCATTCTCTTTGACCACTGCCAGGGAAAAGTATTGGTGGAATCAACCATTGTGAGATTGTCACTCCCTGGGGTCACCAGACATATAAGTTTCTTTGTGAGGCTGCTCAAACAACGCCATACAAATGAAGTGCATGTAAATGAAATCCTACAGTATTTAGTACATAAAAACTACGAATTTTCAAAACAAGCATTACGCATGAGGATTTTTTTTTCAATGGATGCACATCATGACCAACTGGAAATTACACTAAAATTTTTAACAATTAAGTTGTGGCTACGAGTGCCAAAATGCCCATCTCAGTTCAGCATATACTGATTACTGAATGATAGGAACCAGACAATGAGTGCTGTGCTTTCATTTTTTTGCACTTCAGGAGTGTGTTTGTTTGTTACTAGAAGATGTTTTGCAAAAAACACATTGCGTGATACTGAAACATTTCTTGTGCTTGATACTGTTTGGCTTTGTGGTGTAAATAACTTTCTAATCCACAAATGATCATCAGCCAGCCCAGTGTTCTGTTGATTGTGTCAAGCTTTGGCTCATATGAGTCTCTGTGCTTCTCTGAGTCTCTCTCTGCGACTTCGCATTCTTTTTGTGAACGGATGACCCTCTTTCAATGGCACTCTTGCTCTGTGATAAACTTGGTGCGGTGCGTACAATAGTAATAAACATAAAAAAGCGTAACACATGGATGATGATGAAAAACTGCTTAGATGCAACACTAGAACTTGTACAGCAGAAATAAATACAGATATACCGCAGGCATTCTTTTGTAGAAAGCAACGTGATGCAACGAAACGTCTTCACCATTAACGCAACAGTTTCGCATGGAGCAATGTCCACTGCCCAGTTCCACAAACCTGTAGTGTTTACTGCATATTTCCTTAGCGTTCATTAGAGTAACAGTATTACCCTACTGTATATGCGGCGACGCAGATTTTCGGACGCGTGGTGGCGTACTCATCAACATGATGAACATACAGTCATCCATCCGGTTTGACGCATTGCGGGTCAAAGGTTATCTTTCTCACGAAAACTGCTTCAAGAGATCACACAGCAACCAGTTTTTATTTGAAAAACAACACTTTATCGTGACTCAAAAAGCAATTATTGTGATTAAAAAACTGATGGTTGTTTTTTTAATCATACAAGTTCATCTCAGCAGTTTCTTCATAATTTTAGAAAAAGCGGAATGATGACGTAGTTTTTCAAACTAACCAAGCGTAACAAACCAACTTGTCAATTTCGTTGTTTGGTGAGTTTTCCCGGTGTAGGCGAAGTACGCAGAGTAACATTGATTGTTGCGAAGATTAGTTGTAGATGCTTGTCGAATTCCACCGAAGAGGAACGCATTGTTGTTGCGAAGGACGGTATTACAAACTTTAGCATGTTAAACAAGGTCACAAAACGAAATGTTTGCTTAAAAAACATTTCGTTTTGTGGCCATTTGACTTCAGCTCAATAATTCCTAGGCCCACACAAGACAGTGAACAATCATATGAAGTCAAGTACTAGTATGGATGGTGTCAGTGACACGACGCCAGTTATATTTGTGCAGTAGGTGGATAAATCTCATAAGTCACGACGTTACAAGTAAAATATTACCTTTTCTAGATTACTGAGTATCACCTCTCATTTGCTGAACATATTTTGTTTTTCGTCATCATGCACCCAATACTTGTATTGGATTAATGTTTGCTATTAAACTTAATGTAGTTAAGTCTATTTATGCTCTTGTCTCTTCAACATCATTTGGTGATGGCATGTCTGGTGGGACATACATTCTTCCATGGTACTCACTCCATTAGATTATGGTCCGTGGGTGATTGTGTTACTTCTTCACAATTTATATCATGTATAAACGTTGCTTTCTGTCCTTGCTACTTGTTTTTGTAATGAAATGTTGTATTTTAATGCATTGCTCTCTGCCTCATAACCATTGTTGATGCTCACTTTCTTCACCTATGTGCTTACTGTACCTCATCTATACATTGCATACCTCAACTCTTCACCCATTACTTGCCCACCATCTGTGTGAGGTTGATGTCTATTGTGTATTATATTATGTACTGTAGAACAATTGTGGTATGTGCATTTGATATGTTCATTATTTTTTGCCCTTTTTTGACTTGTCATTTTCTTATATTGCTAAAATTTTGTTAGAATATTTTGTGAAACAAAAAAAAACTGTTTGTTTAAAAAATTGCAGAAAACACAAAGAAACATAAATACCCTACAGCAGCTCCAATGTAGAAGTATGGAAAGAAGTTAAAACATTTGATAGAGTAAGCTAAGGTCAATGACTATTTGCAAAAACGAAGAAGCTGCTTACAATCAAGTTATTGAAAAGATTTTACAGGGCATTCATGTTACAGAATAAAAATGGTACAGTTCAACCACAAAGAGGCTCAAACAAACAGCTAGCATAATAAATAAATCTTGTTAGTGTCTATTTCGCCTCATGAAGCAAAAACTGTTTTAAGGCTTTTTTGCCATTATTCAAAAATGATTGGTTGAAATGGTCATGTGAGAAGTATGCAAAGAGACAAAGGGTAAACGTTGGAGTTTGGGATCAGGTGTTGGGATTAGGGTTTACGGTTTTCTTACAGTTCATGCAACGCAAACAAGAAGGCATTCAAAGCTTGCCAGCATTGAAACCATAACGACACAAGTCTGTCAGACTGAGGCATTACAAAGGTCATGGTCAACTCAGTGAGTCCTGTGTTCCAAGCATGTCATGTGACCATTTCAACCAATCATGTTTGGCTAAAGTGCTTTTGCCTCATGAGGCAAAATAGGCATTGCCATAAAATAAAATTTTTATGCTAGCTTACTGAAATTGTTCAAGATCCAGATCCATCTTCGCACAGGCTATTTTAAAGAAATTTAGGCTTATCACTCTTTGTTCCACAACTTGTCTCATAATAATCAATAACAGAGTTAATATAGACAATTATTGTAATGGTCAATAACGACAATAAAATAAAAAATCACAAAAATTTCATGACATGTCACACATTGATTGGACAACCATATAAACACAGCACAAATGTTTTATTTAAAACTATAAAATGATATCATACTGACAATAATTTCATTTGCAGAATAAGGTAACAATATTATATGATTTTGTTTGGTAGCAGATCAATGAATTCCAAAGAAATGAACAAAAGAGGGTATGATGAAAAAAAGCATATCATTAACACACAATATATAAAATAAAATTGATGTCATGTAACAAGTGAAAAATTGAGACAATGCATCTCATTTGTTCATATATTGTTCAACTTTTCATATGTTGCTGTCATTCATACTATTATTTATTATGTCTATAATTTTTTTATTTTTGTATTGTCTTTAATTTTTATGCATGCGTATACAATCTTATATTTTCTTTTCAAAAGTGTATACATTCAGACATGGAGTGGTTAATTGATTACAATTACTTGCGACATGCTCAATTACAATTATGGATAAACAAAATCACAATACAGTCTATTACAGTCACTGGTGTATATGGCAAGTCCACCACCCCGTTTTTGAGCAGCCTCGCTAAGAAGCTTGTTGGTATGTCTGGTCACCCTAGGGAGCGACAGTGTTTCTACCTGCACGTGTCACTAGCTGTTGTCAAAGGGAACACTGCTAGCATATTGGCCTGTATGCAAGATTGATCTTCTTCATCATTTGAGTGAGTTGTTACTATACACTGCTTGGCCTCACTAGATCTCAGGGCAGGTGTTCAGCAGCCATTTGATTGTGTCATCATCCAGAACCATCAGGCTGTACAGTCCATATGGAGTTTAATGGACTGGACATTGGAAGACAACATGGTCGACAGTTTGTTCTTCTGCGGCACACTCATAGGCTGCAAAGGAGGCCATACCCCATTTGTACAAGCAGTAGCAAAAATGTTCGACACTAGTGTGGAAGCCGTTAAGCTGAACCCACACTGTTCTTGGAATGGTCATTCCAGAAGGGTGGTTGCCTGTTTAGGGGATAAATGTACAGAGTTTCGTAGTGTTGTCTAACAGCTCCGCCTTCCATCGATGATTCACCAAAGCACCACAAAAATGTTGTCAGATGAACCAATGAGTCACTGTGTGGTGGGCACAAATGGATGTCTCAGTTTGAGACGCCATGCAGTTGTACTTGGTGGATAGATGAGCACTGAATGGAGCAAGTATCTAGGCTACATGACACGGCATGCTAGAGGCAATGTGGCTTCTTTCCGATGAAGTTCAGCAGGTTGAATGATTGCGACACCAGACAAGAGTGCAGTACTCTGTGGTTGAATGCACCAGGGGTAAGGTGGCTATCTGCAGCGTTGTTGCTCCAGTACCTCAGCCAGAGCCAGCACACCACCTCGAGTGTGATGCATGATTTCAACTTTTGCGAAGTGACTCAGTGTTGACAATATGTGAGCGACCTGTCCAACATTACTCCAAGGTATTTGGGCTCACCGCAAAAGGGTAGGGCTTCGTTCTTCTGGTTGACTTTCAGCTCACATTAGCATCATTGTGGTTGAGGTGGAAGACTGCTGACACCGTTTTTGTTGTGCTGAGCTTCAGCTTCCAGGTCTGAAGGTTCACCTACAATCTTTTTTTTTTGGTCATTTTTCTATCAAAGACCAAAGCGTTCTTGAAATGACCAAAAAAATTTAAGTCATTTCAGTCAGAATGTTTGAAACCACAGTAAACCTTGGTTAATCGAGATCTTTGCCAAAACTGGATAAAACTGGTGGTACGAATGATTTCTAACGTCTCTCTTTATAAAAATCTTCGGTTTATCCTAATTTTTTAATCCGGATCTTCATTGATACCAGATGAAATCTGTTATTTTCATATCTCGTAATCCGGATTTTTCTGCACTTCCATTCTGTGTTCTGAAGTGTACTGACTGGCCTCTAGCAAATATTAGTCAGCCCTCAGACGCAACACAAGCGTGCTCATAATCACCATTGAACATTTAGAAATATGATAACAACGGCCACAACTGCACACAACATTGACTAATTGTAGAGACAATTATTACGTCTCGCACAGGCTTAGCACATCACATTGAACATAATGCTCAAGGCATGCCACTGCACCACGGTTTCAGTGTATTGACCAGTGTTGAGTGTGTGTGTGCAGAGCATTAATGTATTTCACTTGGTAAGATGTCTGGAGAGCATTACCTTCCAAATAGAGTGACTGCTTATGTGGGCCAGTTACAGAAACGTCTGTGTCAGTCCAAAATCCCAGATTTCTTCGCAGCCAAGTAATCTAAAATTGTGAACTTAAGATTGTTTGTAACTGCCTGGATATAGCGGTTATTAGTCTGATGTGCCATTGTAAATACACAAAATAATTTGCTTTACTTCTGTGAAAGTTGCTGTTGGTTCGTAATTGTGTTCAATTTTAGTGATTTTCACAGATATCGCAGTACTTCGATGACGTCAGGCTAGAAACAACCATCATCAGTTAATCTGGATCTTCGCCTAAACCAGATAAAATCTTTGGTCAAATTGAATCCACGTTAACCAAGGTTTTCTATATAGGCTAAAAACACTATTATGGTGAGTTTTAATACAACTGTGGGACAAATGACAAATGTTTCAGTGAAAAAGTTTTTTGGTTGGGGGTTGCAGATTTTTTGAGTGACGTCATAAGTGAAGTAGTTTCAGGGTCATTTTGGCTTATGTTTCCTGGCCTAAAGCCCAACTGCCAAAGTACTTTGCTGAAGTTTTCATTGGAAACTAGGCTTGAGTCTGAGTCTTTTGAGCCTTTGATCAACTTTCTAGCGTTTCTGGTTCAAAAGTTATGATCTAAAATAAACAGATTAATTAATTAGTTATTTAGTCAAATATTTTTATTACTTTAGATCATAACTTTTGAACCTGAAACCTTAGCAGGTTATCCAAAGTATCAAAAGACTCAGATTGTGGCCTAGTTTCCAATAAAAACTTGAGCGAAATACTACCATCTAATGGTTTGCGCCCAGGGCCAGGTGAAGTAGGCCAAGGTGGCCTAATACTCTTCCACTTATGACGTTACTCACAAAAAAATTATTTTCGATGGAACAGCTCACTACTACTTTGGCACCTGAGTTACGTGCGCACAAAGCCACGTGCGATCTGTTTGTTGTGGCGCAAGAATCCTGAAAACTGGCCGGACGCCAAAGTGTTAGGATAAAAATATTGGAAAATTAGAGACACATACAGTTCATAAACAAAGTCTTGAAAAAAATGTCAAGGCAAGAAATGTGCAATTAATTATATTCAGCTCAATTATAAACTGTAATTGGTCAAACTCTGGCAGGAAAAGAAACAAGTTGCAATGTCACAACATTGCCATGTTGTACAGCTAACTTCACTGTAGCTTGGTCAGTATTTTTGAAATTACTTCAGTATTTTAGAAGTGCTTTACTTTCTACTTAAGTGAGGAGATTTTTCTTAGAGCCAGTACTTCTTCATAAGCAGTTTGTATGGCTTCTCTGATCACCACTGGTTACAGCTAAGAAGAACTTTAACAACTGCCAATTGAATTATTGCCAATCAACTATTTGTAAGCTTACCAGTACATTTAAGCCTAGCTCATACGGAGTGCGATTGTTGCCATTTTCGGTTTCCGGCAGCAAATTTTTGATGTCACATCCACTAATTGAGCGACTGATGCGGCTTGCGGCACAGTAGAAATTGGTTCAACTTTGCTACATCTGCCGCTTTGTGTTGGTCCTTGGTCGATGTGTTAGGCTCGGCAGTGAGTGCATTAAAATGGCGAACTGGATAACTTGAGTTGGTTTTTCAGTTTATTTGTCACCAAATGCAACTAATAACTCTAGTGATCTGTTCTGTGTTGAATAACAACTAGCCTACTAGGCCTACTGTAGGTGTGGTTGGT
>JGI24158J21664_10009239_pt1 | contig 13156 bp, 8 predicted proteins | sample Ectturendosymbi3_FD_21664 | JGI IMG/M metagenome (IMG submission 21664) | reverse complement strand
AAAAGGAGGTGGATTGGTCATATTCTGAGACATGAGAATATGCTGCGCACTGTGCTGGAAGGTGGAATGAAGGGAAAACGCCCAAGAGGAAGGAAAAGAATCAAAATGGTAGATAATGTCATGACTGGCACTTACGCACAAATGAAAATAAGAGCTGAGGATAGAGAAGAATGGCGGGGGATGTCATGAGAGACCTGCCGTAAGGCAGAATACCTCTGATGATGACTCACCATGATGTAAGCGTTCCGGTTGAGGAATTTGAGGAACTTCTCCAGACACCAGAAGCAGCATTTGAGGCACTTCAGAACAAACTTTGCCACTTTGTTTTCAGTTCCCTTCAACTTCGAGTCGGCGTATTCGAGCAATATGCGGATCAGCTGCACTATAGCAATGATGAGAGCGCCAAATGCGAGCGAGCCCGTGTGGTACCTGGAAAGAAGTGATGTAAAGAAATGGTAGCAACACAGAAGTTTGCTATTGATTAGTTTCTTTATTGCATCTTACGCAAACTTTAATAGTTTTTAAATTCGTTTGTTAGGAACATTTTCAATGTCAACGATGACACTTCTCGACTTCTGTCAACTGGTATCAAACCTACTTTACTATAACAAACGTCGTTAAAAATAAGACCAATTAATTTAAAAACATCCTGTTCCTGACTCATCATTCTACTTAAACGCCTAAACAAACTTCCTTGTTCAGAATATTCTAAGGATCCTGATGAAGAGCTACTTACTTCACCGGTTAGGGAACCTAACAAGATAAACGCAGAGTTGGTGACTGACGATACGTGAATGAGACACCTTTTCTTCAAGCGACTATTAAGTGACAGCTTTTTTTGCGATATATGTTGTCGATCTGTGCTTTATTCAGATTTCGTGGTACCGCCCGCACTCTTGCGCAAACTTACCACAAGTTGGTGCGGATCACAAGATGCTTAATATTTGTTGCCTGCAGTGCCGGGTACGCGCTGCTGTCATTTGCGCGGTTTGATGATTGGTTCCGTGTCTTATACTTCAAAATGTACGTATTCTCTGATGTCACATCCGAAACCTGCGGTTGTTGTGCCCGTGCTTGTGGTGATGTTCTCTTCTGAGGTGCATCCGTTCGCCTTTTCCTTTTAACCTTCGTGCTGCGGCAGTTGTTGCTTTTTTCCTGTGGAGTCGGTTGATTTCCCCTCTCAATAGGTGCAACTGATCTGTGTTTGGCAGCAAACGAAGCCCTCCACTCACGAGTGGATTTCATTTTGTGTAAGTTCACTCACCCCTTCCGTACTTCCACTTCACAATGCTGTCATTGCAAACGCATTGAAAGTCACGATTTCGTTTTCAGTAACTTTAAGACCTTGAGCCAACGTTATATTGAACGTTGTTGTTACCTTAATCTTGGTCCTTTTTTGTTTGTCCAACGCATCCTGTTCTTAAGCAACTGCATCTCCTACACCGGGGTCGGCTTTTTTTGTTTCTGTCTGGACTCTACGATCCGTTCAAATTTCCACTGCGGATGACTTTTTATCGCACATCAGTCCAACTTCTGTTCAGATTGCCACCACTGGCTATAGGGCCTGTCCCACGCAGCTTGCAACGAAGAGAGAGATTTGAGCACGTAGCCTGTTTCCAGTGCCTATCATCATTTCGGGAGTCGGGAATGTAGCTTAGTAGGCTTACGGCGACACAGAGGAGCACAGTATCTACTGCATTGCCCTGTTTGCTTGACAGTGATTAGCCACAAGCCCAAGTCTGAAGTAAGCCTGACCGGATTTGTGATCCTATTCACGTCAGTACCTCCTGCTGTGACCTGACATATGGTTGGTCTCACGAAATCCCATGCTGGATATAGGTGGTATGATCGCCCTGGCAACCACACTTCCAGTTGCATCTCGTCTGCCTTCTCTTCTGCAAACCTTCGCAGAAACACTAGAAGCAACCGGCAGAACCGTCGCCAGAAAATCTTCATTAGGCGGGCCTTACTTTTGTGCAGGGGGGGCTTGATATTTAAAAATGGACAAAAGCTCCACTGGTTTATAGCGTTTCATATTTCAATTTGAGCGGTTTGGAACTTTGTTTGGGGGGGCTACGCCCACTTAAAGCTCCCCTTCGCGGCGGGACTGGCAACCGGTGGTGCATTTGGGTCCGAAAGAGGAAGGAGTTGAACAAAGTCATCGACTCCACGTCCTCTTCAGTAAAAATACAAAGAATGGCAAGCGCAGTCACGTGAGCCAGAGAAACCGTCACGTGAGTACTTCAGTGGCTGTAATGCCAACTGTGTCTTTGGCGAAAAAAGTAAAGAAACCATATTCTTTCACACCTTTTCAACACACACACTCTGCGAAAGCATCGCGGGTGGATCGGTTTAAAGTTGCTTTGTTAATCTGGCTTCTGAACGGAACTGACATGCCATACCTGACTTCAGTGTCGCAAAGACCTAGGTTTAAATTAGAAAAACTATTTTTCGTTGCGTTCGAATTACCGAAATAAAACACCAAGAACTAACCACAACCACAATATAGATACGCTCCGAGCTACTTGCTTAAAATTATCGACCAACTGCTTTTCGCTTTCACTTCCACAGTCAAAACTATCCTCTTTTTTTCTCCCAGCTTCTTGAATGTAAACAAGATTTCAAAACTCACTTAAAACGAAACAACAAGGGAGTGTATACCAACCTGAGCGACCTGCCGAAGCTCGAATACAGTGGAAGGTAAGGAATGTCAGCTGGTTTGTTGAAAGCCCAGTAGTAGGACGCAAATGCACCTGCGACAAACACCGCCATTGTCAGAAGTTGGCAAGGGCTGAGATTGATGTTAAAACAAAACGCTTAAGGGTTATAGTAAAGAATTCCTTTGCAACGGTCAGTCGACTTTGGCCTCACCTGCCAAAGTGCATTGTCCCAGGGCCAAAATCCAGTTCACAATCCACAACATTCCAAACGCCATGATCACTTGCAACCAGATAACGTTTTGGTGGAAACTGAAAACAAGTAAGAAACATACAAGCAAGTCAGTTATTTTGTTGATGGTAACAATATATACCAGGTTATAGCGAATTTCTAACACAACCAATTGAAGTCTTCTGAAGAAACCGCAGATTTTAAGCGTACGCCATTTAAGACTCTTCTGAAGACTTCGCTTTCTGAAGACGAATTTCACCCAAACAGGTTCGATGTAGATAGCGTATTTCTGTTTCGTCCAAAACCGTAAAACTCGACTCTGTTTTTATAACTGCTGCCAAGTCAGCACGTTACCTCATCGGTAAGGACTACGGCCATGCGCAGGGATAACGTGTTATGAGTAAGCAGGAAAGCTCCGCACATGTAAGCGCGACGCGTCAAGAGAATAGGGACACACGCATCTGAATGTTCCACATCATACTTACACGGATTGCCCTCCGTAGTTGACGAAGACGCACGTGACGTTACTGTCGTTGATGTACGTGTGATTTGGTTGATCCCATTCCTGGGAACAAAGATACGAGAGTGGAAACCATGCTGAGCTCCTTCAAGCTTAAAGGAATAATCTACGGTTTCGAAGAAGGTCGCGCAATTTGTTCTTTTTAAGCAGACGTATGCACGGAAAGATGACTTTTTTCGCAAGCTTAATTAGGTTTCAGCTGCGTTACGCAGTTCGGGCCATTCGGACCTGTGGAAAGCTTGCAAATGATCTGCATGGAGCGAGCACGATTCATGTGCAGGTGCTGCTTCATCGCAGTGTTTCCCTTGCCACAAAAGCGCTTGCAAAGCCGTCGCTATACGTGGGTTGCTTCCAGCAGCAGGTGTTGGTTGAGAGGTCTACGAATGTCATCTTTTAAATAGCTGAATTAATCTGCCACAGTTCGTGTGTTTTTTCTACTTTTACTTCAGTGCCAACATTTCGCTAGTAAGATTTTCTCACTGGCTTCGCGGCATTGAAGATGTGCTTAAATACAAGCTAGTTTTCCTTGTGCAAATAAATTGTGATGGATTCAATTGCGTACGCCACCACTGTCACTTACAATTATTATCTTACACAGTGATTCAACATCAGCAATCTGGCCATGGAAACCAACTTCAAGTGCAAAAAAACACAGCCAGAACTGAATGAAGGCTGACAGGAAAAAGATAACGCTTGTTCTACAACTTATCGGCTCCACGCCGTCGCTTAGCACAACCGCAAGAAAAGAAAATGACTTACAGTGATGTTGCACGTCTGGTTGCCCAATCCTGAGACGTTTCCAGGATCGGAAACTTCATACAGTGGGTTGCCTGACGAGGCCAGGAATAACGCCGTGGCTGACCAGAACGATACGGATATCAACACGAGGACAAACGTCACAAGCGGATAGAATAACGTGGTGATCATGTTACCCACCGCCCTGGAAACAATACTTCGTGTGAACTTCGCATAACGGAGAGATTGAGAGAAGAAAAGTTTTATGCCTTCATTTATGTCATTTATGATCAATTTTCGTGTCGAAAAGAGCTGTGAAGTAACGGTTATCAGAACAAAATGATCATTACTTGCTCGCTTGGCGAATGACTTGAATGGCGATCTGGATCCGTTTTCGGAGAAAAAGCACCATCAGGATTATGATGAGGTCCACCACACCAAGAATAATCGCTGGAGAAATAGTCAAACAATTAACAGTTTACTCGCAGCTTGTGTCCTCGACTGCTGCTGAGCCTCTAAATTTACGCTAATTCGACCCTCCAAAAATTCCTGCATCATCTACTCGCGTTTGGGACTCCGCAAGTAGCATATTGCCCGTGGATGCAATCTATCTGTTATTTGTGCGGGACAAAAAACTGTTTACTGAAGCTGCTGGACCATCCAAGCACGCTGGAGTCAATAGTGGCATCCGCTGCTCAAGAACCACACTTATTTGCCGCCGTATATTGAGTTGAAATCGTTAATGCAATGTTCATGCTCTTGCTCGAACTTGATGCTCTACATGCTGCTGCTTTCGCGTAGGGACAAGTCTAAGCCCAGCACAAGGGGCCGGTGTCAGTTTGCTGGATCCTGTGGATGCATAGGATTCAAGACTCTTGTGAACCGGCTTATGCTGCTTCCACGTCATCGGACACCTACTTTTCGCGAGTATTGCATGTCGTCGCTAGGAAGTTTCGTTGCCACGTGAAATGAATTTCAAAGCTTTACAAAGTTTCTAGAGAACACACCAACAATAGTTTCGAGACAGAAGTCTGGGTACATAGGGGTTTTCACTATCTATTTTATTAGTTTGGGTTGTTTTTTCCTCCCCATAGGCTTATTTACTAAGTCCACAGAAGAACGAGTTGGCACTGTAAGTGGACGAGAAGGATGGTCTAGCTAGACTTTACGTTTTTTTTTACCATGTATCCAGACTTTATATACACCCTGCCATTTCGAGAGAACACACCCAACATTAGTTCCGAGAGAACACACCCGACAAAATCAGGTCAGGTGGCGCTACGGTTATGCAAAACATCCCGACTAAAACTATCCCCCAACTTGGCGTTGCTCAGGAATGCGGGGTTAACCCAAGAAAAAGACGGCAACAGCGCGCGTGACATAAGGTCTCCCCATGGCAATTCACATCACTCGAAGAGGACCACTAAAATTATCTTGGCACAATGAGCGCAATTTTCCTCATAACATTGCGGACCTTTGATGCATAGCCACACGAGCCAACTGCTGTTAGTCTGGATTAACCTAAAGAAGTAGTTTTGCACTTATGCCCAGCGTTCAGCGACGGCTGCGTGTGTGCTTCTCGTTCACCAATCCATGCAGTCACCGGAAGATCATGTGATTAAAAGATTGTATGACGTACGTTCGAATGTTTCTTCTGATTGGCGAATCGTTAACGACTGGACATGGCGCTCCTTTTTCAGGGGTTGTGCCAGGAACGCCAACTTAAAGCAGTAGCTCGCATCTACATAGGGAGTACGAGTATTCATTTCAAACTCAGAACTGGCTGAATGTGAATATGTTGCGCCTTTTTAATCCTCGCACTGATAAGCAGGGCTGTGGAGTTGGAATTCAAATTTCAGGCTCTGGCTACAGGCATTTTGAAGTCTTTGACTCCAGCTTCGACATCTACAAGTTTTTGTATCCGGCTCCAAAATGATTTGGTCCATTGAAAACTGAAAACCATTGTATTATTTCATTTATTTGTACAACTCGCTTGCCCCACAAATTAGGGCTGTGGAAAATTTCAGACTCCGGCTCCACCATCTACAAGTTTTTTGGCTCCGACTCCAATCATCCAAAATTGCTTGGGCCCTAGGCTCCGGGTCCATAGCCCTGATAAAAAGACTACGCATGAAAGCAGTAAATACAAAGCGCTGAGGAGATGAACTTCTAGCAGAAGTTTTTGATAACCTCGCTGGCGTGAAACCCAATGCATGTTGGCAGGTTTGAATTCCTGCTCTAACAAAATAAATATTTAACGCAAACAGAATCTTTCATCGTAAGGATGTAATAACCACTCCATCTGGGAGTTGCAGTGGGTTTTAAGATACGCCAAATTCTATGACAGACACCGTTGCACCACGTTTAATCACAGTTAAGATGCTTACAGAAAGCCAGCCATGTCTGAGTAAGCGATAAGTATGTGTCCAGGTTGGTTGTGAATCCGACTGATATGATGGTTTTATCGGATCCAGGAACGTTCTTCAATCTCTGCAGAAAATCACACAAGCACAAATGAGTGCCAGCGGAAAACACATTCATGCTTAACATGCTAAGAGTCAGTGGGAAATTACGAGCTCCAAAACGCTGTCAGTCAACAGACTAAGGCGAAAACGCGCAACGACTTATATATTTGGTTAATTCTATATGATGCGAATATATAATTCACAACAGCGAACACAAGTTGCACCGATGCGCGGTATAAATACGTTTTCAGATCTATTACACCGCGTGATAAAAACCAAGGCCTCGTAGAAAGCTATACACGATACAGAATGGCAAACACACGAAAAGGGCCAGCTACCACGCCAGTACTATTTACAAGTCCTAGTGGTTTTAAAAATCCCGGGCAACAGAGCATTGCAGACAGGAAAAACAAATTCCTTTCTCGTGTGAACACAGCGCCGCAAGAAAAACCCGGACAAAACGCACTCACCAGGTACTCGTCGACGCAGTACCAGACGCCGAACGAAAGTAAGCCGATGATACCAATCAGGGTGACCCAGACCATGATACCGGCAACCCAACGCATTATCACAATCCAAAGAAAAGCGACCACAGCCGAGATGCCTATCAGTCTAAAAATAAAAGGAAACGAAGGTTTAGGAGCGCCGCCATCTTGCTTAAGAATAACGTCGCCAGAATTAATGTTAGGTTTTGATCTTGTGAGTCATAAAAAGCATTTACTCTTAAAAAATACTTACATTCAACGATATATTTACTTATATTTACGTATTTGGGCCGGACCCATGGTCTATATTGCAGGGATTAGTCAAAAACACAAAAATGCTTAATCATAACGCACCACGCCACGGGGTAGACGTTGGATGGGACGCGCAGGCAATTAATACTGAAGAGGAACATACACAAACCAACGTATCGGCAACTACGTCATCAGCTCATTATCACACAGAAGCGTTGCACAGTCGACAATAAACGAAGACGTGCAAAGCGCATCAAACATTTGAAGCGGGGAATGAAAAGCTGGATGAAGATGCACATCGTTGAACGAAGGCATGCAAATTGATTGTAGTGAAGGCGTGAAAGGCCTTGACGAAATAGTTAACTTGATTCCGGCGAATATGCTCCTCCCCACAGGTCCCAAGTAAAACGATCGTTTTGCGTGACAGGGCTTTGTTTCTAGCGAGTGATTGGATCATAACATAATTTTTATGATAAAACACTAGTTGCAGAGAACGGTTTTGCGTTGGAAAACTGTTCCTTGTGAGATGTAACTGAGACAAAATTACCAGTGGCAAAGGATGTTGGGTTCACACTTTGTTGACTACAGTTACTTGACTATTGCGCCAATGTAACCTATCGTGGGTTGGAAGCAAGTACATAGACCGTAACGTATCAGAAGCGCGACGACAAAAAAAGGCTTAACGCCTTCGTAGCTGCTAACTCACATGAGAAGCCAGTACCACGACATAGTAAGGTCGGAAAATATCTTGTCCGCGATTTCCCGCGCTTCCAGGTAGAGGGAAATTGCAGCTGATCCAGCATCCAAGTTTTTACCAGTTATTGTGTTGTTATTGGCATCCTGCATGACAGACAATCGCATATTATTATTGACCCCAGTATTGATTTTTCCATGTCTAATTTACCCACCCCTTGGCATGGTTCTTCACCCGGAGCTTTCAATGCCTGCACTGGCTTATGGCCCGATTTATACTCGACAAAGTGCGCAGCTGTGAAATTCGTAAAGCCCTGAACGTCGGGCCACTTCTCCGAATGGGGAGATCTCGACGGTTCGGCCGCGGGACCAGAATGTCCCAGGAAAATAGGCGGGGCAAGTCCTGCTGGCTACACCCACGGGAAAGTGGCCCAGAGGTTGATCAAAGACCAGATGGTGTGATTGGGTCTCCGACCTGCGGTTGGTCCCATCTCGGTGCGGAGCCAGCAAACAATTAGATCGTTGAAAATTGTAACTTATTTCGAGTCCTAGGGTTGCTTCTCCCGCGACCTCCCCAGAATAAAAGCGGATATCAAAATAGATAAATAGCTTTTCACTTTTCGACTCCACTGCAAATGGTTGAGAGCTCGCGAAGGATATGTAATGCAAGTCATACATTGGTAGTTGCGCAGACACAAAGTGCGCACACGTTACAAAAAATCATGTATGGGATATTTGAAAGCATGTCATCAAAGAACGGCTATAAACTTTATTAATTCCAAGCCCAACTCTTAACAATGTTTTCTTTTCGAAATGAGCTTTGTAGGTTTTCAAACCAATTATCTGAATCAGCAATAATCGACTGCAAATTGACTTAACACATGTTTTTAAATCTAAACGAAGGGATTAAAATTAGCTTATGTAACTGTCAGTTTGTGGAGACGCGAACCCAGAATGCAGGGCCCGTGATGTTTCGGCACCACAAACACTCAGAGATTCCCTGCTCGACCAGGTTCACTCTTTATTGCCTGTACTGCACCTTTTACAGCTAGATGATTTCCTATTGGCTCTGTGTGGCGCGGCGTCACACTTACAATTCTAAATGACCCAATCAACGATTGAGTTTCCACTGGCAACGCCAGATAAACACGCTCGACCTCAACAAATCTGCTAACGCCTGCAACTCAGATGCCAGACGGCCCAAGCACGCTTGACAATGTGTACGACAAGCATGGGAGAAAATGGTAAAATAAACATGCTCACTTTCAGAGTTACGTTTTCGCGGCTTCCATTCACAAGCATCTCGCCAGCAACGGACACGGCTGTTTTGACGATCTCTGGTATGCATCTGTTCACCACCGGTGTAAGGGGCATGTAATATGGCGCGCATTTTCTGTTCCGCACTGATTGCTCGGGTGTCTGGAAGACGCAGAATATTAGTTTTAAGGCCAGCACTCCATTTTGCGAAGGTCAACAACGAATGCATTCGAAGGATGACGACATGTAGCTGATACTGCACGTCCAGATATGACATGGCGGAAGGACGGAAATCAGTCGCACTCGTGGTCTTCAATAGAAATTACTTACCACGCCGTTGTTAATATATTCATCTGTGACGTTGTATCCGTAAGTGCATATGTACTTCGTGAAATTAAGAGCATAGGTGTTTTCAGCTGCCGCGATAATCCTCATTCTGCCACTCGCGGTGTTCGAAGAACCAGGACTGGCCAGGTTGGCCAGGTTCTCTGCGGCAGCAAACTTGGGAATGTCAACAACAAAAGTCCAATATTCCCTGGGGCAAGACTGGACGCAAATCTGCGGAAGGTAAAAACAGAATTGCTTTTTAGTTTTCCGCCCAGCTATTTCTACCAAATCTAGATTTTTCAGATTGCTACAAGAAGTGCACAAGGAGACGAAGATCTTTATTCATCGGAGAAATTTTTAAATATTTGGTAACGTTCTAAAGTTGCCTAAGTGTTGATTTTGAAAAGGTGTTTGAGTTATGTCGGAAGTCTAGCAGCAGAATTTACGCGAGGTACGTTGCCACAATAAACATCGTTTGACACCACCGTATCTATGGCGTGCCTGGGGCCACCTTGAATTTGCAGCACTTTCACACTTGGCGATCTTCATGATCTGACTCGCACAGATAAAAGCATTATCAACCAACTGCAGCAGTGTTAGATTAAAGTGCGAAATAAAAGACTGGGACCGTTGATTTGGTTACTAAAGCCTTTAACATTTCATTTATACCAGGACCTGTTTCGCCAGGTCTTGAAAATGTACATGAATAACCTTGTGCGGCGAAAATTCAACACAAAATTAGTTTTTCAGTCACAACTTTAAAATATACCAGTTGAACATGGACTATTTTCGTGCGACACAGAGTTTAAAGTACTCGGCGCCAATAACAGCACATGCCACTTTTCTCCAGTAAGACTGCATCACAATTTTCATTACATGTATGCAAATACTTTGAAGACATAAATGTAGAGTGCAGTAGCTCACAAAACTTTAATACTGAATGTTTGACCAAGTATCATTAGCAGGGTGTGACACAAAATAGATAAGTGTGTATGAGAGACGCACCTGAGGGGTGGGGCACTGGAACTTCAGTAGAGTGGCTGGGTTTGAGCACTGGGTCACATCGAAGTAGAACAGGTTTGTTTTCGACCTGAGAAAGTAAAGAAATATGAAACAAGCTTCGCTAAGGGTAATCCCCTACAACTGCACCGGAAAGCAAAAAAATAAAACTATATCACTTAAAAGCCTAGTGGAGATGACGAGAGCGAATTATACATCTAAAAATCGAAAATTCAAGGTCATTCGCTAAGAAACGCTTTACCTCAAGAGCAAAACGTATCCATCGACTACAGTTTACCCACTCAAGAGTAAAGCAACAAACCTTCACGAGCTAAATTACGAAAACACAGTGATGGTCGAGGTTTCGACAAACAGCCGCTTTGGCACTAGGATTTTCAGCGGGCTAGCAATCACCTTTGGTTGATTAAGATGTGGCAACAATACTAGTTGGTCATAAAACGAGTCCTGAAGTACATGCATTGCTATCATATCTCTTATTGTTGGTGCTAATAACGTATTTCATCGATATATAGGTTTGTGACTGACATTGGTTAGAGTAACTCTTTGGCAAGTCCATCGCAGCAACGGGATCAACAACAGCCAGCCTCATAGTAAGCGTTGCCTGATTGGCTTTAGGCCTAATTACAAATTAAAACCATAATCTGTAGCTGAGTTTGCACACAAAAACAAAACACCAATGGAATAAACAGTTGTATTAAGGGCTTTCATTCTCTGAATCTGCAAAGTAGTGCTATATTACCTAAGTATCCACCAATACCCTTACAACGCTTCCACTAACCGTTCCGTTTAACGCAGAACAATCGTAATTAAGAATGAGAGCTCAGCACAGCCAACACATTGTTGGTATTATAATTCCAGTGTTTATTACCTTTATTCATAGCACCACGTGTTACCCACAAACTTGGTGAGTTTTGTATGAGGTTGCTCTAAAAGCCTTCCACAGCATAATCTTGTAACCAAAAAATATTCAAGTAACTAGCTTCCACAAAGGTGAAGGGTTTGAACCCATCATAAAAATTTTTTTATAGGAAATCGATTTTACATAACAATACACAACTTCAGTCCTACAATCTGCAAGTAATGCTTGCACAAATATATAAGATTTCTTATGTGTAGGCCAAGGTAATGCATGCTTTTTGTATACACGATGCTTTGATCAATCACCGAAGTTTGTTGAAACCGGAAACAGCGACAGGAGCACGGGGTCAACGCGGGTCGACTTTGTCACAACAGTCCAAACGACAATTAAAAGCGCAAAGGTTTTCTGTAAGCGTTCTAAGAATCAACCTATCGGGCTGTTCTTACATGACTGCGATGATTTCGACTTGTACATATCTGTGTTCAACCAATAAGTCCCCACAAAAGCGACGCAGTCTAATCAATCACCAAAAGTTTTCACATAAGGCTACAATTTTTTTCACAAAACTCTACGAAATCGATTTCACACAACGCTACGATTCGTGAGCCTTGAAATTTGCAAGCAATTGCTTACGGGTTAAATGCTGAAGAACTAAAGCAAGGGCAGAGACAGCAAGCAAATTCAAAACTAAAATGAATGGATCAAAACACAAGCTGCGGTAAATAAAAACTGGAAAATATGTCGTTCTCAAATAACTGCTTTCACTAAATTGAAAAAAGTATCTGACGCCAACCGGAAAGAAACAAAAACACAGTTACGAGCACGGCGGCGGTGAATCAACACATAGCCGGGAGTGGGATGCGTGACCGTTGAAGACGGAAGCTTGCAGCAAACTGAGAGCCTTCACCGGCTGCTGCTGGCGCGTCTTTCCTGGAATGTTTGAAATGTGCTGAAGTCAGAGAAAAGCTTGCTTTACTCGTGAGTTGCAAGAGAGAAAACATCCTACTCCTACATAACCGTAGGAAATACGCGTGGACTTTGAAATGTTGATCGAGAGACAAAACCTAACTCTACGTGACGATTAACTGAAGGAGACTGCTAAAGCAGTCACAGAAGCGTGGAAATGCTGAACAAAAGTGAAACGTGTGACATGTACCGAGGACGCTACAATAACAAATTACCATTCATAAAAAAGTTGAACTGGATACACAGCCACTTCACAATAAACTTCAGGGCACCTGCTCAGGAATCTATATTTTACTATACGCGTCAGTAAAAGTAGGGTATATGCTACCAATACTTTGCATACGTCTTCCTGGGGCACGTGACATCCGTTATTTTCAGACCAAACTATTTTTTGCTTCCATATGTGCATTGTTAATCACTTTTGCGACAAAATTTTATCTTCCCAGCGACACGTACATATTATACTAATTTTATGCAGGGTACCACCAAAAAAGGATTTTTAGAGGGGATTTTTCGTTTGTGCGTCGAAAACGTTAGATCCGTTTTTTTTCAGATCAGGTCATGGTGTTGGAAGACTCATCACATATAAGGTATTGGTGGTCATATCTGGCCAAACAGGTTTTGCACTTAAAATTGCATTGAATTGTTAACTTAGAAAAGTGTCCAAACTTGTCTACACATCAGGTAT
>JGI24158J21664_10009238_pt1 | contig 13156 bp, 10 predicted proteins | sample Ectturendosymbi3_FD_21664 | JGI IMG/M metagenome (IMG submission 21664) | reverse complement strand
TTTTTTCAGCTTAGAGGGAACACTGGTACAGGTACTTGAGTGGTTTTGAACTGTGTGCAAGACCAAGCTGGAATAAAAATTAGAACCAGAAAACACTATTATGCTTCTCCAGGAATCCAACTCAGTGTATGCTGCAAACAGCAATGCACTGCAACAAAAAAAGTTCAAGTACCTTGAGGTGGTATTCACAAGTGACAAAAGATAAAACAAGGAGATTGATACTCGGATTGGTAAAGCAAACGCAGTTTTGTGTAAGCTTTATCACTCTGCGATGACACAACAGGAACTTTCAAACACTACAAAGCTGTCAGTGTTTAAAGTAGTCTTTGTTCCATTCATTACCTATAGTAGTGAATCTTGCATAGTGACTGAAAGAGTGATATCCCAAGTGCAAGCAGCACAGATGGGATTTTTGCCATGAGTTCCCAGTGTTACACTCAGTAACAAGTGTGCAGCTGTGAAATTTGTAAAGCTATAAATGAGAGATCCCAACTGTGTTGTTTGGCCATGTGTCCAGAAATGTTCCAGGAAAGAATGGCAAAGCAAGTCAAGCTTACTACATCAACAGGAAAGCAGCCCAGAGTCCAAGGAGCAGGTGGATTAACTACATCTTAGACCTTGCTTCTTCCTAATTCTGTCTTGGTTTGAAGCCAGCAGAACTATCTCAGATTGTTGTTGACCATAAGGTACTTTTCATCAACTGCAATAACCATTGATAGCATGCAGGTAGATCTAACTTACCTGTTACAAACAGTATTCTTGTATCTTTTGGCATGCATGACCAAAAGTTGTGAACCCATTCAGAATGTTTGTGGTGGTCAAAATTCTTCCTGAGTCATTGCATATGCCTGGTGCTGTTTACCTTAAATGTGAAGAGATGAGTACTGCAATTGCTCTTTAACACTTTTTTTCTGGGCTATGTAGATCTACATAGGAATGATTCTATGCAGCTGTTCTCGGCATATGTAAATTTACATTTTTGCTTTGAAAATTCTTAGGAATTTAATTTATGTTTTTTCTAATTTACACTTCTGGAAATGGTCTAAAAGGTGGTCCTAGATTGCGTTTAAGTAATATTAGGTCTTGGAATGAGAACCTGAACTCCCTGGTTCAGAGGCTGTTTGAAAGCATAGTTCTTTACAGTTGGTCCACCTAGGCAGAACTAAGACCCTGCAGCAGTGACTGATTTTGTACTATGTAAATACTTTGATATGCTGCTAAATAGTGTTTTCAACCTGGGTTTTCCCAAACTTGAAACCCAGGTTTTTTGGCTATTTCTACTACCTGAAACTAGGCTTTTTCAACCACCAACCTAGGTATTTTTGAAATCCCGGAATTGATGTTGCATTAAAATATTAGTTAATTCTGATAACACTGAAGTTGCAGATGGCGTGTGTAACAGCCAAATTAGCATTTTTGAACTTTCAACTGTTATCATGAGGTGTGGGTTTTGCTTGGTGACTATCATATGTTCGTTGTTGGTCCTTTTTATATTTTCGTTCAACTGACCTATTCACATGGATCGTGACATCATTTTGCACATAATAGGTGTGTACGCACACTTTAGTCTTTTCGTTCACCTAATTAAATAACTACCATGTGAGGTAGTTCTTCTAAGGCATGCTGTAGTTCCGTAGTTGCTAGTTAGTTCCTTTACAAGGTGTTATGTGTTAGTTCATATACAAGCTATGATCCTTCACAAAATCCATTCGTTCCTTTTCAGTTTGCAGTAACTTTCTGCAAAATATTTGGCTTTCTTTTAGAAATAACTTTAAGTAGATTTTTAATCATACACATTCAGTTTAAAGACGGTAGTAATCAAAGAAAATCAGAAGGTTAGAGCCGTTTCTCATGCAACAAGGCTCAACCAACACCAAAGTGCAATTTGTGCTCTGTTATACCAAAGGTGGTTCAAGCACTGAAAGGATGATCAACCATTTGAAATCAAAGCACAAAATCAATGTAAACCATGAGGGTGAAGACCACAAAACTATTCCAGCTCAGAAAGAGATCCAATCACAAATTGTGAAAAAGAAAATGAGTCTTTTTGAGGCTACAAAGAAGAGGTCAAATAACCTGAATAACTGTACCATGCCTTACTTTACAATCAAGCCCAAATCAGCTTGAATCAATGGGACCAGAAAGGGATTTGTCAGCCACGGGACTGTTTGTCACAAAACGCAGAAGTAAACTGAATGATTAAAATGTGCTTTGGTTCTCATGCGTCAGTATTATAAACATCATTGAAAACCTGTGCTTTAAACTTAATTAATAATAAATTGCGCAGGGACAAACAATAGTAATTTCATAATGACACTGAGTTTTATCACTCAATATCGCATTCATTTCAAAACCTGGGTTTTCCCGGGTTTCTTTTCGCAGCTACTTGAAACCCTGGTTTTAAAATTTGACCCCGTATTGGAAACACTACTGTGAAATGCTAGGAAAGCAGGAAATAATGTATTAGAAACGTTATGTAGGCATGTTTATAAAGTTTAATTGTTTAATGCCAGCATTAGCTGCTTTTTTTTGCAAAAGAGTGGATCTGGTAGGTCCAGGCTTGTTGCAGTGGTATGTAGTCTAAAATGTTTTGGAAATGATTTGATATGTTGGCAATTGATTTGTGTAAAGGTAACAAAATGTTTGCCATGCTTACCAAATTCGCCTAAAGCTAGAAAATGCCTAACATTATCTACCTTCTGGGATTTGAATTTCCTGCCAAAACTACCTGGTAACTGTGGATATTGCTATGGGGGAACCACCCACTAACCAAAGTGTCACATTGTATTTTTCCACTTTGTTTTCTCTTATTCATACAACTCTTGTGTTGAGTAAGGCGTTTTCTATAATTTCATAGTCCTATCTATAGGTGGGGAGCTGTTGCATCTTTCATAGAGAATCTGCACTGCCAATATTGTTGTTTTTGTCAGCTGTGGTGTTTCGATTTTGTTTGGTAATTTCTTGTTTGTTTTTCCACATTATTGCTAGTTGCTTCTAGAGTTCTTATTATGATTGATGCTACTCTGGCTGTGATGTTCCACATTTTTTTAGTTTTTGGCTCGGTTTTAGTTTTCTCTATTTCATTCTTTAACATATATGTGTATCATTCAATACAACAACCTCTAGTATCATCCCTTTATCAGTCTGCTTGTTTATTACTACTGGTTTGGGTCTGTGAGCTTCTATTTGTCTGTTCTTATTTGGGGCTCCCACAGAACCTTGACCTTGTTGTTTTCTACCACTAGCTTGGTTTGTGGAATGTTGGGGCTGTTGCAATCGGAAATCCCGAGCGGCATGTGCGCAAAGCTTCAAACCGTGACAGCAAGCAACAATAGAGATCATGCGTCGCAATCTCTTACTATTGCTTGCTCGCGCTGCATATATGATGGTGTTATTCTTCACGCACATCCCGTCTGTGGTGAATCACACAATCAACGCAACACCCCCAAAGAGGTTGCAACAGGTCCCTTGTACTACTCTGGGCTGCGGAGCCGATGTAAAATTGACGCTGCTCCAGAGCTGGAGCAGTGTCAAGTGTGCCACTCATGAATCATGAGTGTAGCTCTGGCTCTGTAGCTCTCTTTTTACACAACATGGTTCCAGCTATGGCTTCTATTCGTTTTTACACATAACATTTTCCATTGTCTTGCTGTGCCTCAAGTTGAATGGAACATGAGATATATCAATTACACAACACTAAAATAATATACCAAACTTATTGGAGTATAGGTTCAGACAAGTCAAAGAACAGTTACAACAGGATTATACTCTATTAAACAAAGAGTGCAACCAGATGCATAACTTTGCATACAATTGTGTACAAATTTATTCGCTACCTTGGTGCAGAGTTCAGTGGTTGCCATGAGGAAAATGATGGTGTCTGCTCGTAGACCCTCCAACCAACTAAGAATGGATCCTGTAGATCAACTGCATCATGGATGCAAACACAATTTCTTGGATGTTTATCCGTCACTTCATAAAAAAAACTGCAGAAACTATGTAGGGTCTGCCTGAAAAATCGACACAGGAAGGAAACACATTGTTACTGCAGGCATTGCTGTGTGGCTCTGCACAGTGCCCTGCTCGAAAGTCAAACATACTGGGCTGAACTACAGTGTTCCTTCTAAGCCGAAAAAAATGGCACTTTCGGCACTTTTTTTGGACACAAGCCGACAAAAATTTTGAAAATCGGCACTTGCACATTTGGACGCAATTTCTTCCACAGGAGAAAATTTCACAACAAAAGTTCATTATTTTTTCAAAAATGTGTGCAACATATTTTCATGATTTAAGCCGTTCTCAGGTCACAACATGGATATACAGCAGTGAGCGGTGAAAAAAGGTTCAGATGTAGTTTAGAATTTCTCTGCTTGCAAGTTTATAAAAACGTTACAGGCGCAATTTCACGATTTGTGTGTCCAAAAATGAAGCTATTTGCTGTTAAGTTCAGACGCATTTTGGAAGTTTTCGCTTTGCGAGATATATAACAAATTTTCTGGGTGCATTATCACGATTTTGCATCCACAAACGAAGCTGTTTATCCATGAAGTTCAGACGGATTTTGGAAGTTTTCTCCGTGCAAGCTTTATAAAAAAGTTGTGGGCGCGTTTTCTCGATTTTTGCGTCCAAAAATGAAGCTGTTTGCTGTTGATTCAGACGCATTTTGGAAATTGTGGCTTTGCCAGGTTTATGAAGAAGGTTTTGGGCGCATTTTCACGATTTATGCGTCAAAATCGAAGCGGTTTGCTGTTGAGTTGAGACGCATTTTTGAAGTTCTCCGCTTGCAAGGTTCAAAAAAAATTTTCTGGGTGCATTTTAACGACTTGTGTCCGAAAACGAAACTCTTTGCAGTGATGTTCAGACGCATTCGAGGTTTACAAAAATATTTCTGGGTGTATTTTCACGATTTTTGCGTCAAAAAATGAAGCAGTTTGCCGTGAATTCAGACGGATTTTAGAAGTTTTCTCTGTGCAAGCTTCATAAAAAGGATATGCGTGCATTTTCTCGGTTTTTGCATCTAAAAATGAAGCTATTTGCTCTTGAGTTCAAACACATTTTGGAAATTTTCGCCTGATGGGGTTAAATGAAAAAAGTTTGGGTGCAATTATGTGAAGTTCAGACCGATTTTGGAATTTATCTGCCTGCAAGGTTTACAAAAAAATTTCTGGGCGCATTTTTGCGATGTTTGCATCTGAAAACGAAGCTGTTTGCTGTGAAGTTCAGCTGCACTTTAGAAGTTCTCTCTGCAAGGTTTACAGTTTCTTTGCAAGGTTTACAGAAGAAGTTATGGGTGCATTTTCACGATTCATGTGTCCAAAAATTAAGCTGTTTCATGCCAAGTTCAGACGCATTTCAGAAGTTTTCACCTGCAAGGTTTATAAAGAAATTTCTGGGTGCATTATCACGATTTTTGTGTTCAAAAACGAAGCTGTTTGCCGTGAAGTTCAGATGCATTTTGGAAGCTCTCCACATTCAAGATTTCCAAAAAGATTTCTGGGTGCATTTTCACAATTTATGCGTCCAAAAACAAAGCTGTTTTCTGTGAAGTTCAGAGGAATTTTGGAAGTTTTCTCCATGCAAGCTTTATGAAAAAGTTCTTGGCACAATTTCACGATTAATGTTAGTCGGTGTTATACCAACTTGTTTTAAGTATGTTTGCAGTAAAATTAACATGAAAATCATGTGTAGATGCTGATTAACTGTTGGATCTTGGATCACGTTTGCATTTTTGTAAATTAGAGTTTTCGTTGATTCTAGTACGTTTGCAATAAAACGTTGGCATGTAAGATTTCTGCAAGATTTCATAGTCTGACCAAAATGTCTCGAGACCAAAATGACCAAGACCGAAAAGTCCCATGTCCAAAACGGCTCAGACTGAATCGGCCAGACCAACAAATTATTGTTTCGATTTCGGAGTTGCTACATTTTGGCAAAGTTTAAGTAAAGAAATTGCGCAGTATCATCAGCCTGATTCAATTGTATTGTTGGTTTAGTGCAATGATTTTCAACCTGGGGGTCGTGAACCATGGTTGGAGGGGCCACTGATAGATATTTTATGTACACAGCTGTATTACGTTTGCTTAATTCAAGTTTTAGATGGGGTGTTGGGTTAGAGTGGGTTGCGGTAATGGGTCCCGGTACAAAAAGTTGAAAACAACTGGTTTAGTGCGACACTAAGCAATGCACAAACAAAGACAAGAACAGTCATTCAGGACCATATGAGGGCAACCACTGTCTGAGAGAAAAAGTTTGCATTTGGCTAAGAAGTTTACATGCAGCTGATTTCGTTTATTGCCTTTGTGATGACTGTTTTTTTCATTTGTTTATCAGAAAATGTTGCGTGTGTACATGTTGGAAAAAGTGAAGACCATTTTTTTTCTTGGTCATTCATAAAAATGGTTGATAAAAAGTTTTTCGGTAAAAATGGATGCATTTTAAGAAAATTTACAGGAAAATTTAAAATTTACAAAGGGCGCCTAAGTTTCTTTTGATCTTGACGGCACTTTTTGGACACCAGCCAACTTACAGAAATCTTAGAGGGAACACTGCCTCCTGCCTTACTTCGAGTAGTTACTGCATGCTTTTCAACATGTTTTATTCGGGAGAGGAAAAAACACTAATGGCACCAAAACTGCATGGGACCTAGGGAATTCTAGTTGAAAGGCAACCTTGGGCTTAACATGTTAAGCTTGTATCTTGCAAACACTTCATTGATTAGTTTGACAAACGCGCATGTTATGGCTTAACTGTATAAGTCTAATATTCACACATACACTCCTAAACTGCTGAATCGAGTAGACCAAGCAATATGTCCAACTTGCCCTGTGCAGTAATCCTGGCCAGATAACTGCTGACTAGTTTTTCCAAATAATCTTCCAATTTTCTATTGGCTTGTCCTGGATGCTAAATTGGCCTGGGTCAAAAACATTTACCAGTCTGAGATGTTTGTCCATGATGGAGCATAAAAAATTTCTTGTACCACTTAAATCAGAGTTGCATCTAAATGCTTTATTACGTTTAATCTCGTTGAAGCAGTTAAAAACATATGACAGCAATCTGAGAAACAATCAACCACAGTTGTTATTGCAATCATGCTGGCTGGTGAAAATGCTTGAGTGTCAAAATCGATGAGCCAAGCAAGGACACGTTTCACCACACAATGGTGCTGCATTTGCTTGAAATTAACCTAACATGGTCAGAGCATTTGGTTTCATGTTGACTTTTGTGTAAACTTTGTAAGGTGTGCATATGAAGAAAGTTATTGGTAGGATCTCTGAAGATGTTACAGCAATCACATGTTTGTATAGATTGAAGAATATGATTTGCAAATATGGGAAAAAGCAATAGGAATTCAAGAACAGAGAATGAATAGCATAACAAAAGGACAAGAAACCAGTTTGAAATCGGAGTTGATTGATGTGGACTTGATAAGAGGTGTTTTATATTTAAGATAATCCATTTTCTTTCTGACTTTTTCATTGAGTTGCTTCTTGCTGAACTGATAATGCTAAGATTAAAGTAGCAAGACATGTTTATATCATTTACATTAATTTTTTGTTGGGCTGTTAAAGAAATTGTGATTATATAAAAGTATATGTGTAAGCAGTAAGTTCATCAATCTACAGTATTATGTGGTTTTGGAAGGTAAATAGATGTAGTATATGCAAAAGCAAGTTAATATTTTTTTGTTCAGCTGGTAAGTGGTGATAAAAGCTCATATGGAAAGTGTGTTAGTAATTTGATTAGATCATGCTGTGATTTAGGTTCAACTTTCAGCAAGAACAAGCCACAGTACAACGTTGCTACTGTTGTTTGGATGGGTATGGTTCGATTAACCCTGTTTCCCTTTTTCCGTAGTTGGTGGATACAACAAACAAGCATGTGTATTTACATTGTTTTATTTGTGCTTTATTCTGTACAAGTCACTGTAATTGCAGCACACTGTTTTGGGAAACCTGAAGAATTTGAGGTAGGCAGTGGTTTTCAACAACACTCTTAGTATTCTTGCATATATGTTGTCGTGTTCATACATTTCTCCTCAGAATATTCCCACAAGTGAGATTGTTCTGCCATTTGTGTTTATGTACCTTGTGGGGCTTGTGCATTGCCAGGTTATATCAACAAGCTTTGCTCAATCATTACGTAAAGTTGCACCAACCTCCTCCAAAAAGAGGCAAGTGAAATTGACTATATATGAACATTTTAAGCTCAGCAATCGGAGTTTTGTTGTATCTATCATTACTGGAGCTCAACCAATGCATTGACATGCCGATATATATTGGCCAGTATGGCGATGTTGCCAATATATTTATTGTATTGGCAAAATTTTGCCAAAAAATATCAGAAATATGTGCTTATGAAAGCTGCTATGCTATTGTTCTTCACAGAGTGTTTGGAAACCCAAGTTACTACTGCGTCTCTGATTGATTAATGCAAATGCTCTGTCCTGTTCCTTACGGTGCACAGCCTTCCGACTACATCAAGTTGTGCGTAATGTACAGAATGCTGTGTAATCATCCCAATGAACTCTATATGTAACATTCGCTTGCAGGTTTTTGCGTGATAAGCAGATGACTGCCTGTGAACAAACCAGGGTATGCACTGAGATGGTTGACTGTTTTAGTGACCCAGGCTTGTGCAGAATTCAATGTTGTACGGTTCTTAATTGCAGTGAAGCAATGTCTATCACCTGTACTTTGAGTAATTCAAAAATATCAGTTATCGGCAATGAAAAACATTGGCATTGTCCCAAAAAAACCTAATCAGTTGAGCTCCAATTACAGTTGTGTTCAATTCAGACCATCTACAAATTTAATCTAATAGGAGCAAGTGCTGCTAAAACAAGGCAACATGTTTGTAGACGTTGTATCAACAGAGCACTTAAGAATGCAGAATATGCGTTCTGCACATCTGTGTTGTTCGCATACTTCAAACAAGTTTGCTTCACAATTCCACATCACCATGTAATAGCAATGTCCTGTACACTCAGGAATCAGGATTATGAGCAACTAGAAAACAATTTATAATATAGTTTTGCATGCTGACAACAGTTCAAATGTTGTTTTCTGAATCCCCTGTGTGTCACTGCAGTATGAACCTTGACAAAATTGTTTGACAATGCAGTGGAATAAGGGATCTCAAATTCATTGCAGTCATGGACGCTCCGAGGTTAGATTGTGCCTAGTGCAAGAAACAAGATTGGCGCCCCCATGTTCAAACCTAAGGTGTTTTGGGAGCAAATGTACTGTATTGAAGAAAGTACTTGTGACATTGGTGGGACTTTGCGGTGCCACAAGTGATTCGGCACCTGGGGCATTGTGCCCTTGCCCCTCCCTTGGTATGCCCCTGATTGCAGTTTTCATTTTTTAGCTGAAGCAGTTTTTGTAATTTCAAAAATAGAAAGCAACATTTGTTGATACCAAAAGAAAGTACCAAACAACATACCATTTTGTGTCAATTCTTCCATAACAAACTAAACTATCAGTTCTATCTGTGTAAGTTGTTCATTTGTTAGTATTAAGTAGCTTTCATATGATCATGCAGATCACCAAATAAAACAGTGTCAAGTTAATCACAGTGGTTAAAACAAAAAAATGTGTTCCTTTATTTCTGTAGTTGTGCTACAACAAGCAAGAAAATGCAAGTAGTTTTTCCTCTCCAAAATAACATAATGGAACAATTTGCAACATAGTTGCATTTTGTCAAAAAAATTCAAATTGAAATTTATTCAGCCTCACAAAATATCATCAACAAACATTCAAGGCTTAGAAGCAGATACATCGGATATGCAATTAAGACAAATAATAGGCTTATGAATATGGTATGTCTTCTGCATCAGTGGCTTGCAGTACAACATTGGATAACTCATTTGTGTTACATTCTCACTAGCCAATTGGTTAGTGGGAATGATGCTGATGAAGCAAATCAAATAATTTCATATACTTTTAAAAGATTGGGAAGCAAATCAAATAATTTCATATGTATTACATGCAAGACAACATCAAATGCATATGACATCCTAGCAAAGTTTTTGAAATTGTCTGCTAATAGTTTATGCTCATGGTTATCCAAATTTTTTAATAAATGTATAGCAAAAGGTGCTTTTCCCAATCTTTTAAAAGTTGCTCAAATTACACCCATTGCTAAAATAACTACTCCGAATTCTAATGATTATAGACCAATATCCATACTTCCAAGTCTCTATAAAGTTTTTGAAAAACCAATTTACAGCAGCTTGTACTTCTTTGTTACAAGTAATGGTATACTGAGCCCACTGCAATATGGCTTCTGCACCTACCATTCTACAGAATTAACAATTGCTGCCAAACAAACTACCATATATACTTGTGTATAAGTCGATGCCTATTTTAAGACTAAAAATTGTATCATTTTAATTATTACCTGCGTATAAGTCAACTGTACATTCCAAGCACAGTCACTGTACGAAACAGCAATCGTTGTCTCCTTTTTATTTGTGTAAACAGAGAAATCACCAAAGTGTATTGACGGCGTGGTCATAATTTGAGCTACCGTATTTGTGAAGAACCATAATTTGACCATTTGTTAAGGCCGGCACATACCTACCGTATATAACATGTATAATAGCAGAGTTTTCGTTTCACATTCACATTGTATGCGACTCTACAGCAACATCTCCATGAACATTACCTGTGTATAAGTTGACCCAAAAAATACAACCTCAAAATCGTTTCCCAAAAACTCGACTCATACAACAAGTATATATGGGTAATAACATGTACTCTGTTGCTAAACCTGAGCAAAGCTTCCAATGGTGTTGATCATAGTGTATTACAGTACTTAAAAAATGTTTTGCTATGGAGTAAGAGGAGCACTCCTAGAACTTCTTGAAACTTACTTAGACAATAGGTTTCAGTGTACTAAAATGGCAGATACTAAATCTTGTATTTTGAATGCAACATGTGGTGTTCTTCATGGATCTCTCCTTGGACCTTTACTATTCCTCATACAGCATATATCAATGTAAAAGGCTCCAACTTTAATACTGTTTCATATGCTGATGATATCAGTCTTAATATCTTAAGGAAAGGGACGCAACATTTTAGAAAAAATAGTTAACAGTGGGCTCAAAACCTTGATCACTGGGTTCATGCTAACAATTTATGTATCGATTATTCCAAAAGTAAGTGTTATGAAAAGGAATCTCTGCTCCTGTTGCCTCTCTTTCCAAAGGGCAAGTGGGTAATGGGAGCATGATAAAATCCACACATTTTGCATAACAATAACCAATTCTCAACGCCATGAAAAGAGAATGTACCTCGTCATTCACTTCAATCCTTCGCCCTCATTGTTTTGTATCAGTGGTTCTTAACCATTTCTTTACCACGCCTCCCTTTAGTAGTTGTTCTTTGTTTCAAGCCCCCCTGGCTAAATATAAGTTGTAACAGCAAATGTATTGTTTGATAACTTTATTGATCAATCTTTCAATGTTGTACAGTGCTTCAGGGCTCACGCCCCCCTGGAAATTTGTTGACACTCCCCCGGTTTAAGAACCACTGTTTATAGAGATCTTTTGTTAGGGCCATAGTGAAAAACGTGTGTTGAACCAAAACAAAAATACAAATATAATTGCTTATCGAAGTGTTGGAAATTGTCCTTACTCCCAAGTTTTGAGGCCCCCTGAAATCGGGGGACGTAGGCTTAGGTAAATCTGCGCCTGCAGTTCGCTACCAATTTTTATAACTTTTATGTTATGCTACTGCTTGTTTGTAGTAAAAATTCCTACTTTACAATGGCGTGTCATGCATTTCACGATTTAAATCTGCAGTGGTATCATAGCTTCAATCATACTCCCTGCTAACAGCATGATTACACAGCTACGAAAGCTATGCATATTTTATTATATACCTACTCTTATTATAGCTCAGTTCTTTTTATATCGCTACACTACTACAGAGCCGGTTTGATAATCTGACTAGAAAGTAGGGTGTTGTGGTAGTTATCGTCTTTCTTACTTCTACAACAGTGGTTCTCAACCATTTTGCTGAAGGCAGCCAAATCCAAACCTACGAATTTTTAGAGAGACGCACAAAAAATTTTACCACAAGACAATTGACACATTTTGTTTTATGGCATTAATGAAGTCTGTTACTCAAAATTTTAGAGGTGTTACTTAAAAACACTGCCCATCGAAAGGGATCCTTTCCCAGCAAATATTCACACATAAAGCTCTTACAGAGTGTATATTTTGCCAAAGAAGTAGGCTTCATCAGCTCTTATTCAAATAAACTGTTACAGAGGGATTGCTAAAAGCCGCCCAAAGTATGCTTGGGAGCTGAATCCAGCTCTTAGAACAATGTTTGAGAACCATTGTTCAAGAAGTAACACCACGCCTGCCAGCTACGATGTCACAGCCTTAGTGATTATTAAACCAAGGAAACATCAAAGGCTTGCAGATCCATTGTTGCAGTCTGCTGTTGTTAACTCATAACAATCGCGTTTAGTGTGCTATAAAGAGTACACACAAGTTTTTTTGGCAAAACCGTTAGTATCTAGGAAAGGTCCCGGAGCTACCTCTCAAATGGTCAGAACTCCGGCTCCGGTCCTAAATTTTTAACTGAACTCCGGATCCGGCACCTGATTTTTATTTGAGCTCCGGCTCCAGGCAAAATGCCCAGCTCCGACTCCGAAGGCCTGGATTATTTTCACAAGCATTCTCATCGTAATATTAGCGTCGTGATACAATTGCTTAGTTCAGCTTTTTAATGGCATGGTTCAACTGTTAAAGACTTTCTTCAAATACAATTCTTCAAATCTACTACCCTGTGTTTGCTTTATTAGGCTTCGGGGGCAAAAACGACGTGTCGAGAGTGAAAAGGGGGCGATGGAACAAAAAAGTTTGAGAAACACTGCACTATACTGTACCAATATTTCAGTGCTCAAATCTGTTTACTTTTATCTTTTTCATTCTTAATTAACTTAATCAACACAACAGGGGAAGAGCCAATGAAACTAATTTACTTCCTCTAATTAAATTGCAAAATAAAACTGTAAGAACCCTTAAATTTGACAAAACAAAAACAACTACAGGGTGACCCAAAAAGATGCGTACCCATATTTTGTTCGATAAAAAACCCATTTTTTAACGAATGTCTTTTCTGTTGCAGGACGTGATAGG
>JGI24158J21664_10009237_pt1 | contig 13156 bp, 10 predicted proteins | sample Ectturendosymbi3_FD_21664 | JGI IMG/M metagenome (IMG submission 21664) | reverse complement strand
GTAAAACAGTAAAAGTATTGCAACTGAGGCGGGGCCCCTAGACATGGCTGGGGCCCCCCCGGCCGGGGGGTGCGGGGGGCGGTTCCCACGGCCCTGAAGCCATTTGAACTTCACACGTTGCTGCTTTCAATGTCAAAGCGTTTGTAGTCAGAAATGTATAGCCTTTACCGAAAATTTCTTCGTCCTGACCAATTTGAAGAACCTTCACTTCAACATTTCGTATCGATGTCTATACATCTTCATAAACATTTTATAAGTTAGAGAAACCTTAATTGTTCACGAATCTTTTCAATTTTTCCACAGCAACTTCTCTCATGCGCATTATTACATCGCATTCACTCCACGCACTCAAGCTCCCTTTACTTCCGTGCATTTCGCATTGTGTGCATTGCTTTACCTCAGCTTCTGATTTGTGAGTCACATGGCAGCAACAGCACTGCTGCAACTCACTCTGGCCTGCACCACGTTGCAGCAATAACGCTATAGCCGTGGTTCCCAACAATAGTGAGGCGAAAGCCCCTCTACGTGCCGCAACGCCATAGTGTGAACTGAACTTGGCAGCTCGTATGTGCTGTGTAAAACGCATTATCCTAGGTGGCAGGTTTTTGGGTGGCAGTTGTCCTGATACCAAACTTTTGAGATGCGGCTTTTCAATAGACGAAAACCAAACGCATTTTTTTGGGAATCTACTGCCTGTGACTATTTATTGAATGACAGATACTTTCGACCTGACTGTAATGAGCGATTTCTCGAGGTGATGTTTGGAGAATTTTGCTGTAGTACTGTAACTAAATCTAATTTTAGTTTTCAATGTGTCGGTGAAATTAATTGTTGTTCTGTCGCACACTAATGCTCCAGTGTCGCTTCCCAAACAAATACCCAAATTCACACTGAAGATACAAATTTACAATCACAATAAATTTGCAGGTTTTTATCAGTGAAAACACGGCCAAACCAAACTGCCATGGACACTTCATGCAATTTGCGAACGTTTGGATACTGCTGAGACTGAGAAACACTTTGTCCAGTGACAATGCACATTAGCGCTAGGCACGTCACGAACGTTAACCCCAGGATATAACTTCACAAGCGGGCTAAATTAGCCAGGGTCATACAAACTGCATTGGTACAACAGTTCAAACTCTTTTGGGAAAAAGGGAAATTGTAAGCAGGAAAAGGAAGCAACACTTACGAAATTACGTTTAGAGGCTCGCAGATATGGGGCGGTACGAAGCACGGCGGTAATCCCGCAGTTAATACCAATGCGTTTCACGATTATACAGCAATGTGACGTAACAATGAAATGCTTAGATTTCAAGCAAAGGGTTTTGTTACAAGTGAGTAGTGCATTTAAATTTTAAAGAACGCAAACAACGCGCCATTTTCCTGGCCGCGTTTTTCGTTTCGATTACCTTTAAAGTTTACAAAGAACCGTTGCGTTTGTCGCGTGTGCAGCTGCTCGAACAAGATTTCATAACAATAACATTCTGAGCTTGAACTTTAGAAAAACAGTTGGATTGCTCGACGCCATTTTCAGGTTTTAGATGAGGATTCGCATTGTTGTCCAGCAATTGGAGGAGGTGAGGGAAAGTCAAACTTATCTCCGGTCAATTGTTCATCGGACACGTTAGGAACATTTGAAGTATTCAAGGGGTCATTCTTATCAAAATTTGGTGGGGGTAGCTCCATTACTTCGTCTAGTTCAGCAAGAATGATGGTATCGGGTTCAGTTTTAACTCGAGAAGGCAAATGTTGTCCTGCGGGACTTGGAGGGGGTGTAGATGGGTGATCCAAGTCTGTGATCTGCTTTTCTTGACGAGGGTTACTGTCAAGCGAAGATGATGGTTCGTCAGCCTTCTCTGCATCGTCACTGATCACCACTGCGTTGCTGTTGGAAACATTAACTTTGGCAGCGTGATTTGCGTCGGTGTGAAGGTCCGATTGAGATAAACCTAAATTATTTTCATCATGAATTGACTCATTTGGAGGTAAGTCTGGCGCAACTGAAGAGAGGTCAGTGCCCACCATTTTTTGGGGGGTTGCTTCAGACAACACATCACCTCCAAATGCCTCGTTGCCGCAGTCGAGTGCTTTAGATGTTTCCGAATCTGTGGAATGTTTATCAATAATCTGTTGGCGTTCATCAACGTCACTACTGGCGTCATTTAGCACTTTTACGTCAGACCCGATGGAATCGTCGCTTTCGGTCCGGGTGATATCACTGCGAGCATCGTCATTAAGTGGAGGAGACACTTCTTCTGATTCTGGAGGTGGTGGGGATGGAAGGTGAAGAACAGACAGAGCTGACGCGCGATCGTCTTCTTCCATAATAGGAGGGGAGGGCAATGTTGAAGTCAGATCAAGAGTAAGTGAATTCTCAAGTTCGCTTTTTTTTGCGTCTCCAGATTCTAGAAAAGCAAGATGAAAGTAATGCAGGATGTAGGATTGAAAAAATCCCCAAAATGCTACTTGTTGCTTTGATCAGTGGCCTTCTAATTGCTCTTTGAACTTAAAATAAGTTACTTGTGGTGGAGCGAGTATGAAATGACCAGCCGCGTATTGCTTTTGCAAAAATATCGTTTTCTGTAGTGTATGGTAATTTTAATAAATTGGTTTCAAATTGGTTTTTCTGTACCGTTAGGAAATATGCTTACGTGTTGGACGAAATACACGTAACCACTACAAAGCTTAATCCGAAAAAAAACTTCATCTTAATATGAAAAAACATCGTATACAAGACTGAGCTAAACTAAATGTTTAAGTATTCCGGTACAATCTCTTAACCATAGCGTAATAACCTAAACTTAAGCAATTATAAATGCACTTTGAGGTAAACAGTTTTCTTCCACGAGGAACCGAATCCGTGTGTCTCGACAGAACATTGTGCGGTTCGCTCGGCGCAATCGAACAAAAACACAACTGAGGGGACCACCTGCAGTATCAGGCATTGGTTCGGGTTCGTTCTTTGGTTCTTGGAGAGTCGATTCGGTGACGTCACTGCAACTGTTTCCATCATTCGCTCCGGTTGGTTCTTCCAACGTGCCTGGCAAAAAATAATCACAAGCAAATACAACCGTGTTTGATTTGAGGACGAACAGCTGAACTCTCTCTGTGAAGTTTCGACAGCTGGTAAGTTGACGATTGGCACTAGCGTAGCCAGGCCAAAATTTTGGGGGGTGCCAAAATGTTAGATTTTAGGCGAATAACACTATTTTGTTTGGGATTCCGCCTCACAAAGCACAAAATGACGATATGTTCTAAAAATTTGGGGGGCCATGGACCCTAGGGCTCCCTCTGGCTACGCCTACGAAGGTTGGGCTTTAGTACGCTTCCGTCAATTTATTGCGAAAAGTTAGCCGTTAGCTACGCAAGTATACTGAACTATTGGTGTTTTTTGGGAAAAATGCTTCAACTTTCTAGTGTCATGCAGTGAGTTGAACTAAATTTGAAGCGGAAAATTAATTTTTTTTGTTTTTGTCTGCACTGGAGCGCAATGAACTGCACAATTTATCAAGATGTTTCTTTCCAAAGCTGCAAAACCCCGACAGCATGAAACCAAGAGAAACAAATTAAAATGTTAAGATATCAAAAATTAAAGGTCAGGCCTTCTTGCCTACCCAAAGTAATTACAATGTATGTGAATGAACGTTCACGGGAGAAGGCTAAAGCCATTGTCACGTTACAGCAAGACAATTCTGTCATTGATCAGCTTGTAATTTTAAATAAGGTTACATTTAAAATGTGTTGTATGTAGGGAACATCGGTTTCTACATCGCAATTGTAAAAGTTTGTTAATATACTGAATTTCATCTTATGGCCTTTATTAAAGCACAACCATGAATAAAACAATAGAAAATCAAAATAATTACTGAACTAACTATGCTAACAAACTAAACCAATATCAGTTTCTAATATCTTCACAATGTTGGTTTGGAAACAATCTTGTACTACTGTGATTTGACCACGCCCATCATCGACAAATATTATTTGGAACATTTTCTAATTAAAGGTTAAATATTTGTTATCAATTTTAGCATTGAGGAACGCCAGCTTATCCAGTAAAACTATCACATAACTTTCTAAACATATATATTGTTAACGTTTGTTGACATACATGTGTCCAACGAGAGTGAACTTTGCAGTTGAATACGAAAGACAACTGGTATTAGGCCCACATGCTTTTATCTAAGATTTTATTCAGATTGCACCGAGAGTTAGTTAGGCACGCACATGATGGTGGCATCGACATGGGCACATTCCAGTTACCATGAACATTTGTAAGTTATGCGTTGCTGTTTGAACAAACAAAGGGAATCCCGGCCGGCTTCCAAAGTTTAAAGTTATCTACGTCACGATTTCAGCTGATCTCCCGAAGCTGCCCAAAATCGTCCAGCAGCCAGTAGTTCAAATAGAGGAAACCGCAAGAATAGCGTCTCAGCCTCGGAATAAACAAAACAAGCCTCTGCCACGGCAACTGCGAAATGCGTTTTCCCTCTGCCATGACAAGTTGGTCAAGCATTTACAAAAAAGCCTTTCTCTTTCATTGTTTTATTCGAAACACTGTTCTGGTTCTTTCCGCCGTCAACGATCGCTCGAAACGGCAAATCTTTTGTCGGGCTCGAGCGACGAGAAGGTGGGTGTGGCCGTTGGTTGACGACCACGAGTAAGAATAACAGTTAAACTGCTGCCGGTGAGCACTGTTGAAAGTTACGACAGGCCGAAGTGATCAAATTCCAATAACACTTGGTATTATAGCGCGGAATAAACAACGCTTGTAGTGGCTAAATGTCGTAAACGACGATTAACGACGATTGCAGATCCTGAAACGATGTTTTATGCAGCAGGGATTTGGATGGGCAATACTTTCTAGACTTAGGGGTGCGTTGGACATAGATCAACCTTTGCCACAAACTAATATCCCACTGTCGCTACGACGTATCCACACTTGACATTGTACAGGAAAAGGAACGTATGCAACCTTTAACTTGGATTTTTTATTCAACATCTTGATTGATTGTCTTTGATGTAGGTAAAATTAATGAAATAACAATGTTCGAAGCAGACGGTCATGACGCACGAAGGGGAACGAATTGCTTTGCAGTTTTATAAGAAAAACGACCGCATTGGTACACACACTGGCAGATATGTCAGACCTACAAAGTACCACTTGAGCATGATCACGTGAACGTTCATTCGCTTACAAGTGCTATGTATCTAACAACGATATCGAGTCGCTCTTGAATGTCAGCATCAGTTAAACTGCCCAACATAAAAGTAATAAACGTGAAAATTCATTTGTCGGATAAGTTCACCACTGCCGTTAAAAGACAGATGATTCAAAGCAAAGTTTCATCATTTATATTCTCAACAAATATAGCTATGCTTGAAATTGATTTCAATGACATTTTCATACAAGAAATTAATATTTTGATGGAGTTTTCTTTCATTCTTCAAAGAGAGCAATATTATTTACCTTTCCATGGTTCCGTAAAATTCTAAGGTCGTTTTGTAAAAACTGCTACCTTCGATATCAAATGCTTTTGTACCTTTTTCAACTTGCAAGGTCTCATGAACAACTACAGCTGGAGTTTCTGGACCGGATCTTTCAAGTTGGATCGTTTCTTCTGTATTCGCCTCAACACCACCCTCTTCTGCTTCGGGAATGTCTTCGATGGGTGGTGGCAGAGAGTTGTCAGTTGAAGATTGAACAGCGTCTAAAAATACATCGGTGGCAACGTGTTAATTAGGGCAAAAGCAACGTGTTAATTAGGGCAAAAATGTTTTCCTTGCAGTCCATGGGGTGAAACTTTGAAGTCAGTTTGAAAAAATGCAGACGTGCAGGTAAAGGTTTATTTATTCCATTAATTTTTTTCGCACCCATTTCTTCAGAGTTTCGTTGCAAGAAAAGCTTTATATTCTTAAAAATACCCTGAAAAATCTTCCTGGCAGGAAACACATTCAACTGTCGGCCTGTTGCCACAACACAACTTCGTTGGTTCAAGTTTCGTGTGATTATTGTTTTTATGTTGATTAAATTCATACAATAGGCCATCCAAAATTGCAGAAGTTTACAAAAGCTGCCACCTTCGACCACAGCGGTACCTGCGTCTTTTTTCTCATCAGCAACCACAGCTGGAGTTCCTGGAAAAGCTACATCGCTGACTGTTTCTTCATATTTGTTACTGTCATCTGTATTCGCTTCAACATCTTCTTGAACTTCAGGAATTTGATCAGGAGGTGGCGGCAGAGAGTTGTCGGCTGCGTCTGAAAACACATACATGGTGATGTGTTAATTACGACAAAGTACTCGCGCGGTTTTAGGTGCTTGAAATCAAGTTCGTGACGTAACTGATCAGCAGACAAACAAACTGCGGACAGGTATCCCTATAACTGCCTTTCGAACTATGCACAACATCCGCAGTAGCTTAGATCTTCCAGACAATAATCGGGCACAAGTAACTTTTCCAATTTGTGATTTAGAAAAGTTTGTGTTTTGATTTAGCAACAGGTTGTCCAAACTTTTGTTTTTTAAAGGTTAGGGAACAAATTATTTTATCAAACTCCTCTGCAAATGAGTTATTACCCGGCCAATGTTCAAAGTCATCTTGTTACAACGCAGAGCAGAATAATCTCATTGATAAGAACTTGGCAAGAGTGGGAGTTGTACAAACGTTTTACGTACTGGCATGACCACGCCTACATGTCTTTGCTGCTTGGTACGTCATTAACGTTAACCTCCAATGGCTGGTGCACGTCAGCATCAGTTAAACGAATCAAAATATAGTTAACCTGAAGATACAAGAGACACTTGCACATGATCGAACAGGATTGGTTTTGTTGCAGAATGTGCCCGTGGACAATATAAATACCGACATTCGCAATCCGTATTATCATCCTGAAACAGGAAGCATTCTGTAACGTTGTACGGATTTAACTTTGTGAATTAAAAGGAACAAATTGGCCCGTATGTTTCTCTTCAGTCTTAATATGTGCGTCACAGGTTGTCATTTCAAATTCCTATGTAAAATTTCAACACGTATACAGCAGCAAACAAGCATCTCTACGGGGATCAAACGGACATACTTTGACTTGCCAGAGTGATTGAAAAAGCCAGACCGGTGTAATGGATATGACATCACATTCGATCGTCTCACGCTCAGCCTTAAGTAGCTCATATCTCATTAACCTTAACTGATGCAACAAAACCCTGAGGGCGTGCAAGCTGGTCGAGTGGGGGGAATGCCACGCAAACGTTTATAGTATAAATGTTTCAAAGCTTACATTGCATTTAGGAACTCACTTTATTTCAAAATTAGGATAACAGAGTTACTGTGCAGGCCAGACCAGAGCTTCAATCGCAGTGGGCTTGCTATCTTCTTTATGCCAAATGCCCCAAATCACATTGTGAACTTAAACAATGCAGCACACCCGTCCTCCTGGAATGAAACTGGTAGCCTGCTCATTCACAAGGCAGAAAGGCATGGATGATCAAGCGTACTTTTGAATCATAATTTAATGCAACATTTCACAGGTTTCCTGAAAAATATTATTTTGCTACAAATTGCGATTCATTACATTGACCCCTTTGTGGGTGAAATGTATGCCAGGCGTTAAATTCATCCAGATCAAGAAACCAGAAGAATAATGGTAAGGAGCTAAATAACGTTAACGTATCTGTTATACTGGACATTTTGAAGACACGTGTTAAAGCGAATGAAGTGCTTGCAATTTAAACAGCTCAGAACGTTTGTAAAAATGTTGTTTCGGTTAGCACTGTTATGAGACCTAATCAGTTCACAGTAGTTAAAACACACAAATGGGTCCCTGCAAACAAATTTCGCAAAAATTTTGTAAATGCTTTGTAGAGAAGTTTTTAGATTAGGTCAATCAATGAAAACGTTAAATTAGTTTTTCCGTCTAGGCCATGGGATGACATTTTAAGTCACGATGGAAAAATACAGACGTGCAGGTAGAGGCATAGTTATTCAATTGTTTTGTTTGGATATAAAACTAATTTCGCACCTATTACTTCAGTTTCGTTGCAAAGAAAACTTTGTACTTAAAAATATCCTTAAAGCCATCTTCCTGGCTGAATGCAAATTCAACTTTCGGCCTGTTGCCATAACACAAAACTTTGCTGATGTTTGTTTTTTGTTTTGATCGAAATGTTGCGATATGCCGAATCCTTCCAGAATTGTAGAAGTTTTACAAAAGCTGCCACCTTCGACAACAGCGGTACCTGTGTCTTTTTTCTCATCAGCAACCACAGCTGGAGTTCCTGGAAAAGCTACATCGCTGACTGTTTCTTCATATTTGTTACTGTCATCTATATTCGCTTCAACATCTTCCTGCGCTTCAGGAATTTGATCAGGAGGTGGCGGCAGAGAATTGTCGGTTGAAGATTGAACAGCGTCTGGAAAAGATAAGGGGGACCTGAGATGTTGCTTGTAAATGGAGTCAAACACATTGTTTTATGGAGTGCTTTTCAATATTGGATTACATGACCTTGACAAGCGCAAATCACACCGAAAACCGTAGTTTTAGAGGATTGGTGCAAGATTTCAACAGAAACGAGTGGATATTTTATGGGCAACTATTATCGAAAGGTGAGTCCACCAGTAACGCATAAATGTGACACCTTATTCACGAAATAAGGTGAAATAAGCTCCAACGAAAGGTTGCGATGCCGCACTTAGGATTTCAAGTCCGTCGGAGTACGATTACAACTTTTTCTCATCTGTTACTTCAGTGAAAATTGTGTCATGAAATTCTGCGCCTTTTGAAACGAATAAAAAACGTATGAAGGTTTGTGTTTTCATTCATTTGAATTTGTAATACATTGTACAGGTATTTTAATTACATCCTCTGGACCCGTACTTTTCCAACAAAGATTAGACAAACAACATGCTAACATGAAAATAAACATAAAGTAGCTTGTCTTGTCCTATTTTTATGCCCGACTTTTGTTGAACCTGAAAATGGTCGTTAACATCGCGAACGTCCTCCACAACATCGAAAATCTAAAATGTTTGTCCAAACTCCCGGAAATCTACTGCCAAACATTACTCTATAAAAATTCTAAAACATTTTATTTGTTGATCTTCCATCACTAATTTCAGTTGACTTTTAGCAGCTGCAGATGAGGTGATATGCGAGAGGATTTCTTTCCAGGCACTATCAACGCTGAGCAGTGTTTCAAATTGTTGAAGCACAATGCTCACCTATGTCTACGGCAACTGTCTTCGTTTGAACTTCTTCAACAGCAAGAACAGCAGGTGCAGCTTGTTCGTGCAAAGATTTGCGTTTTTCTTCCTCTCTGTGAAGAGAAAGACGCTTTTGTCTCTGCGCTCTTTTAACTTTAATCTCTTCCAATTTCTTCTCAGCCTCGGATTTTTCCTTGGGCTCTTCCGAAGGTTTAATCTTTTCATCAGCCTTGAGCGCTGCCATCCGCTTTCTCTCCAGACTTTCTGCCCACGGAGCTTCCTGGTCACCGGAAGCAGTTCGTTCCGAGGCTGTTTTCGGTTCCGTACGACGGAGTTTGACCTGCGTAAGAGCTCCTCCTGTTTTTTCCTGCTCCAGTTCAGGTTTCTTAATTTTGTCGCGATCAACTTTCTTCAGCTGCACATGAGCAATTCCACTGACGATCGATTCTGCAGGTTTGCTTTTCTGAGGAGACGACTTTGTTGCGCGCAGCTTTGCCTGATCCAAGTTGACTGTTGGCAACATGGCCACTCCAAATTTTTCCACCTGGAGGAGTAAAGAATGCGATTACAAAAATTGAAAAACCTAGTCGGTTTGCTGCTGTAAGATGTAGAAAGAAAAGTTTCACATTTCCCGCATTGTACCTCTCTTTGGATTTTTACGAGTGGTCATCGGCGACAATATTTGCTTACTCTGCTCTGCGGGCCACGCGGCTGCTTTTGCAGTGAATGCTGCATTCATGTCGAATCAATGGCAGCACCGCGCATCAACTGTTCCCTCACACCCGTCCATCAACGCCGAGCACGAGGCTGGACAGGTCGCAGGTGCCATTTTTCAGGTCTTCGGTATGAAACGTAACAGCCAAAATTCGCGACAATCGCCTTTTTTATTTGTCACCTACTGGTGAAAAACAAGACTGCAAAAATAAGTAACAAGGAATATACTGATAATTGTGAAATTTTTTCATCTATGAATTTCGACGTTTGATCTACAAGAAGGATTTTCAATGCTTGAAAAATATTTTCGCTAAGTCACCGGACAGTAGGCCTAAACAGCACATTCTCAGCCTCTGTACGTCAAGACTTCAATGAGGATGAATAATATTTACTTTCCGAACCGGGATGTTGCGCAGGTCACGTGATGAAGCGTTCAAACAATGCTGATATCATTGAATGCGTCTCATAAAAAGAGTAGGTGTGTGAACACATGAGTAGAAATAAATTAAAAGGGTCGTAGATATTTTCCACAACGGAAATGTATTTTCACGAAACAGTAATGTTTTTTTCTTACAGCAACTTAGCAATGTTTTCGCGCTGCCCACGCACGTAGCCAGGTTTTAAGGTTTGGGAGGAAAATACATTTTCAGAGGGGAAAGATTTTTGTTTTTATCATGAATTTGAACAACATTTTCTGTGCACATCAAAGTTTGGGGGAAACAAAAAAATTGAGGGCTCACTGCCACCGAATGCCCCCCCGTGGCCACGTGCTTGGCGCTACTTGCAGCTATTCCAGTTTTCTGAGACAACAGAGCAGGCTCTGAAAACCTGGAATGGTCTCGTCAAACCGGTAAGCATCGTCAATCTACCTGTAACGCTATCCCTCTTGGGTTAATATTTAAATTGAAAGTAACTACTGGCTAAGTTTGATATAGTGCCGTTTTGTAATGAAACTGTTTACCATGTCGCTGAACTCCACTGCCCTTTCACTGAAGGTCTACCATGCACCAGTTGGTGAGATTATTCCGAGATAGCTCCGCAAGAACTTGCCACAGTGGATCGTGCGCCGAAATGAATGTAATGGAAACAAACTGGAGATCTTGAAGGTGAACGAGCGCATACATTCATTTTTATAGACGCATTTCTTCTGGGAACGCAGGGGCAGCAGCCCTAGGGGGTCTCGAAATATCTCACGGTCAGCAGCCATCTCATATACAGTGGTTATCCTGGCTCCACATCAAGACGGGACCAAGCAAGGTCGGTGATTTAGTCGATCCGCGTGGTCCTCGGACGACCTCTGGGTCGCTTTCCCGTTAATGTAGCCAGCAGGACTTGCCGATCTTTTCTGTGAGATTTCAGGTCACATGGCAGAACCAAGGTAGCCGTGATCTCTCAATTCAGAGAAGTAGCACGCCATTCAGGTTTTATTCATTTGACAGCTGGGAAATTTTTCGTGAAATTTCGAGCCGTGCACTCTAAATAAAATTCCCATCTCTGCCGCATATACTTGAGGTAGCACTCTCAGTCAGTACCCACGATTCATGGGGGGAAACTGACAGCTTTGCGGTGTTTCAAAGCTCCCGTTTTGTGACCATAGGAGTGATCAAGCTCACGAAGAACTACGTCTGCTTCACCAATCAGTGGTTAAGTTAACGCCACCATAAAATTGAAGATGGAAATGCCAAAAAATAGCGAGCAGCTAGCCTGCAAGGACAAGGTATTCATCATTGTCCTACAGGAGACCCACTGCACAACCGCAGACAAGCCAGTGATTTCCAACTTTGCACTAGCTGGGTCAATCCTGAGCAGGAATCACGGCCTTGCCACGTTTGTCCATGAGCGGTTGGAATGGTCACTGGTCGATCAGTCTCCAGAGCGATCAGCGACTGAATGGTTGTGCGTAGACGTCCCAGGATGATATAAATTCATTAACGTCTACAAGCCTCCACGCTCGCAACTCACACCTACGGCCATCCCGACGTCCCCTCACCCCAGTCTGTATGTTGGCGACTTCAATTGCCAAAATGTCAACTGGGATTACAGGACAACATCTCTTGTCGGTGACAGCCTGGACTCCTGGGCGACAGCCAACAACCTTGGACGGCTTTACGACCCAAGGGAGTAGCCAATTTCTCTTAGCCAATTTCTCTTATCACGTCAATTTTCTCTTATACCCAGGTGAATCCGTTGAGAGACTGCCACCTTCGGACACAGCAAAGATCGAGAAGGCATACCAAGAATTTTGCGGCTAAATGTATCCCACGTGGCCTTCGCAAGAACGTGCCATGTTGGGACGAAGAATGCAAGACCCTTTATTGCTCCTTCCTCCGAGCCCCAGTGGAAACTGACTCTGATAGGGCCGCTTCGTTCCTGCTTTCGCGGCTCGGCTCGGGCAGAAGTGGCAGGAGCAATGGAAAGAAGCTGTTAATTCCATCGACCTCTCGCACTCCAGTCGCAAGGCGTTGAGCACCATCAATAAACTTACTGGCAGGTCTGGACGCTCCTCTCGTCTGTGCCCCGTCTCAGCAAACTCCATCGCCTCGCAACTCGTGAAGAACAGGTCACACAAGAATGGGAGCAGCGAGCCCACCAGGTTCATCAACAAGCACCTGTCCGACCGATGGAAGTCCCAACATCTGAGGGAAACAGTGTCTCTGCCTCTTTCAGGCCAGAGGAGCTTGCTGCCGCCATCAGGCACCTGAAGCCCGGGAAGTTTCCGGGATTGGACTCCATCTTCCCGGAGTTTATACTCCAAGCCGGGTCGGCTCTCAAATATTGGTTTTGCGATTTCCTCACTTCCTGCATGCACCAACTCAAAATCACCAGGATATGGAGAAGAGCACTAATAATTGCGATCCATAAGCCGAAAAAGCCATAGAGGGACCCAAGGAGCTATCGCCCCAGATCCTTGCTGTGTGTCACGTACAAGCTCCACAAGAGACTCATCTACGCTCGTGTCGAACCAACCATCGACCATTATTCCCGCAAGAACATGCGAGCTTTCGACACGGGTGGTCGACCGTAGAGCAGGTCACCCTGCTGACACAGGACATCAAAGATAGCTTTTCGGCTAAGAAAAAGGCTGTAGCTGTGTTGTCGATCTCACAGCAGTCTACGACAGAACCGTCGCCAGAAAGGTTTCAATAGGGGGGCTTTGCGTTTCTGCAGGGGGGCTTTGGGTTTTTGCCGGGGGGCTTGACACTAAAAATTGACAAAACCTCAAGTGCTTTATAGTGTTT
>JGI24158J21664_10009233_pt1 | contig 13158 bp, 7 predicted proteins | sample Ectturendosymbi3_FD_21664 | JGI IMG/M metagenome (IMG submission 21664) | reverse complement strand
GAGGTTTCAGGCCCCATTCGGATTAAACTAAAAAGTTAGTTTCAGGGCAAATTGTTTATTTTTAGGGCATATTGTTATTTTCAGGGCAAATTTTTCCGCCCCCCAGCAAAATGCCTTCCCGTACGCCTATGCTGATATATGTATGAATATTTCAAAATACTGTAAATATTATGTAATTAGATTTTTCTCTTTTATTGCTAACCTTAAATGTACCCCTAGGGATACATGCATCGCATGTTGGGAACCTCTGGTGTAGTCGAATAGCAACTGAGCAGAAAAGGTATGCGGCTGGGATGGTGGACACCCAGTGTTGACAGTTTGAAACTTCTAACCAGAGCCGTGTTAAAGGCTGTTGGGGCCCCCCAAAAAAAATCCAGATAGGGCTCTTTAATATCAGTAAGCATTTAGGCAGATGCGTGTTTTTTCGAGCCAGTTGCAAAGTAGCCCCTTGAGCAGCGCTATTTCAAAACCTAACCAAGATAAACTAATAATGTACAACTTAGGAGAAAATAACTTCAATGAACTGTCAATACAAAATAAGTGACAACTAACTTAATCACTTGTTAATTGGTATCATCAATAAAGCGAAACAAATATCTCTTCGTGTGATGTGATAGGAAATCATTTATGATGCAATTTACCTGTTTGATGTAGTTGCCTTACTTGCATCAACTATATAGTGTGCGACAGGTGTGTGCAACCTGCGGCTCGCGGGCCGAATGCTATAAAACAAAGTGGATTTTTATGCGGTCTAATCTGTTTAATTGCGCTTGGCTTTTCAGTAACAAAGGTGGCACACCCCTGGTATACGACAATATGTGAAACTGGCAGTCTCATTAATGCTTGTGATTTGCATCCCGACGATCACAGAGCACCTGGTGGTCGCTGTACAGCCTCATCATTTAATCGCCAGTCTCAATGTAATCAACTTGGTGCTTTCACCTAAAGTTGATAGGTGGAAGCAGTGCGTAGGACTAACTGCTTCCCAACACTCACTCTCCTTCACTTCTAATAAGAACGAACTTATTGGAATCTGACACCATCCATCTTCATCATGATATATAGCAAGTGAGATTAAATTTGAATATGCTTTTTAAGATCGAGCAAACGAGCGTTAAACTTATCGAGATTATCCCGCTTTTTTTGGTCGAAACTTTAAATTAGACTGTCTTAACACAATCTGCACAGACATATATACATAAGTGTACGGGAGTGCATATTTTTGGGGATGCAAAAAATTTTTGCCCTAATTTGATCTTGTTTTTGTCAAATAACGTACAAACAACAAGTCTTAATCTTAAGACTAAAACGTACCATTGCAAACAAATCAAGATGTCTGCATGCCTAATTAACAATTACCGGGGTTCAAAGCCGTACGCCCTCAATTAGCAATCAATATTCTGCATAGCCACATGTGAACAGTAGTAATATTTATTGGTTGAAAAAGGATAACCAATTACAATAAAATCCCTCCCAAAATTGCTGTTCATGCCACCACGTGTAGAAGGTGTTGTTCAGCATCTTCATTTTCAAAAATGTTTATACGTTCTGTGCTTATGTTTCAAAACGATCATCCTAATAGCTAAGATCTGCACTTCTCTAGCATAAATGTGTGCAATTGTGTTAGCCGCTAATCGCAATCAATCTGGGAAAGGAGTAAAATGTATCAGGTTACGATCTGAAGTATTAGATCGTACATTGCTGCAAATAGGTCAAGTCTCAAGTAAGGAGAGGGAAAGGAGGCAGTTTAATACATAGCATATAGCTTAGCCTTCCACATTAGGCTATCTTCACTGCAGTGTGTTGTACTTAAAATATTACAACAACTTCTACGTTAAACGTTCACAGCTTCTAAAAGCACATTATGAAAACCAAAATCCACTCCAGCTCAGACAGTTAAATGTGCTCTGGACACACTATGCTAAGAAAAACTAGCAATATGGGCAGATACAGACAAATACTGCAGCCTATATGTTCAACTACCAAGGAATGTGTAAAACTGCAACTTCCCAATGACAAATGACTTATAACCTGTAACCTCAACAAGAATGTTTTATAAAAATAGCAGTGCTTCACTGGACTGCATTCGCATTAGTCAATCATGCAGTGCAATAAACAGTACATTTGCTTCTGTTCATGAAAACTTCACTTCACAGCCTTAAATTTAAGCATTAAAATCTGGCAGGATGCAACATATGAAATTCATTGCATGAAACAAAAATATGAAAACCTAAACAGTATGAAATCACACTTACATTACAATCGCACAACATATTACCGCTGTAGTTACGTAGTTAGTTCTATTCATGAATACTTCGCGGTAACAGATTCACACTTGCAAATCTCACAACATCAAGCAAGTTTGAAACACGAAAACTCCACAGAATCAATCACAGCTACACCACATTACTACCACAAAACATTCTGCAGCTACAGCTACATTTTAGTTGTACATTTACAGCAGGGGTGTCAAACTCGTTTCAGTTCTGAGGCCACTTCAAGCATATTTAATCTCAAGCGGGCCGGACCAATGTAATCACTGCATNACACCCTGGTTGTAACTGTAATGACAGCTTCCATCTGTGTTCATAACTTTAATACAAAAATTTCAAGTTTGTCTGAAAATGATTATTAGCACATTTAAGAAGCAACCTTTACGAAACTCTGTAAAAACATGACGTTTTTTGAGAAGAGTCTATTCAGTTTTACGACATTAACGACTTTGAAACCAACCGAAACCAAACGAATACACAACGCCTAAAAAATCAACCGAAATGAAATTTCCGGTCGGAAGGACCGAAACCGTTTCAAATTTGAATGAAGCTTTTCTCATTTGCCCAAATTTAAGTGAAGCTGTTGGACCGTACCCAAATGCTCTTAATTTGCTCAAATGTTTCTAATTTTACCCAAAACTTGAATGAATATTTTAGTTGGCCCAAATGTGATGAAAGCTGTTGGAATTACCACATGCTTCCAGTTCACTCAATGGCAGTGGCTAATTTCCAGTTCACTCAATGGCAGTGGCTAAAATGCGTCCTGTGCATTTTTTGGGCGCATGCGTCTGATTTCGTGACGTCACGTCCTTTTCTGATGCGTCTGGTGTGGTCTGCGTTCGAGTAAAAGTGAGTTAGAGCAGTGAGTCTGATGCATCAATATAGAAGCAGGCCTATATTTGGAAACGCTATCGAATTTGAAACAGTTCGAAGACGTTACTAAAATGCAGGGTTGTCCGATGAAAACCTCATTGCTAAAAATAGTCAGGAAAAAGGCCAACTGATTGTTCAAAGGCCAACATTGATAAAAAATAGGCAAGGAAAAGGCCAAACTGATTGTTTAAAGGCCAGAAGGAACGCCAAACGTTGTGGTATTGCTATTCCTTTGTCACAAGAAACATCTAAATTACAAGAATATCATTAGAAACTTTCTTCGAAACTTATATCAAGTCTTGCTTGACCTTGTACTGTAGCTAATTACTGATGCATCTGTGACTTTCATGGCTTGTGAGATTGCACACTTATATAAAATTGTACCACAGTTTACACATTGATCCATCGGCACCTTTATGCACCCATGCCAAAGTCATTAATATATTAATTCATGCATTTATAAAGCCGTGAAATCCGACATATCGCTCTTAGGCGCTGAACAATGATATTGCGAGAGTGACACGCAAAGTGAATTCAAAAATACGTTAAAATACGCTAAGAACATACTGAACGACAATTTTGAGGAAAGACAGAATTAAAAAAGTGAGTTTTCAGCAGTCTTGTGAACGAGGAAGAGGTTCTCAGCATCTCGCATTTCTTGCGGCAGGTCGTTCCAGGGGATTGCGGTTTCTACGTTGAACAACCTGTTCCCGTAAGTGGCTGTGCGGCAGGCTGGAACATAGGTTTTTGCTTTCAGAACGCAATGAGCGTGTGGGGCGGTAAGGACAGATCAACTCCTGAAGATAAAGGGGGGCCAACGCCACGCAAAGCTCGAAATACAATGCATAGAAGTTTGAAACGCGACCTGAACACAACGGGAAGCCAGTGAAGAGACTGGAGAGACGTCGAAATGTGCTCAAATTTCTTAATACGTCAGATCAAACGTGCGGCAGTGTTTTGAACGCGTTGTAGTCGCAACATGTGCGTTTGTGATAGACCATTTATAAAAAGTTGTAATAGTCAAGTAGGGATGTTACCAATGCAGCAACAAGCATCTCACAGGCTTTTTTTGAGAGAAACTGTCGAATTCGTCCAATATTTCTAATGTGTAAGTTACAGGATTTAGTAATGCAGTCAATATGTTTAGCAAACGACAATGTACTATCAAAAATTACACCCAGAGACCGTACGTAAGAAGATATGTTTATGTCTCGCAAGTGCCAAGGCAACGACAGTGTCATATTGCGACCAGGAGACTTTTTCGAAGCAAATATGATGAACTCCGTTTTTTCAGTATTACGTTTGAGCATATTGCATCCCATCCATGACTTTAGCTCATCAATACATTCGTTTATGGAACTCAATTTTGCTGCTAGGTCTTCGCTGCCCTCCGCTGCGCAGTAGAGCTGGTTGTCAGTAGAGCTGAAAGCCATCTCCCGTTCACTCCTGTACTTGCGATCTGCAGAATCATGCGAGCCCTTTCTTACACTTACTCGACGTTATTGCCGCATTTATATCGTGATTTTCGATCTAAATTCACTGTCGACAGATTTTCAGAGTTTGCTGAATACATCGAACCAACCTAATCTGAGCTAGCTGAACAGTAACGTGTTACAAAAGATGGACGATATATTCACGTCTAAAAAGCCGACATCTTAGGCAGGATTTAAAATGTGATAATGAGAAGTGTTATGTAATACCGACAAGTTTTTCAGTGTGAATCCAGACATTTCTTCCATCCACCTTAAGCCTTTTGCACAAACAACCGAAGGAGTCAGAACAAGGCCTAGGGAAACAGAAGGCCTTGATCAGAATGCCTGAACGACCGACTTACGGCACTTAGCACATGTTTCTATCCCTGTTCGTGGTTTTGAGTTTAAGAGTTGACAGTAGTATTCACAGCTAAGCTGCAACTTTTGGCCCTGTCCCGTATGACCTCTTGTCTTTCGGTCCAAAAGGTTGTGTGACAGAACATGTCATCTGTGTTTTTTTCACTGGTGATGCTGCGAATCTAAAGGCTGCGCAAAAGCAACAAACTGTGAACTATAGGGCGGCCGATAAGAGTTGCTGCCTGCAGACAACGCGTGACGATAGTGATCTGATCATTGCAAATGCAGGAAACGTGTAAAGTGCTGATTGTTCCAGGAAAGGATATTGCCGTGATTCCAGACAGTCCCTGTGCACATCATGTCTGATCATTAGGGCCATTTTTGAAGTCACAAAAGTCACATTTTTTTGTGCTTCAGGAAGCTATGAAATGAATTGTAAAACAAAAATCGCAGCCCTACGCTGTCTGTAACAAACGTTATAAAGTCATAAAATGTCATATTTTCCACGTTAGGTCATAAGTCATACTTTGCATATTTTCAACCTAATTCATTAAGGAAACCATTAGAACAATCTCAAAATATCAAGTAAAACTACTATATTACTAGGTCTAATCTTCAAACTGACCCACCTGGGCACCCTGAGTACGTTGGTAAAGACGTAGTTGAACCAAGTTATTTGGATGAAATGTAATGCACTGCCTAAAATGCATGTTCTTGCTGCCCCAAAAAAATAAACCAATGCCCTCGCATGTTTTCAATTTGCTTCAAACCATACTACAGTACGCTCATGCTTTGAGCTGCTTATTTTAGTGGTTTTCTTGACAAAGAATGGGCTACCATCTCTTATATGTCTATTTTCGCTGATAATGCTTTTTGTACAGCAGTTCTATGTTCTAGCTCAGTCTATTTTTTCGCTGAGACGTTGTGGTCATTGAGACATTTCGGTCATTTGTCTCAGTTGTATTAAAACTCACCGCAGCAGTGTTCAGTTAGTTAAGTCTGTATTTTCAGACATTCTGATGGAAATGACTTATTTTTCGGTAATTTCAGAAGCATTTACATCGATTACCGAAAAAAATCCACAGCTCAGATAATTTTGTTTGGTCATATGAAGTCATATTTTAAATAAAGTCATATTATCAAGTTTTTCAGGTCATAAAAATAGCCTTACTGAACACATACCGTTGCTTGGTGACATCTATCGAGCTAAGTAATTCCTTAAACTAGTTTTGTTGCACCAGGGGCATAACGAGGAGAGGCAAGGGAGGCACAATTTCCCAGGCGCCGGATCAACATGCGGGCGCCGATTTACTTCGGAAGCCGAATGGCTGTGGGGGGAAGCGAAAAGTCCCAACAATGTCACAAGAAGTACTTTCTTCAATACAGTACATCTGTGGCCGAAAGACCTCATGTTCAACCATGGGGCGCCAAACTTGCCTCTTGCCCTGGGAGCCGTCTAACCTCGTTACGCCCCTGTGTTGCACTGGCCAGTATCGGACGTTCGATAACGTTTTACTATAAAAAAGGATAAAACAAATTTTTGTTGGAGATGAGCAATGTCAGAAGAATTTTTCTCTTGCTTAGAGAAAACTGGTTGGGAGCAAACAGCACTGCGTGGGGTTAGCACTAAGGTAAATTATGGTTTTACGGTGTCCTTCAGGCTTAAACTACTTAACTCCATCGGCAAAGTCTGTTGTCCTGTTGAACTCGATCAGCAAAATCTGTTGCGCGAGATATCCTGAACTTGATTCCTTTCCATGATCGATGTTAGCACGTTCATGTTCGCTGGATGCACCGGCGGTTTTGGATGATGACGTAGTAGCGTACACAACGTCCACATCTCGGTTGCTGGGCGCTTCTCCTTGATTTCTTTTGCCGTATTCTCATCCATGTGAAGGCACTCATTGCGACTTCGGGCGAGAAAACCGTCGTAACATAAGCCATGTGACGTAGTTTTATTTCTATGCAGAAATCTCATGCGTTTTGGTTAGTGTGCACATAAAGATTCGTTTTTCCAAAAAAGGGTATTGTAAAAAGCCACCATTTAACTGAGAAAAAACGCTATATGAAACAAGAAGCGCAGTGTCGATTTTCGTAAAGACGAAATAATTCACTTTCAACTGTATATTTTTCTGTACAATACGCAAATAGTTATGCAGATCATTTAAGAGAAACGAGATATTTAAAGCTATTTGAGCTCACTCAAAAAAACACAAACAGCCGCTGCTGCTGAATCTGCAATTTCTCTTTTGCTTTGACATTTCTAATATCCAGTGAGAAGTTTTAACAATAGTATGCACATGTTTTGTGCACAAAATAGTCAGATCTGCCCAAAGGTTTCGCTATTGTCAGCACTTTCAGTCAGGTTTGGCATCAGGTCCAATACATTGACCTACCACTCATTAGTAAAATAAAAATTTGAGCACGTCGTTCTTCAACCTGATCACCATAGCTTTGATCAAGACCGCATGGGCCTTATGACGTAGTGTTCGCTCATTGCGTTTGATATACCTCTCATGCGTTGCGTTATATATATCGTTCATTCACCAAAGGTCATCTTTTGCAGCTATACAAATGATGCTGAATTGGCAAAGGAAGTTTATTCCCGTATAAAATGCTGGAAGCAGACGACGTTGCTGACGCTGCCATCTATGCATTGCGTGCTCCTGCTCATGTCAATGTCAACGAGATCATCATTCGACCGACAGAGCAATTGATATAGTTTTAGCGAATATTTTTGTGTTCAGAAACCACAAAAGTATGTTTATTTTATCGCAAACTATTATAGTAAAGTCAATCATGTCCATTACATCCTTTCGGAATTTAATGACACCTTTGTCCTGTTTTTATCTTTACTGGTTTTGTGCAGCCAAGCGGCAAGTTTTTTAATTGCACTACGTTTCGCATTTTTGAAACATCAAGTAGTTTGTTAAGTTAGTGGAAGACTGTTTTCTTTCGCTGAGTTGTTTCAGCCGTTTGTCCCATAGTACTATTAAAACTTGCCGTAACAGTTTTCACTAGTCTATAATTTCGGACATTATGACCGAATCGACAGCTTTTTTCAGTCATTTCAAAAAAATCGGTCTATTATCGAAAACACAAAAAAACTTAAGACATTATACCAGACGCATCATTTTGTGTAAAATTGCCTCGGGAACTAGTTTTTCGACATAAAAATGCACCGACTGTTCACTTGATCTCATGGCTTCAATGCAGTAGTCAGAGCCGGATTGAAGGGTTTGGGGGCCCGGGGCAATTTTGACATGAGGGCGCGTATAAATTCATGTCATCGTTTGTAAAAGTTATGTTTTCGGTGATTCGCAACATTCCCGTTTTTTTCGGTAGTCGAAAATGTGCTTATTCACATGCACATACAGTTAGCCGCGAGAAGTAAATACTAGAGTGTATTTTTACTAAGAAAAAATATTTCACAGGCTAGAACAGTGATTCCCAAACTTTGGTACGTGTACCATTAGAATTAGTGGTACACGAAGGCCTTCAAGGTGGTACGCAACACCCTTTTCTTCTACACAAAAAACATTGTTTTTGCTTACCGAGTTCTGTTAATATATTCCTGCATTTTTGTGTACTTTTCTTATTAGTTTCGAAAAATGGCCTTAGTAATTTCTCACAGCCATTTTGTTCATGCGGCATTTATGCCAGTCTGGTTTACCAAACTATTGATCGAATTATATTGGGTAGAATGACTAATCCTGGAACAAGGTGTTATGTATACATACATTTATGATGTAACACAATGATAGTATCCATCGGAAGAAATATGCTTTTCCACCACAAGTTACCCTTTATGAAGACACAAAGGTGCAGTTCGGCTGCCGCTACCTCGAGAGTGCACCAGAAGTTCAGGATCACTGATACTAACGTTGCCACTTCTGATATATTGACATGACATCAGATGTGATGGTAAATTTCTGATGTTTTGCCGATAGATCTGATGTTGACTTGGTTGTTGTTTTTGTTCTCCACATTTCCTCTCATTTTAAGACGAAAATAATTTAGAGCCATGATTTTTTACTTTCATCAATTTCTCACTCTAACGTGTGTTTGGTTATCGTTTCTTCAAACTTAAGCTCTCTTCGCTGCGTTGAGACTAATATTTTACTTAAATTTGAACGACTTCTCCATTTAATGGCGATATTTCGCTCCGTTTCGGATCCAACGTGGGTAATCGCGCTTTGTTAGGTTTGTTAATAGCTTCTATGAAACTGTAGCGCAACAATTTGATGTTATCTGATGTTGAAAAAGGCAGCAATCTGATGTTGACGAGACTTCCACTACCCCAGTGGCAACATTCACTGCTACTAAACAGCAGTCAGCAGCCACTAGCTTTAGCACGCAAATAGCAACGTTTTCGTGAAATTTGTGCAATAGGCGTGATACCCGTGCCAAAAGAACGATTATTAGGAAAAAGTTACCAGGGAAATCAAGTCTATTTGCATTGAACAAAACCGAAATTACTTGTAGGTTAATCAGTAGCGATTATTAAACTTGGCAGACAGTCAAACATGTAGAGAAATCAGTTGCTGTTGGGGGCCTTTGATACTTAACGCAACCTAAAAAAATACTACAAAGTTGTATTCTTGTATCGCTTCTGAATCACAAAAATTTCAAACGAGTATTATATTTGAACCAAACGAATTTCATAGGGCAATTTCCCCCCGTTGTCCCCCCCCGTTAATCCGGCCCTGGCAAGTATCTTAAGGTTTTGTGAAGAACTACAGCTATTCTAAAAATGTCTTGATATTACCAGAGATTACTTCATCAAGCCAATCCGACCAAAGAAAATATGAAGCATTGCCATTCCCTTTGGACGAAAATGAGGAATCGTTTGTTACCTAGTGCTTTACAACGCTGACCAAAAGGCGAAAGGACTTGTTCACATTGACTTTTCGTATCGGAATTTATTAATCTGGAACATGGTTTTGCATTTGTGTTGTGGTATTTTTGTACTTATGCCCAATAGGTCAAGTTTATACTCGTGGAAGATACTATGACGTAGGCAGTCAACCTTCGGTTGTCATCTATTCTGACCGGGCTTGATTTTCTTTTTTCGTGTGTTTAACGAATGCTACCATACTGAACCAGAAGCTGTATGATTGATGCTCGATTCATTAGAATCACTGCGTGTTTGGTCAACGACAACTGTATATAAGTATCGTTTGTGCCGCAGTTTGTAACCGACTGCTGTTTGCAGTAAAAAAAATTACTCACGTCCCTTAATCGACGAAGGAAGGTGAAACATGCTGGGTGATCCGTTCTGCAAGAAAATTTATCAGATGATAGGAGTTACTTTCGCTTAAGACCAGTGTGCCCAGAAAGCTATGCGTGCTCACAAGATTTTTGGAAAGTACACACGTAAAAAGCGAAGTGTGTGCATGGTTTTGGACTCGGGTGTTCAGCAGTGGCGCACAGAGGTCTGGTGATGCAGGGGGTACTGCTTGATTGCATGCCCCCGTCGTACCAAAGTTTAATATTGAGCAGTGGCGTATGGTGGTCATGGTTGCTGGATGCACGCTGTTTGTTCCGTCACGATGTGACGTCATATTCACATTTCCAAGCCAACGCTTTGGCGAAGTTTATTGACATAACATCGTAGGCGGATCCAAGGGGGGGCTAAGGGTGCTGAGGCCACCCCTAAATTTTTTCAGATACTTTTTTGATCGATGGTTCCCGACACAGAAACGTCCACTATGGTGATTTTTTGTATAGCCTTTAAATAAACCATTTCTTGCACAGGGATAGGGATGAAAATATTAAACGCAAAGCTTATTTTTCTGAATTTGTGGAGTCCGAATGTGCTTATTTTACTATAAATGAAACTTCTAATAAACAAGTTTTTATATAAACAATATTATCCCAATGTTTTACAAATACGCAAGTTTTTACATAAAGTATTTACATTACATATACGTTATATAAACTTCACGTACATAGGCGGGGCCAGTGGGCCATGGCCCCTTCAGATTTTTAGATTATCTAGTCATTTTGTGGTTTAAGAGAGTATCGCAAACAAAATACTGGTGCTCGCCGAAAGTCAACATTTGACCCGCCCAAAATTTTGAGCTGGCCATGCCACTGCGCACGTAAGTACTCTTGTTTCATTTGGCTAAGATTGGGCTTCTTGTGGGCAAAAGATGAATAAGAAGTAGACTCAGAACCGTCGCTAGACAATTTAAGAGGGGGGATTTGCGTTTGTGCGGGGGAGCTTGACATTCTAAAAATTGACAAAAGCTCCACTGATTAACGTTTCGTGTTTCAATTTTAGGACTTGGAGCTTTGTTTTGGGAGGTTAAGCCCACCAAAGCCCCCTCGCGGTGACGGGACTGAGCACAGACTGTGGACAAAAGTAGAATAAGCTGCAAATCATACTAGTTTTTTCCCTACAAGCTTTTATGAATGAGTGCAGCTCATGTTCTTACTGTAGTTAAGCGAAGGCATTAAAATTACGCAACAACGAATTTACAATGCAGTTGACTACAGGATATATACAGTAGGTTAGGTCTCAGTGACCGCGTAAATTCCAGAACAGCAAGCCTAACCGTAAAACGTAGCCTACATGTCACGTAGGCTGAAAATGAAGCGCGCTTGGTTAGCTGTAGGCTATGCTAAAAATGACTACTGATTAGCATGCAGGCCTGCCGGAGGGGGTGTAGTGGGGTGGGAACGGTGTTTCCCCACCATTTTGCACTAGTAACGTTACTTGAAGATTTAATAGTTTATTTCAATTTCTACGTGTAGCGCCTGAAGCAGCATAAATGAATAAGCAGCATAAATGAATAAGCAGCATAAATGAATAAATGACAAGCTATCTCCTGTATAGCACCGTAGCACTAAAGTGAAACAGGAAGATCCAGTGTGGAAATAGATACATCATGGAAATATTTCAAATTTGAATCATCGCAAAAAGATCAAATCAATGCCCTTTTGGTGGCTGATTCCTCGAAAGCTTACAACAAACATAAAGCTCTTAGTGGTGTTAACATTTTATCTGCATAATGTCACCAGTTCTTCACCGCAGTTTGCAGCCCTGACAGCAGTCAGAAGGCATGCGTTATGTTATTCATTTTGTGATTACCCCCACCGCCAACTGAGATTGCAACGAACTAACTGCAACTTTTGCGCATGCTCTTCAATTTCATTTCAATAAAGGTGAGGCTTTGCTATGTCAAGAATGTATTTTATGTCCCATTCTTATAGCTACATGCCCACTGCTTGCAACACTGCACCGCGCTGACACAAATGGTTCCAACAAACAGCGTTGTAACTTTGGACGTTCAGCTTTTCGATTCGCAGTGGGAGTTGAGTCAGATTTGCGCGAAAACACGGACGACTTTCGTTGACGTCATCCAAACCTTGACAGGCCTGTGTTTTCTAGGAGGCCTTGGTTGCATCGGCTTAAGACCGGCCCTGTACATAGAGCCATAAAACCAGCGGGAAGATGCTACACTATTTCACTGCTAATCAAGTACACCGGTAATCCCGAACTTTGCTCATTCTATTGCAGCATGCTGCATCCCAACAATGCCTGTCGAAAGCATCTTACTTTCTTTCTATCAGAGAAAGAAAAATCTTCAATACAAAGGCAATGGTTACCTGCAAAAGATCTGCCGCAGTTGTAAAAAAACTGACAAACTACGAGAACCTTGCTTTACAAGACAAAAAAGCAAACCCAAGTTCCTTCAGGGCTTCATTAGTCCTGTACACTTTGCTGTTGCCATGGAAAACACACCGAATCCACGTTGCCAACTGATTCACAAGTAATGACAAAAAATAAAACTTTCCCGCTGAACCACAGCCTAGCATGTGCCAGCTATGCTGTTTATTTAGTCATACATACATGCATATGTAAAGGCAGAAAAAATAGGAAAAGTAATGACGAGAAGGGTGGCTAGTAAGTAGAGAAAGCAAGATCCATAATCGAGAATTAAAAACAAGACCCCTTTCAGTTTGTGAGTATTTGATTGTGATGTTCAAAATGCTTTATTATTCCTTATTGTTAGTGTTGGTCCGTTTATAATTTCGTTTAATTGACCTATTTAGACGGATCGTGACATCATTTTGTATAATTAGTTAAAGGCCACAAAGATGGCGGCAAGTAAATCAGTCACAGTTTATTGACGGGGAAACTAGTTTCGCGTTTTCCAACGCATCATCAGTCCTGT
>JGI24158J21664_10009229_pt1 | contig 13161 bp, 11 predicted proteins | sample Ectturendosymbi3_FD_21664 | JGI IMG/M metagenome (IMG submission 21664) | reverse complement strand
GAGCATGAGGAGCGCTTTCAAGAGCATGAGGAGCGCTTTCAAGAGCATGAGGAGCGCCTTCAAGAGCATGAGGAGCGCCTTCAAGAGCATGAGGAGCGCCTTCAAGAGCATGAGGAGCGCCTTCAAGAGCATGAGGAGGCCTTCAAGAGCATGAGGAGCGCTTTCAAGAGCATGAGGAGCGCTTTCGGAAGCAGGAAAAGCGCTTTCAGGAGCAGGAGTGTTTTTCGGGAGCAGAAGCGCTTTCAGGAACATGAGGAGCACTTTTAGGAGCAGTAGGAGCGCTTTCAAGAGCAGTAGCCTGTGTACGCGACGCTGTAGACGTCTCGTAAAAGAAATGGATGCGCTCCCAGCTGGCGACTACGAAGAGAACAAACGCGCTTTGTGCAAAAACGAAAGGAGCGTGGAACAAATGGATTAAGCAGGATCGGAGCTTGAACTGGATTAAACCGGACCAGGCCGGCTCCAAATACGCCAGGTAAGAGGAATTTTTACTGCCCTAGTGAGGAGACTCAACGGCACAGGAAGAACTGAACAGCGTATCAGAAACCTATTACCGGCCATTTTTTCCGAAATCCAACCGTGTAACGGCCAGTGATACGATGCAATCAAAGTGTGGCGTGAAAACGTTGCGTTGCCGCCATTTGCTGAACAAAAAAACACGCACGCGCGCAGCTTCTGCAGCAGCGACGGCAAACGTGACATTAACTGAATGAGAACTGGGGCTTGGCACTGTTAACTGCTGTGCGGAAATCACCGCAGCTACGCCCAGGCTACTTTAACAGCAGGGCACAAGCTCGACGGTAGAATCTCAGACCAGAAACACACGAGAAAAGTCTCGAACAACTTCGCGGCAGATGCATGTTCGCGGGCATCGCGTTTAAAGCACTGCCTGGCAACCGAAGCCACAGCAATGATAAACACAAAATTACAAAAGACGCAGCAGCGTCTGCGGGCGAGAAAATGGTGGGAGGGGTGAGCAACGATTTCGCGTCTTGATGGATGTTAGAAAAATAATTGCGACCGAAGTGCGCGGGAATTAGGCCATGATTGTTTTTCTAGAAAAAAAAAATATAGCACGGACATGTAACGAAAAAAACCACTGTAGATCAGCTTTCTTCTCAGAACACAACGCGGGGCCTTGGTCTTCGGGCAGGAAAAACGGGTTGACTTTTTTCTGTATGTACAGTCGAAGACCAATGGCGCACAACCAAGACGGTTATGTGCAAAAACACTCGTGGTCCGGTCTAGTGTGCCTTCATTGAAGGAGTCTGCGAAGCAACAAAGATGAATATAAGCTGACGAACAAGCGTTTTCCGCTGGCGCTTATTTAGCTTTGACTTTGCAGCGAGTTTGCATAAAACATGGTTCGTCTGAATTCGTCGCAAGTACACTTGACTTTGCTTGAACATCTTGCCATTCCGAGGAAACCAGGTTAAATTTACCGAATATCTAAAGCTCAACTGATGTATCAATAAGTAAAAGCAGATCAAACGTTAAAACGATTACTGCCAACGTTTCGTTGACGGTGCAGTCAACTTCATCAGGGCGATTACAAGAGTGGCAAGCCAACTGCCAACCAAGCTTGAACGTTTTTCAAAAACAACCACCTGTTTTAGGCGGAAAAGTTGAGGCAACAGCGACTAAGTAGACATTGAGTACAAACTAAAGCAGGGGTCGGGAACCTATGGCTCGCGAGCCAGGTGTTGCTCTTTTGATGACGGCATCTGGCTCGCTTGATATTTCCTCAATACGATTGTTACGAATGAAACTTTCTGTAATTTTCCATCTACCAGACTACAAAGCCATCAGCAACACCATGCAGGACCAAAAGTCGCATTAACAGTAAGAAGCACGTTATTAAAGAGAAAATTCAGATATTTACCATTGTTTACAATTGTTGATTTTGCTTTAAAATGCACACGTTAGTTAGTAAGTTAGTTGAATAAAGTGTTGAAAAATATTATGGCTCTCACGGAAATACAATTAAAATATGTAGGTTTCGTGGCTCCCTCAGCCAAAAAGGTTCCCGACCCCTGAACTAAAGCATAGCAAAGTAATGCAGTGCAATAAATGTCGGCAACTACTGTGAAACTTGCGTAGGGCGTTTCAAGGTGCAACTACTGAGTATTATACATTTTTTGTAACATTTGGGTGGAGGCTACTGGTAATAGGCCGAAGCCTAATATTTGCTTNCCGGAGTGGTTGGAGTGAACGCTTTTATCCCAACGAGCGCTACGACGATTCGCTCAGTGGTTGTGGACCGAACACCCAATCGCTTGAGTTAGATCAGTGCTTCTTAACCTTTTCTCTACCACGCCTTCCTCAAGTAATTGTCTTTTGTTTCAAGCCCCCCGACTTTAAATAAGCAAACTGGACGGAACACTTTCCCGTTCAAAAACGCTCCATGTTGTAGAGCGCGTAAGGGCCCGCACCCCCCTGGACATTTATTGACGTCTCCCTGGGGAGGCGCGCATCCCTGTCAATGACCGATGATTTAAAGGGTGACACTACCACTGAACTATCGCCACCTCATTGTCGGGGTAAGTTTGCATGAAAAATAAAGATTGAAAACTCTAGGTTTGCTTCAGGAGACTTACAGGAATAAGCCGGCTGGGCTCTTCTTCCATGACTTTGCAATAATTCAGACTCTCCGAAAAGGCGGGGGCTTGAGTCTAATCAATCAACAAATTTTGTACAAAGGCAAATCCATTTCACGAAACGCTACGCATCCTCAGTCCTGAAATCTTATTCAAATAGAATGACATACTGAAAACTGCAAACAGTAAAACTTTCGTCTTTCTTCTTTGATCACTTGCCACTGAGACCTTGACTGATGGCAGCTCGCAGAAACCTGCCACGCGCGAATACTGCCCTGCTCACGAAGCAAGTTAAGCCTATTGTGTCTTTGAGAAGTTTAGTTAGCTCACTTTGTCATATGACTTTGATCCTTAATCCAGCCTTTAAATCCATTCTGCTGCATGGAGCCTGGTTTTGAAATTTTAACAGGTCTATAGCCATTGAAATGCTGCGCACAGCACCGCCACGCTGCGGCGATTTGCTATACGCACATAAACTTGACAACGCGGCGCATCGATCAGCACATCACAAGTGGCAGCAAGCTCCCACGTCCGAGACGCCGTAGCGGCTCAACCAACAAATAACCTAGCAATAAAACTTGATAAACAAGCGTTTTTTTTTAGTCCCGGACTACTCTGCATGCGCGTATATGTGCGCTTTGAACCATGACACCATGACGTCCGACGCGCACGGGGAGTGTGAATTGCAAACACGTACATCTTGCGGCTCGATGCCAAAAACTCAGCAGCTGTTTTCCTGAATTAACTTCAAAAGCGCACGCCTCCAGAACCTGGCCAGTTACCGACCGCAGGGCCAAACAAGACTGAATGAGAGTCGGTAACGGGTTCAGGCAGGAGCGACCGTCGCGAAAGCACGAAAGTGTTTCCGCAACGCGTGACCTTACGCTGCAAGATTCAAGTGTTCCCAAAGCGCAGCAAGGCGCGAGTGACACAAAAGGCAATATCGCTGAACACCTGTCACTCCATGTTCGAGCGCAGCTGCGGCTGTTACTGTCGAGGTTGGCCGAGGCAAACGAACAAAGACAGAGAAACTGCTGCATTGCTGCAAGCGTGGCTGGGTTTTGTATCGGGTCGCAATTATCGGGAAAAAAACAGCCCTTTTTACGAACAACCGGTGCCGGGCAGGTTACGCAAAGGCGGCAACAACGAAAATGTTAAAAATTTCTTTTTAAAGAGCGAACGGTGACGTTCGGAGTTGCCGATGGTGTTTGCGCCCGATTAGTGGAACGAAACTAACATGCCAGTTCAGTAGCACACTGCCTCTGATAATTGATAAGAGAAACACCGCGGTCAACAGATTGTGACATCACAGGAAACCGCCTGCACCAACTGAGTGAAAGCAGATATCGTTCATTTACATTCTGTCACAAACGCTTCGCATCGCGATGTTGCACACGCTGATAACAAGATTTTCGCGCTTAGCGAGCCACGTCCCACAGCAAATGCATAAGATTTTTTTATCAACTGCATTGCATCCGTTTGGCCCTGTTTGTTGTCCCGGTCTGTTACTGTGGCCGGGCCAGAAAGGGGGGCACAAGACCGCTCGCGTGCAGTCAGTCAAAAGCTTCGTTTTCGAGCGAATGTAATTCTTTTGAAAATTCATCCACGAAAACAGCTTTTCATGCGAGGCTTCCATCGGCTTTCATTGGACCAAAATAACTGCATCACATTTCGCATGCATCAAATGTTACCCCCCAAGCTTTCAGGCCAATATCTCGCAATGCTGATACGTCACTAGACGCATCAAGACGTCTATTACATTTTTTTTCTTCTGTCGTCGTACGGTAAGTCACATCCTAGCACGCTTTATAGTCTGTTTCTCAACGCGAAGCCTTGATCTGCGCTAAAGTCGGAAAAGGGTTTTATCTTTTTGCTCCCCTAAAAAAAACTTACGTGGTAGATGAGCTCTTTCAGCTTCTCCTTCGGAAGGTCGTCGAACTCCGCCTCGAAAGTGAACGGTTGCTCGGCGACCGGTTCGTCGGCCGGGTCGTAGTACTGCTCCAGGTACGGGTGAGCCAGCGCGTCCTCGACGTTGATTCGCTTCGAGGGGTTGAAGGTCAGCATCTTGTCGAGCAGGTCGAGCGCTGCGCCGAGAGCAAAGTTTATTGCGGTGACGACGACCGAGGCCGTGTCGCACTGGACTCGATCCGCGGGGATTTTGTTCGCGAATAGCGGGCGCGCTCGAGCACACGCCGTTGTACCACCGCCGCCATGTTGTTGGATAAAAAAGAAACAAAAGAACGCGAGATGGAGAGGCAAGAAGGGCTACGGCGACTGCTACCGCCGTATTACGATTCAGTTCACTCCGCATTACGCGTCGTTCATGCGCAAGGCTAATACCGCGCACGACAACGGGATTTCTTCGTGGACTTTCCTGAATTTGGTCAAAAAAAACGAAATTATGTTCTTAAAAGTGAAACAGGAACTTTTTCGGCGGCAGTGAACAACGGCTCGGCTACAAGGACCTGTTGGTGAACGATCGCCTGTTCTGCAGCGTCGATACACCGCGTATTGTCAAAACGATATACGCGGAAATGGGAAGAATTTTATGTGCGCAATGTTCAAGCATTTCTTCTGGCGGTGCTTAAAATTGCCTGCATCGCGTTTCGCTGCCATTAATCGTGTATAAATACATTGCGCAGATAAAACCTTTTCAAAGCAACACACTTTTACTTATACAGCAGAACTGCCCTATAACGTCATTTGCGGGACCGGAGATAAAGGATCGTCACAGTCGAACTGCCGTTGCAGCCGAACTGCAACAAATCGTTCCTAAAATTGCTTTTTAATTCAATGCCAAAGCCCAGCAAAGGTTAAAAGTGTTCTTTGATTAGGATTGTCGCATACTGTATGTGTTTTCTTGCATGCTCTGATAAGAAAAGCGAAAATTATTTTTCCTTTATTTTTGCGCAAATTGCAGTGAACGTCGTTATTAGGATACCGAAATCTTGTGCATGTTTTTCCATTTTTGCAGCATTTTCGCTGTACTGAGCGAGACGAGGATGTCACATTTATTCTATAACAGGATGTTGCTTCTTTTGTTCGGTAATAATTTGGGCGGCACAGTGAGTGCTCCACCAAGACTATCGATCAAATTGACTACAGTCGTAACCAGGCCTGCAACCAGAGGGGGGACAATCGGGCAATTGCCTCCCTCCAAAATTTTCACAAACGATGTATTTGTTAGGTGCTGCCCCCCCCGAAAATACCAGTTGGTTGCGGCCCTGGTCGTAACGATCCCTAATACAGTAAAACTCATGTAACGATTTGCATTGATTACTGCTAGTCAGGGCTGTGGACCCGGAACTCAAATTTCGGGCTCCGGCTCCGGAACGCTTTGATCGATTAAAAACTAAAAACCGTTGTATTTGCTTGTATAAATCGCTCGCCCCACAAACTGTCTGTTGAACGGGAACCCAAACTTCAGGCTCCGGCTCCACAACCAAACGTTTTTGGCTCCGGCCATCCCAAATTGCTTGGGCTCCGGATTCGGGCTCCGGCTCCACAGCCCTGCTGCTAGTGCAATCCTTGTTGCCATTCTTACGTCACATCAGTCACGGCTCAACGATTGGCCGCTCAACTGGGTTCATATTCGGTCATAAAAGATTTGTGTGGTGGCTTCACATAGCCGAGCTTACGGTTCAAACTGTAAAGAAAACTTGCAACTGTCGTTATAAACAAACAAAAGATTCTGCGGGGACCGACAAAAAACGTCGCTATAGGCGAAGTGACGATACAGCCGAACTGAAATGCACGTAAAAGATAGGAATTCTGCCGGGACCGACGAAAAAGCGTCGTTATTGCCGAACTGTCGTGACAGGAGAATTCTACTGTATTCATCAACTGTTCCCTTTGCACTACAAGTGCTGTAGCTTCGAACCACGGAGGTCTGGAGCCCAAATGAAAAAATGACCCCATGGTTCTTTGCAGCCTCCCACTTAATGAAACTCATTAACCGGACCACTCAGAACTTATACACAGCACTATGCAGCCGTGCTAAGATTCATAACAAACGTGTTATCGCCATCAACGTGCATGCTTTTTGCTATCGAAGTAACCGTGTTGTCGCTATCTATGCGCAGTTTAATTGTTGCCACCACATATCCATGTTCTTGTTCTTTCATGTAAGTGTTTCTGGTCATGTATCCAAGTGTTTCTGATCAGTGACATGCGTGCAAAGTTATATTCCGTTGCGTGTGGGCGTGAAGGCGCTGAACAATAAACAGCGCATTATCACTCAAGTGCAAACACGCGCTCCGCGCGTAACGAGGTCGGTAGCGATCTTCCACTCTGACCACCAGGCGACTAGCCACACGCTTGCGATTGACAGCAAACATACGGTTAATTAAAAAAAAAAAAAACAACAACTCGTTGACAGTTGACAACTACTACAAGCGAGGAAGCAACGGACAGCAGCGAACATTTATTGCGCGTGATAAACGTCATCCGGTTCATGAAAACCGACGTCTTTCCGCAAACACAGCTTGCTGCGCTTCTGAACGTTGACACTCCGCCGCGCTGCTGCTGAGCGGTTGACTCCTTAACAACAAACCTATCGATGCCGCGCGGTTTGGCAGATTCGCTGCGGCGAACGCCCGAGCAGAAGCGCGCGCAGGGCAAACCGCGTCCGTACCTTTCGGATCTGCTTTCGGGTACAGCTTCGACCAGAGAAGCTTCGGCTTGGTCGGAAGTGAAACAAGATAGGCCCGGGCTTTTTCGTTGATAATACACTTCAGGTCTGCTTCCGACGGGGATCCGAGAGTACCTAGCCATTGATGACGTAACAATCAGTATCGAAAAAAAAACAAGGTCAAGTGGCGCAATGCTCTCGTGAGCGTCTTAACGCACAGGTCAAACATTCCTCTTTTGACAAACGCGTGCCAAGTCAGGGGTATCGACGAACGGGTTTTACAAAGAAATCATTTGACAACTCAACTGTAAGAACAAAATGCTTTCAGATGAGCGCATGCTTACCGATATACAATATCAACAGCACGCAATATCGCCAACGTATGTTTAGTAATACACGAAATTCAAAATAAAACATAGAAAACAAAAGATGAAAAGTTATCAACTGGCATTCAAGTTAAGAGCTTTTCCTTGACGGACTCATTCACCTGCAACATCATGCTGTCGATGTTATATCACAGCGCATTTTGTAATCAACCTGGAAGAGTCAACATGAGCAAATAGACCGCATACAAGATTGATAGAGGTGCGCAACGCCGAAGTATAAAGAATATTTTGTGCGTTGTGTTTGCGTACGGTTGTAAAAAGGTTTGCGAAATGCTGTAAAACTGCCTTGAACCTACGTGCTTTGCGACATGCAGCGAAAGCAAGTGCAGTTGGATAATAATATATTTTAATGCGTCGCTGTGTGTTACAATAACATCGATTTTCTGCCGAGGCGAGCAATGCTTCAAAACCAGTTTTGCCAGCACGCTTTGCATAACGGATTTTCAGAAAACTCTGGCACGCGAATGCACGAATAAATCGAGGGCACGAATACTTTCAATCCCAACTCCCGTAAACCTCACCATGGGCGACTCGCAGCTGACAGCGTTTTGCATTATGTGAATAATGCAAGGTCATATTGTCATAGTGTTCGCCAAACATCGCTACATTTTCTGTGCGACTCTTTCTCAGGCCTCACAAAAATGTTTTTGGACGCACAAAACACTCACGCATTGCTGGCAATCGCTGGCTGTCGCACTCAAGGCAGTGAAAATTGTCGCTCACAAGTTCAAGTATTTTGGGTGGCGGCGTTAAACCACTGGACCGCGAAAGAAATGGTCGGGTTGGAAAAGACGGGCGAGTCATCAAAAGATTATTAAGTGCAGTTTAGCATCAGCAGCAAAGGGTAAGTATGGCAACGAAACTCGAAGTATCCGGGATTGAAACACATAACAATATTTGAAACCTTGTTTTAAGGTACTTTTACTTAACCCGCCGGCTTCCTTTCATGACAGTCTATAAAAATCGCCCACTCATCATGCATGAAAAGCTTTGTAAGGAAGAATCACTATCGAGTACAGGTAACGTAAGTTGCAAGCTTAATAAATTCCACTTATTAACAGATTTCCGGATTTTTTTGGGCCAGAGAAGCTCAAAGAAAAACACTGACACGGCAACTTTCCTGGCCATACCTAGAACTGCGGTGGTGTTTGTCTATTTAAGGCAAACTTGAAACGAAGTACTGTATTAAGTTATAATAAAGTGAAACAAAGTATTAAGTTATAGCATTCCAGCTTTTTCATACTTAAAATTGCAAAACTTTAAGTTCTGTCTTCACTTTGGGTTGTCAGCAGTTGAAACTAAAATCCACATTCGACTACGTTTTCTTTAAAACAACTTCTGGTGACATGCAGTTTTGAATGGCTCATGCTTACTAAGTATACGTCGTGATAACACAATCAACAAAAAAAAACGACGAATTTAAAAACAAGTGCTTAGCGAAATACTGGCTTCGCACAAAAGTTTTGTTAAGTATTTCAATCAGTGCTAAAAATACCAGGCTTCGCGCGACATGGAAAAGTTGCCCGGCGTCTGGGTGCAAACTGCAAAAGTAAGACCTTGGCATAAACTTATTTTATCTAGCATAATATAATTGTTAACTACAGAAGAAACACTCATTAATATCTGCCTTCTTAGATTTTAAAAGCTGTGCAGCATATTCATTATGTTACAACAGTGAAGTATCTTCAAAACGATACGAAGCTTACGTCGTAAATCTTTTGTTTCTTGGAACATTTCAGAACAATCTAAATACTTCCAGAATTTCTGCTTTGCCTCTTTGGTATATGTTCTTCTATCAGGTCACTTCAAAAAATCTGACAGTTTGCACATGAACTTGTAAAAGTCCACGCAAAGCAACAAACAAAGGAAATTAGCTGAAAAGTGCCAGTATTTTCTAACTTCAAGTAATATTTAAGCACTGTACAATATAATTCTGTTAGAGTATTAGTGCCTTTTTGACAATGCATTTGTGTGTTTTACTGTTATTTCTGGGAAGAGATTAAGGAATCGCTTGTTACTAAAGACAAGCTTTTTCAAAATTTGACAAAATGGTACAAACTTTCTTAGAAACACGCTGTGGTATATCGTGTTTTTTGGAATGCTGGTTGAAAAGAGCGCAAGGCGATTGGTTCAACCTCATTCTCTTTGCACTCAATTTTTGGTTTTCTGGAGCTGGCGTTTACCTGATTCAGTTAATAGCTACGACCCATTAAATTCTGTTTGAAAACTAGATACGCTGTTAGGGGTTCTGCCTATGGAAATAGATCCTTTCTCAGCAAAAAATCAGAATCAGACACTTTAAGATCTTAAAGAGTATATATTGCGCCTACGACGTAAGCATCATTAGCTCTTATTCAAATAGCACTATTAGGGGTTCATGCTACACTTCATCTTGCGACAAGTTATGGGGCACAATTTCAAAACTGCACAAAAGTCTCCAAAATCAACAACATCGGAAAGAACTTGCGTGGAATCCAGCTATTAATATCAAAACGTTCACATATCTCACCTAATATCAGGTTTAGTTGGTCCAGGTAATGCTTTCCTGGGAAGATTGGTCGATTGCTGATCATTTCTGCTAAAATGCATCCCACAGACCAGATATCGATGGATTTTGTGTAACCCTTTGAATTTAACATGATCTCAGGTGCACGATACCATCTTGTGGCAACATACTCGGTCAAAAAACCAGTATGGTCATGTTCAGGATCCGCGACGCGAGCCAGACCGAAGTCACAAATCTGCAAAAAGAAATCAAAGAAGACCAATCAATCCATCCTTTTATGGTAATATATAGTGTAATGACATAGCAAGCACTGAAAAAACAGGCACTAAGCAAGCATAAACAGGCAAAGTTCTTTTGTTCTTTTGGTTTTAACAAACGAGCATATTCTAATTCCATGGCACTTAAGGTTAAACTTGGCGTGAGTCGGCTTGAATATCCCAATTTATGTATCAACAGCGGCCAAAACATTTTGATGTTGTGATTGATAGCTCACAAATTGCTGTTCATAGTACTGTATTTCCTTTAGTATAACAAACTGTTGCCTTGGCCAAAATACAAATGGCAAAAGATAGGTTGTATGTGAAAAAAGACTTTTCAAAATGCCATATCAAATACAACTTTGACATTAGATAATCTGTAAGTAGTTTCTACAATTTCCTAGCTTTACAGCCACATTCTGTCCTGCTTACAGATGTTCTGACACCAGTGTATCTCCAGTAATGGGGAAGTAATCTAGATTGCAAACGCTGTGTTACTGGCTAAAGACAATGTGCTTGCAGTTTGAGTGCTTCCTTGCTAGGATTGCTACAAATTTTAACACAAACTAAAACTGAAGTGGTAATTGCATGGACGGTTGCAGTGAACCAGGGGCTACATACTTTGATGTTTAACGATCACATCATGATTATCTACGATTGGTCACAAGCCATATGACCGTAATGGCACTAAATTAACAATGGCATCTTAAAGCAGTGCTATTATCTACTGTTGTTGGGCAATGCAAGAGAAAAAACTTATGAATAGTTTTGCCCCAAAATGGTTCTAATTGTAAAATGATTTTTGCTTATCCAATTAATACTTGGGCATAGTGTTAATAAGCCTGTGATTCACATTACCTGCAGCAAATCTTTACAGAAGAATAAGTGTTGCAGACACTGGTTCTCCACATAGTTCTTTAAGGTTTATGATGTAAAGAACATAGCTCCTTTGCAGTGGCATATGGTGGTCATTGTTACTGGGTGTGCGCTGTTTGTGATGTCACACTATAACCTTATATTCGTATTTTCAATCAAACGTTTTGGTAAAGTTTGTTGACACAATGTGCATATTCTCTGTAATTCAATGTTGTATAACTTAATATGTTACTGCAGCCCACAGGCCACATGTGGCCCACGAGAGCTTTCTCAATTGTAGAAAATGCCGCAAAAACTCGACCTCAAATAAGTAATTGTTGTTCTATAATTTCTTCCACACTACGACAAAATGTTTACATCGAAATGAGACTTTTGCGGCTTGTTGCAGATATATGTTGATAATTTGGCCCTTTGAACTTTTTGACTAGTGCAGGCCGGTGTTATTGTATTGATTTTATACTATCAGTACTCCAACTGTAATAGTTTTGAAATTTGGCTCAGAAAATAAATGAGACGTCCATGAATATTTTTCGAGCTTTTTTGCAATTTTCCCTTGATCGCACGATCTGGAAAATGTCACGTCATGATCAGTTTGACTGGATGTGTGCCGCACACCTAGCGCATCCAGAGTATATGCCCCTGTTCCTCTGTACAAGTAGATGTTCATGTTTTATCTGTATTCCATAACAATGCAAAAATTTTACTGGGAACTAAACAATGGTTGTTTTATTACAAAACTTCACAAACCCTATACTGACAATTTAGTTTGATGTTGTGAGGTTTTTGAAGCAGCAAGAACTACTTACAAACGTTTTTATTTACCTGAAGCAGTGATATCACATTACCAACAGACAGCAATTGTACAACTGTTTACTTATGTAAACATTATGAAAACAATTCAAATGATTTGCATTGCACGATTGGTAGATATGGACAAAAAGAACAAGCAATATGACAAAACAGCTTGTTTATGAACATCCTAAGTTGGGGTTTTTCTAGGTCCACAAAATGTTGGGTTCAGACAAAGTTAGAAAATGTCACCTTTTGAAGCAGTTTATATGGACTATTTTGTGTATTCTTGTTTTAAGGAGATAATGTTGCTGTGAAATGTGAAAATGAGCAATCAGTTCTGCAAACCACACCAGTTATTTAGATTGAGGATTTATGGCTATAAAATGATAAAATGCAAGCAACATGCAACGTCCCTTCATAGTGAAATAACAGAATGTTGTATGAACCTACAGTGAGTTTAATGCAGTTTTTTGTTTTACAATTATGAAAAACTTATTTCTTTCAAACCTTTCAAGCACAGTATTTCTTTTAAACCAGTGGCGTAACAATACAGGGGGATCCATGCTGCACATATTTGTACAGAAAGATAGGTCTGCAATTGGTAAACAAGCATGTGATCACCCACTGATCAGCCACAATAGAATTAACTGGCAGGCGCTAACAGCAAGAGATATAGTGCCTGTGAATCATCAAATGACTGATGCATAATGATAAGCATGATTTGTCATACAAGTGCTGTAATGCCCTGTGCAAAGGAATAGTTAGACAAACAACATGTTTAGCACTGTTTTGACATTTATGTCACAATTTGTAACTTTCAGCCCACACTGAAATTCTAACGGTCAGAAAAAGTCATGGGCTTTGAGAAAAATAGATGTTAGGTTCTGCTACCACATTTTTGGAAGAGTTAACCTGATTTTCTACTTTTGACACTATTCTACACGCATGATCAACATGCTGTGACTGACATGGCCAATAACAGTTATTCTAGAAAGCTTTCAGATCCAGCATTATTCAGGGTCATGTACAGGGTGACCCAAAAAGATGTGTACCAATGAAAATTTCAATTGTGACTTTGATTAAAAAGCTATTTATTTCAAATTACAACCACACATTA
>JGI24158J21664_10009228_pt1 | contig 13161 bp, 7 predicted proteins | sample Ectturendosymbi3_FD_21664 | JGI IMG/M metagenome (IMG submission 21664) | reverse complement strand
GAGTAAGAACATGCTCGACTATCGGAAAAAACAAACGGTAACCATGCGAATCAGCGAAAACATAACTTCTACAAACGATGACGTCATGATTTACGTCAAAGGGGCCCTCCAGTAAAAATTGCCCCGGGCCCCCCTAGCCTTTAATCCGGCTCTGGCAGAAGTACATTTGTTAGTAAACGAGGAAATTTTGTGCCATCTTGAAATGCAGCGGGATTTAAAATCTCACATATTAAAATATGATCCAAATGCCTTCTTCCTCTAATTGAAATTTGTTTTTTAATTTGTATGCATCCGGAATCATCGAAATTTAAAAGCAGTCATAAACCTTGTTTCACCAGTTTCTTCAATTGGCACTAGAGACAATAACATTATATATATAACCCCGACAATGTTCTTGATGAGGATATGAAACCGATTGAACACGTTCTGTTTCATCCGATATGCGTACTTTCTCACCGGATATGCGCGTACAAACACTGCAATATACTGTCATCTTTATATATTGAACACAGTGATGTTTCTTATGAATTTATCACTTCAAAAAAACACAGATTTAACGCGATTTTTCATAATTAAACCTAGACACCCAGGTCGCTTAAAAAAGCAGATCTGGGTTGAAAAAACCTGCAGTGGGAGGCCTGGTCACATGCGAAAAAACGCTTATTGCCGTAGGCCTAACTTAAAATGAACGTTTGAAGATTTATTGCCGTGTCATTGTTACGCAATAAAGATCAACAGTAGAACAATCCGTTTGCAACATTCGCACCCTGCCTCTGCAGGCAAAGGAGCGGACATGAGCGAACTGCAATCTCATCATTGCATGACACCAGAACATGGAACCAGACTCTTGTGCGGTGTCAATATCATACCGGGAAATAAACTGTCATTGCAACAGTTAAATAAATTAATAGGAACTTAACTGCTAACTTCAGGTTTTCTAGAAATGCTTGGTTCTTAGTCCCAGTTTCGACGGGAGCAAATGCCCGTTTTTCCCCCTCCCCTGCGGTCACCCATGAGTGCCATACAATTAGCCAGGACCAAGGGAAACAGTTCTAGAATCTATGCTACCGACATCAACGCAGCGAAACGTTCCTGCAATTCAAGTTCGTGTACATGTGCAACTACACTAAGCGTTGAGGGGGCCTCGCGGTCACAACTTTACCCGGGGCCTCACATTTATTTAATCCGGCCCTGAATATAGGTCCCCCTTTCTGAGAATCTGCCACGGGCACGACATGTTTAAACCTCAAGGCTAAGTCGACGGTATATCCCATAATTCTGTCAAGATAATTTCAAGCTTGGGGCAGCCAAACAAACATGCATACGCTGTGTTCTGCTGCGGGATCAAATTTTTTAATAAAGTACGACAATCAATATGATGCACCTAACCAATTTCAGCAGATTGTGGACAAAAGAATAGAATGCAACTACGTTGCAATCGGACTTAGAACATTCCACAGTCCAAACCAAACATTAGCTCAGTCTACTCGCCAAGGTTCTCTCCGATTGTGGCGCAGTACAAATTTCAATTTTTCTTGCATAGCTGCGCCGTATATTTCTCTGCACTCCGCATATGCCAAACGTCGCCTCCGCATCCATTTCTTTTCATAATAGCGATTTCTCTTGCAGGTCTGGATAATGTCTTCTCTATTGAGCTGCTGATTAAGCCTTCCAAAAGCAGTTTCCCATGGGCTTTTAGTTTCCGTGGAAGCTTCTTTCAAATTTACAATTACAGTTCTTGCCACAAAACGGACATGGCGTGCCATGTTAAATTCTGTTTAGACACTTTCATAAAACATTTCAAACCATTACAAAGCTTTCGGGAATTTTCTGCAAAGTCCATCAATATTATAAAAACAAACAGTGTTCAGCATACACGAGAGGACTTGACTGTCAATGCACGATTGATCCTAATTTGCACCTCTAGTTACTTTCACCCACAATGAACTTGCCTGATTGTCATCAGCCAATCAACTTGATTAAGTACACATATTCTTAAAGTTTTACGAGCATTATGTTAGAAAGGAAAATTTGTTGCTATTTATCTTGATGAACTCTCAGTTCAGCAGCATGTACTGTGAAAAATATGATTGTGAAACACCAGTTGTTTGCTGATGATATGTGTGTTTGGTCCTACTATCAGCAGTGTTCAACACCTGAAATTTATTGTGACTATGCCGCTAATCACGAAATTATTTTTAACTGCAACAAGGCAACCAATATAATTTTTCCTCTAAAAAATTTTACACAACCTGCAGCAGCAGATGTTTCTCTGAGCTAAATGATGCACATGTTGAGTTTACAAACAAGCAAAATAATTTGGTGCACTAATTCATCATCACTCATTGAATTATGATAGTGACATTCTGAAACAAAAGATATTACTTTACTATGCAGCTAAGAGGCTTTGAGGAAACTTTGCACACTACTGAAATGCAGTAAAAATAACTTTGTTTTACACCTATTGCATGCCAATTGCTGGGCAAGTTTAGTATGAAAGAGCTGTGCACAGCATATAAAAACATCTTCCAATTTTGCATTGCATTGGGACAGTGTGTTAATGAAAGTGTTCATTAGCAACAAGTCAATTTTTCAATCAAGATACTTGATGCCTGAATTGGAAACATTTGGAATAATTATGTTTAATGGTTTGCATCTTGATTTGACTTTTTATCTTATCACATCCCATGTCCAATGCTTTTTACAAATCTAACACTCCTGTATGAAGATGATCAGATATAGTAGTTGGTGATGCATTGTTAGAGTGTTAGTATTGTATATGTGTGTTACTCAACACCTGCGAAGTGTTGAGACCAAGCATTCTTCTGTTCACTGAATAAGCCCTGTGATTTGAACTGTCAGACTGAGCCAAACACAGACATAAAAAATACTGCATGTACAAGGATGTTTTATAGATTGTATTTATTTTATAGATTCTCCAAACAGGCTGGATCCGGCCCATGAAGACATTTTGTCCATAACGAAAATTAATATATTTACAAAAAATTCATTGATTTGGTCGAATGTAACATATCCTGAAACAATCTCATTACGTAAGATGTCCCACTCGAACTGTTGTGTAATAGCTTTTGTGGTCCTCTGACAAAAAAGTTTGGAGCCCCCTGTTCTAAAGTATTAAAAGTTTCAACCAAAATACAGTTATGGAACTATAGAGTTTTCATACGCCTTTTATTACTTCTAGTCACTTTTTCAAAGGGTTCTAAAAAGTAAATTAAGCACTTATCAATACCCAATCATTGCTAAAAATTTTGCCTCAAGATTTGACCTTTACAGAATAGATTCTACTTCAGATTGTGCTTCAACAAAGCTTTCAACATTTTAAAAGTAGAATTCTACCTCATATCATTGCTTTGCTTTAGACTTGCAGACAACCTGTTGTTCAAACCTGCCGGTTTCACATATGTTGTCACCACCTAAATGAGAGACCAACTCTTGAATTTGTTGCACATGAAGTATACCATCACTGTCTCTTAGCATCACTTGAACTGTTTTACTTAATGACTGCAACTGCAAAGTATGGTGCAGATCTATGGCAAACATGTGACAAGCACATGGTACTCTGTTGAAAATTGCCAGAGCAACTTTTCCGTTGTTGCCATTATCAGATAATAAAAAAACTGAGAAATGGCACTGTGTGATGTAAGACATAGCAGTATAAATGGGTTCATTATGCTCTTCCTGCTACTCTCACCACTTTTCCTGTCCTCAAACTCATACAATATTAAGTGCTTGGCTTTTCAACTTACCACACATGATAATGCACTGCCAATGATACAAAATGGCAAGATTTAGTATCAGTCCACATATCAGTTGTTATGCCAATAAATCTATTTGCAGATAATGCATCTTTCACTTCTTTAATCAGAAGCTTTCTCAAAGTTTATGCTGATTTTTCAACTTAGTTTTTCAATGTGTTTCTATCAGGAAGGACAGATTTAGCATCTACAAGTCCATGCTTTGCACCAACTTCAAGTAATGTGTGGGCTGACTGTTCAAACCCTTAGCTTTCAATTGCAGTAAATGGTCTCATGTCTGTTGAACAAAATGCAACTGCAGCATTTAAGACATTGCCTTTAGCACTCTGTGGGATAGACCCCTCTTTTCTCATAAACCTAGTAATTTTTGCTTTGGTTTATTTGCTGTTCGACTCAAATTGCAAGATAACCAATGATTTTTTAAATGCATTGTTCTGCTTAAAGCCTTGTCAAGTCTTGTTTCAATGGTCGGTTGCAATCATTGCACAATACATAACCTGTATATTCATCACTTTCACTGTTAGACGCTGAAAGTTTTTCCATAGTCACTTTTCACAGATTTATTTTTAGTTTTGTCTTCAGTTACTACTTTCTTGTTGCCTATTATGTCTTTATGTCTTCAGACATGCTTCGTTACTGATTAATCTTAGTAAATATTAGCAACAACAGATGACATATTATTATACAAATGACACAAGTATGAGAACAAAAGCATGAAGATAAACCACAGTAAGCATGAAGTTATTATAAAGATAAAATATTACAGAAATGACATATTCTACAAGCAGCAGTTACGGTATCCATCAAAGGGTGCTTTTAGCACCAGTATGAATATAAGCTTCTTTTTAACTAAGCTGATTACAAAGACATGGACTTCTTAATCTTTTCTGCTATCATTTCCGCCAGTCTTTTCTTAACTTTGGTGCTATCCCAGTGTTATAAATATAAGAAGATTACTGTAATTATTATTTTTCAATGATAATGACTCCATTATGTATATTTTTGTTTTTTTTGTGCTATTGATAGATCTGTGAAATGGACAAGTTAGACTACTAAGATTGCGAGTTAGGATGGGTGGTCACCTGATCCTTGTATTTAAGTATGTTTAGTCACAGCTGTTTCAAAACTCTTAACCAGAAATATCTAACCTTGCATTATTAATAATATTACCCTTCTCTCAAGCTTGCGGTCTGAGATTAGAAGCGTGGTTTCAACAGAACATATCTCTTACATTATACGTTATGCCTCAAAGCGTGGGTGGCCAACCCACGGCTTAGTTACAAGCCGCATGCAGCTCATTATTTACCCAGTTTCATGTGCCTCTTATGTAATTGCCAGAAGTACTACTGTACTAAATAGCATGCATAACAATATATGGGTTGTAAAGTTGTCATGTTGGCGTGTGATATTTACAACTGTCATTGTCATGCTGGCGTGTGATATTTACAATAAATCTTGCTGAGCAATATAGTGTGTAAGGACGCGATGGGATGATGTTCATCTTCATTTCATGTGTGCCCATGCCCATCCCATGACCAAAGTAAGAAATAAGGCTCTTAGTCTCTGACTGGTTAGCTACCCTTGCGTCAGGGACTTCAACAGAAGTACGGCTCATTAGTGTGTATCTGCCCAATTTGCAATATAAGGCTTTCATCCACAGTTTTATCACGCATACAAAATAAGTTAACTTACAAATTAAGTAAACATGAACCTACTTTACCGTAAAGCGCACGCACGATTTTTTTCTTGACCTTTAGTGTCACGCGGCAAGAAATAATTCAATTTACTTGTCACGCTCCTGCAGAAACCGTCACGCTCCATACATTTTTTCACTCAGAAAACCATATTTCTATGTAAACGTTTTTTAGTAAGCTGATAGAGACAGACTAGCTAGCAGAATTCTAATTGTTGCAATAAGTTCACAATTATCCACTTGAGTTTTGTAAAAGCCACCAGAAAAACATTTTTGTTGAATTTTGATCAAATTAAAAAAGATTTTCCAAAAAGCTATGTTTCACAGTTAGAGTTTCATAAGATTTAATTTTCAAAGTCTACAAAGATTTTGAAATATATAATCTTAGCATGTCTGGTACAAATCGGACCACAAAGACCGAAGCACACAATTCTGTTCCATTCATTACAAAGGTTCGTGCCGTTGCATAGTACTAGATATGTCGACTGTAATTTGGAAATGGGCAAGTAGAACAATCATTAGATCTTCCCTATTTGTGATTGTTTTGCTTTTTGTGTACTCGGGCCATTATGAAAAAGTTCAGAGAACACCGAAGCTTAGCTCCTATTCCTGCATTTTCAAAGCGACTGGACACAAGAATTTGTCCTAACCATATCGATACATCAGAAGGTTTATCTGAAAAATACAACAGCAAACATTTGTTGTTATTCAAATGATAAAATTTGAAAGTTTCAAAAGATTTTTGAATGTGTCTTTTTTGCATAGTTTCGTTTTTTTGGCAATAAATGCGTTACTGGGCTAGGATTACGCAATTTTTATAAAAATGCATGCAAACGTTTTATCCGGTTCGTATAGAATTACCTACAGCAGCCAATAATAGCCTAGGTTGTCTAAGAAATCTTATACGTTTTAGATTGGAGTCATTCATATATATTTAGTGTATCCTTTAATAGATGTTTGATTTTTTAATTACTTGTAGAATATACGGCAATTTGAAACTGTTTTCCGTAAAGATATTTAGGTTGTATTTCGTTGAAAAGATACCAGCACTCACCACTCAAAAACATGTTAACAAAACCATTCATCTACAATTTCCAATCAGATATGCAAGAGAAGTCAAAATTTTTTACCAAAGGTTTTTCAAATGATTCCTCCAGTGCGAGTCAAAACATGCGCCTGAAATATTTTGCTTGCTGGGGAATTTATGATATTGATCCCTTCAATAGCAGTTTCTCGTTTTGCCGCAACCCACATGTATTTTAAAAAGTTTTACGCTATGCAGCAATACTGTGGGGAGTGGGTCCAAATGTCAATCGTTATTTTGACTGAAGCATTTAGGCCAGTGGTTTTCAAACCTTTTTGTACCTCGATCCATTGTAGCAACCCACTACAATCCAACGACCCCCATCTAAACTCGGATAAAGCAAATGTAATACAGCTATGTACATAAAATATCGTCTGGTGACCCTTCCACAAATGGTTCACAACCTCTTTGGGGCCCGCCGAGAGGCGTAACGATGTTAAATGGCGCCCGGTGCAAGAAGCAAGTTTGGCACCCCCATGCTTTAACCTGAAGTTTTTCGGAAGCAAATGTACTGTATTGAAAAAGTAGGCTACTTGTGACATTGTTGGAACTTTTCGGGGTTTTCCACAGTTATTCGGCGCCCCCATAATTATTCGGCGCCCGGGGAATTGCGCCCCCTTTGCCCCCCCTCGTTACGCCCCTGGGCTCGCCACTTCCAGGTTGAAAAGCACTGGTCTAAGCTATATCAAGAAAACAAACATTTTTTCCATGACTGAGCGAAAAATCTTGCATCAAAATTGCGCATGGTACCCTGACCTTCTTTATTAGCTATCCAAATTCACACACAATGTATGACAGTATGCATACCTTGGTTCCAAACCAAACTTTCATCTACCACGGTACCATTCTTCAGAAGATCAATGTATGGTCGAAAAAAATTTTCATTGCATAGATCAGTGGATCTTAAATAGGGTATGCGTACTATTTAGGGCAGTAGTTTTCAACCTTTTTCATACAGCGACCCATTTTGTTTCCCAATTTTGCCTAACTTCCCCCTTCCAAAAATTTCCAGTCATACATATGAAATGTAGTTTTGCTTGCACAATAGAAAATCACAATGACTAAAAAATAACGTACGATATCACTATGTTTAGCAAGACTCATTTATCAACTAATGCGTATGACAGCATCCAGTGGTGGGTTTAAGGTTGGGGGGGCGAGGCAAGACTAAAAAGGGGCCCCTCTGATGACGTCATCATACTCAGCCAACCATGATAAGCACTTTTGATCAAGCCTAAGACACGGCCACCGTAGGATACATTTCTGAGACTACGGCATGACTGACATAGCAGAAGGAGAAAATGCAAAGGGGTGTTCACGATGCACAACTTTGAAAACGCTGAAAGTTAGGAAGTCACGGCTGGCAACACATGAAAGTTAGGCAATAGCAGGTTGGGATCGCCCCCACTTCATTATTTTCGTGCCCTACTACTTCACGCATGGGCTAAATTCAAGCCACTGAAAATACCTGAAATATCTGTAGAGAAATGAGCGCTCGTAATACTTAAAACATGCCATTTCTTCTACCTGATCAGAAGCATGAATGTAGCCTTGCTTATTAACAGTCTTTGCAGCACAAAGCAATAATACAAAATTACTTTGTTAACTAAGAAGAAAATTTTATATAAATTAAAAGATATTGTGTGGTCATTTCTATGACAATTGTATGTTGTCTTATTTTCTGATGGAAATGTTTACTAAGATACAACATCACAAGAAATGAGGAATTTGTCTACCCTCTTCAACTCAGAGACATAAAAAAGAAATTCTTGGATAGACATTTGAATGTTCCAAAGCATGCATTTATCAACTTCATTTCTGCGCAACTTGAGCTTTTGTGTATCTGATTATGCACTAGACAGTTATAGCTACTATTAACAGCTTGTGTGCTTGAAGCTGTACTCTCCTCTGTAGGCTCACTAGTACCAAATTTGTCGAGGAGACTGTTAAATTTTTCGTCAGCTTTATTCTTTCTTCCTTTTTCCTTCGTTTTGCTGCTCCACTTGGATACCTTCTGTTTAACTGTGGCATTTATATATTTATAAAATTATCAATGAACCAAATATTTCAATCTCTAAATATCATCATTTGGTATAAAAAAAAATATTATTTGGTATAACTATTTGCTCTTTTTTGATAAGGTCTTTTCAGGACGTTTTGGAAGAAATGTTAACTCACAATTTTGTTAGGTATAAAAGTTGGTTTGAAGCTTTTCTTTATTTGAACACTGGAGATGGTGGTGGGGCTCCATTGAAAATATAGCAGCCTAATTACAAATTACAGTTGCTGTTAGGGGTCGCTTTGAAAGCAAGGTGCTTGTACATTACAGTTGCTGTTGGGGGCCCCTTTAAAAGCATAGTACTTGCACATTACAGTTGTTGTTGGGGGCCACTTTGAAAGAAAGGTACTCACACATTACCATTGCTGTTGGGGGCCCCTTTCAGAGCAAGATACTTACACATTACAGTTGCTGTTGCAGGCCCCTTTGAAAGCATAGTACTTGCACATTACAGTTGTTGTTGGTGGCCACTTTGAAAGCAAGATACTTACACAATAAAGTTGCTGTTGTAAGCCCCTTTGAAAGCAAGGTACTTACACATGACAATTGCTGTTGGGAGTCTCTTTGAAAGCAAATATTTGTAATTTACAGTTGCTGTGGAGGCCCCATTGAAAGCAAGGTACTTACATATTACAGTTGCTTTTGGGGGCCCCTTTGAAAGGAGAGTACTTACACGCTCGTATCTTTTAGGGACCCCTTCAATCAAGTTTGAAAGCAGAGTACTTACACATTTCAGTGGAAGTTGGGGGCCCCTTTGAAAGCAGATTACCTTCAAATTGCAGTTGCTGTTGGGGGCCCCTTTGAAAGCAAAGTACCTGAACATTACAGTTTCTGTAGGGGGGCCCTTGAAAGCAGAGTACTTACTTGTGATCTGCTTTGGGATGAGTGGATAATAAGTTTTTCACCAACAGTAAGGAAAATTTATGCGTGTAACACCTCAAGGGGGGCCCGAGGCAAGTGCCTCGCTCGCCTCCCTTTAAACACACCACTGGCAGCATTCGTGAGAGAGACCCGTGCCGTATACAAATCACTCCACAGCACAACTCATTGAAACTAGACAACTCCCAAGTTAGCTACCGCAATCAGATGTCTAATTAGAAACACAGCACATTCTTATGTCACAAAGTTATTCGTGCGTTACCAAACGCAACAGTACTGTAGTGGTCATAATCACACCTCAACAATTCTAAATGAAAAAGTAGGCTATCGTTTTTGCCAGGTAATTAGGGGTGTAGTGCTACAAAAATAGGTGTGGGAACGCCGTTCCCACCCCACCACACCCCTGATTTAGGTTAAGGCCAAACTCTAACACCAAATATTGCTCAGGTGCCCTTACCTAGGAAAACTGACAAAACACATAAATTGCTGTTTTTCCAAGTAAAAGTGGCCAGCCGGTTATTTTATCAATGGTCATGCTATTAGAAATACTTGTAATGGTGAAAAATACAGTAGATCGCATGTAACTAATTCACTGTGACAAGAAAGAACTTTTAGGAAGTTGTTGTTTCAAAGGTGGATGGTGGATGGCAACTATCTTTTCCGTATTGACGGGGACGTAAAATGTTGGTGAAATACTGTTTCTGAACAACGGGAAAATATCGGATGCGATCTGTCGTGCACGTGCTACTAACTTTTTCCTGTCTTCCATGGAACTTTGCAGAACTGTCATCAGAAATCTTCAATAAGGCTCTTTAAGTTTGTCCAGAGGGCTTGGCATTCAAAATTTTGACAAGAACTCTTGATTTGTAGTGCTTGTTATTTCATTTGGGGGGCTTAAAGTTTTGTTTTGGGGAGATTAGCCCACAAACGACCCCCTCGTAGTGACGGGAATGGAACTTTGTAGTGGAACGAACATGTTTTTTATGAATGACAAACAGTTACACATCATACAGATGTATGACTTTTCAAGGTTACACACGCAGTGGCGTAACTGACGGGGAATAGGGGAGAATCGCCCCACCTGGCAAGCTACATGTAAAAACCGGCCGCCCCATTAGCTTATATTTCATTTTTAGCATTCTTTTGGTTTTCAGTAGGTTATTGACTTTTTGCGTTTTTCGGAGTATTTTCTGGTTATTTAGGGGTTTAAAATATAGCTGGCTACATCCGTAATCACATTCAATTCTCATGTGTTTTTCTGAGTGTTGGCTAGTAGGCTCCCTACAATGACCAGTGGGCCCTTTCAGCTAGGTTTTTCCTCTGGATCAAACCTCTAGTAACAACACTGAACACACGAGGCACTGGAGCTGCTAAAAAAAAACGATAAAGGTTTTTATTCATAAAAGCTTTTTGGAAAAGACATTTCACGCGCCATTATGATTTCAATGAAAAGCAGTCACGCAAGAAAGTCACGCGCCAAAATTTATCACGCATGTCACGCCTGAAAATCTCCTTGTCACACACGATATCTAGTCGACAACTGCCACATTTTCCAGTCTGGCCTACAATTAGAATGAAAAATCCCTACACAATCTGGAACAAAAAACACAATCATCTTTAAAACTAAAACATCTGGCCTTGACACATGACATACTATATGTAATATGTTGCACAATTAAGAGTGCAAGATCAAAATTACATGTGTAAAACAAGCATCATTACAAAAAACACTACTGCATAACCACATTTCAATTTTTTCCAAAAAATCGTCTCAAGATGTCTTCTAAGATTAGCAAGCACCTTTGGCAATAAATCTTATACATAATCCCTTACAACTCTCCACCTGGTTACAATTCACAGGGAAAAAGTGTCATCAGTGACAACTTCAAAATTTTCAAATATTTCAAAATTTGTTTTCCTTGCATTGCCATGTAAATGCACAAGTCTTTGCTCGACTTCAAAGTCACCTGAAAAATTCTCACTACACTTCTTAATTATTGCTTCCAAAGCACAGAGAGTCAGACAATTCCTCAGCGAGCTTGTTTTTATTGTTATTCAAGCGTGAGAAAGTTCTTTCAACCTCATCAGAGCAGTGTTTTGAGTTAATGCAGTTATAGCTAAACACATTGCATAATAACTGTTAATTTCACTGTACAGTACTTTTATTGCAGTCTTTGCAAATTGGAATAGCCTAGTGGACTACACCAGTGGTTCTCAACCGGAGGGTCGGGTGTCAAAAATTTCAAGGGGGGCACGAACCCTTACGCGCCATACAATGTGGAAAGTTTCATCAATAAATGTACCAATCAATGCATTTGCTTTTGCAGCTTATTAAATGTCACGAGGGCGTGAAACAATGAACAATTACTTAAGGGAGGTCTGGTAGAAAAAAGCTTAAGAATTCCTGGATGAGCCCTGGCTTTCACTCATGCATATCTGGTCACTAGAAAACTTGGCCACACTGCAGTGCCTGCGTCAAAAATAACCCAGTACCACCAGAATTTATTCCCTTCTAAATTGGAAAATGCGTTTTGCAAGAGGGACTAATTAATTTTTCACGAAACACATCCGTAAAGTATAACAAAGGTAGAAACAAAGCAATACAAATTCTAAACATGAAAATCCCTACATATCCCTGCAACATGGCGATTTTTCAGGTGGGGTTTCCCTACTCCCTACATAAGCCTAAAAATCCCTACCAGTGTTCAGTAGCGGACACAGGCTAATTTGGTGGAGGGGGGTGCAACATCGATTTGCAACGAACCCACGCTTCACAGGACCATATTGCGTAAATCAAACTTTCGCATACGTACATGTACGAGGAAACTAAGCTTGGCTTAGAAGAAGCTTGAATGATAAAATTGGTCAAACTTCAACACTGCATCGATACGGAACCAACAAGCAATGTGGCAAATACCAACGATCTGACGTAGCCACTAGCGTCGGCGCAAGTACATCGAGGACTCGAGATAAACTGTTCACGTGACGACATGATACTTATTCTCACTGTAGGTTACGTTTGTTACATCACAATTACCGGTGGCAGTAGCCAGCATAGTGCAGTAGTGCTGTTTGACTTGTATGTTGCAGCAAGTGAGCGGAGTCACTTGGATGCGGTTTAGATCAGTACTCTTCTAATGGGGAACCTTATAGTTTTAATTGTCGTTTGGAATAGTTTGCAACACCCATAGTAATTTGTGTGTTACATTTGTTATTGCAGGTAATTTTGATGAAATAGTAACAAGAAGTGAGTTGATTCTGTTTATTTTGCAACCGAATTTAAGAGAACGGAAAGAAACAAACAATTTGTAATGAGTGAAAGCACGGAAGTAACGAAAAAACGAAAGCGAGAAAACACGATCATTCATGGGCGTCCGCAGAAATTTTTCCAGGGGGGGGAAACGTCGACATTTTGTTTATCATTTTTTAATTCCTGACGATCAGTGTTCCCTCTAAGATAATTTTACACTGAGCAAATATTTGTTTTAGTGAGCATGATTATTTTAGGGCTGAGTAAGTGGAGTTTTAAATGAATTACAAATTTTGTGAATTATATAATAAACATATAATCTTATCCATAGGCGTACGGGAAGGCATTTTACTGGGGGGGCGGAAAAAATTTGCCCTGAAACTAACAATTTGCCCTAAAAATAGACAACTTGCCCTGAAA
>JGI24158J21664_10009227_pt1 | contig 13161 bp, 5 predicted proteins | sample Ectturendosymbi3_FD_21664 | JGI IMG/M metagenome (IMG submission 21664) | reverse complement strand
TTCTGATTTTCGGAAATGTTGCGAAGAGAACTTTATCTGTGACGTTTGCGAAAAATTTGTACCACGGTTGAATAAGCACGATGACGTCACCGAATGAAATTTCATGAAAATTGCCCCCCCCCCGAAATGAAGAGCTTGTTGCGCCCCTGGCAGTCAGTAATAACATTTTTCGAAAAAAAGTGCTTAAAAGAAAAAAATACAAAAACCAGAAAAATCGCTATTCGAAGTGCATCCACAACATAGTTATAACACAAGAGCTTTGGGGTCATTGGAAGATAAAGAATTGGGATAAACGTTTTTTTTCCAGGATTTTGAGTCTTGTATGCACGAATCCGAGCACATGGAGACGAACTGAAAAGCTTTGTTATTTAATGCACGATATGAGAAACAAAAACGGCACGCAAATTCAATTGTTATGTATTACATTTTTTGCAGACGATACCTGTTTACGATTGCTGTGATTCATAAATACCCAGATCTACCAAAAAAACAATCATTAAGTCAAGAGCTATAGATTGCTTTTGACTAACTGCAGTCAGAAAGCTGCCTGATTAAACAAAATGAATTTATAAGATCCGAACAAAATTATTTCAGTTTATAGTAAGCAGCTCCCAGAAGCCGGCTTACACACCAAGCGCCAGTCTTACTCTGTTGAGTGAAACGGGTGCGTTTTCAACTTCTTGAAGTATTCACAGCAATGCTACTGTAGCTTTACCTGTATTTGCTGATTGCAGCAGAATCTCTGGAGTAGCGCAGAGTCGTCACAGTGGCCATTATTCTCCAATAAAAGAACTTAAACTTTTGGTTCGGTTTTGCGAATCGAAGCCGACCATACCATACTTGACAAAGATGGCCTGTCTAATCAACAGCGCTGTTCTTTCAATACGAACATTCCCAGTTTCAACGCGTTAATTCATCAGGGCAAAACGAGCGCGCAGGTCCCGATTGTCACCTTGCCATGAATGGGGTGTAATGTAGCACTGAGATGTGGGTCGCCGTAATTTGACGCCGACCGATCTCACACAAGCTGTCACTTTCTTTGAGCGGTTTCGTGTAGAACACGGCGTCGTGCACGTTACCAGCCGACGGCGAAAATTGTGTGGCGCTGGACGAGAAAAATGACAAATAACCGCTCAACTGTCGATACAAGTCGATTCGCATTCGTCCACAGCTTGTGTAAACACGGGGGCTGGTAAACAAGGCTATTGATTAGCCGACTAAAGCGCGAGATTTTCCACTATGCAGAATTGCTGCAAAGAACTAGAGACTCGCGAAATGCTGCAAAACGAGCGAAAGCTTTGTGATAAGTCAAAGATATTCAAAGCACTTTCTCAGAGTACCGCATAGAGTTGTACTAGCCATGCAGCACATTGCTTTTCATTGATTGTTGTACACCATGAAAAATATTTTTCGTCTATCAAAATTGAAAGGTGCATTGATCAGGCAATGTAGCCATGGACGCTCAGTTGAATCAAGCATTGTTCAAGTTTTGGGAAATCCAAGTTTCAACAGAACAACCAGTTGAATTTGCCGGCACTGCGAACTACACACCTAGTTATTCATAGAAGAAAATTCAAATATTACCAGCTTGTTGATCAGAAAAACGTGTCACGGACAAGAAAGCTTATGTTTTCCAAAACCGGAAAGCAAAAAGCTATAATTTTCAAGAAGAAAAAGCAAAAAAGATTTTTTGAAAAACGGTAAAGGGCAAAAGGCCAGCTGCAGCAAAAACGTCATTGAAATGTTGTTTATTTCCAGTAACTGGCGAAAAACATTCGTGTTTGATATACGCTGATAGTGTTAACTTCCACCAAAATACCAGCAACAAGACTCTGCCTTATAACCCAGCAACGTACAATCAATCAGATATTTGATATTTGCAACGCGTCCCAATATGGCAGTTTGCACTGCAGGAGGCTTTTACGTATTCTTTTCTTTAGTATGATTGGGTTTTGCCAAACGAGACAATTGTTTTTAGTCATATAAGAAACGCAGCACCACTAATCGACCGGAAAGTATTATTGCTTGTTTGAGCACAGTTTTTCAAAACAGTGCACTGAATTCTAAGCTTTGCAACAACTGGTTGCAAATTCACTGCTCAAGTCATTACTTTGTTCGAGAGCTTCAGGACTGAGCGTTTACAAAGTTATGAAAAGGGCAAACCATTGGGAGAATTTATTTCCATCTGATTAACAACACTTTAGGAGTCAAAAACGATACTTGGATTGCACTGAAAGCAGCAGAAGCAGGTATTGCAACTACCCAGCGAAATGAACCGGCTAGAAGTTACGATCCGAATGTGCAATGCATTGATACGTTTCCCACTAAATCTGTTTAAAATGTGAACTTCATTGCTCACTGCATTGGTCCAAAATGGAGGTGTGTGCTGTTCTAGGCTTGTAAATAGTTGGACCTGTGAATCAGACTTGTCCTTTGTTTCAGAAGACCAGGTTCCTATGCGTTCTTCCCCTGTTTTTAACAAAAGATTTAATGGTCAAATATGAACCATTCGTAACCGAAGCCGACGAAGTTTTGCAACTTTGCACAAGGCTTGCTGGTGTTTAAATAATGCCAGGGGGATTGAAAAGCAGGTATGGAAAACAGGAAAGAACTCGATATTGAAGACAATCTTAACCTGGAGAATGCAGTGAAAGAAAAAAAATGATAAAAATGCAAAAATGTGATTGTCATTTTAGTGAAACAAGGCTCTGTCGTTAAAACGTCTTTTGATTTTACTGCCAATAGTTACAGTAAAATAAAATGAAAAACGATGGTTAACTCGAGTTGTGTCAAGAAAATAAGCTTGATTGAGAAACAGTACGAAAAGCACACAAAACTCCATATCAGAAAGTTTTGAGTGATTTGCGAATACTTTGTACTTTTTTGTTTTGTAAAAAAACATAATAGCGGTTGAAAATGGTTCCCTTTTTCGTATGTTGAAAGTGTTGTGCAGTGTCCACACAATCTGTGGAAAAAATATGATTTCGGTTATCATGCTGTTCTCACTAAGAGCATAAAGCCAACAGCAATGTCAGTAACAGTGATGGATCTACGTTTCAAGAGGCCTTACGTGGAAGGGAAAGGGTGTTGAATGGGCAGCAAATTTCGTTTTGAATATGGTTTTGTCTGATTCTTGCTGTTTCATCCGTAAAACTCTTTTGCAAGTGAACGTGCTGCTGATACATTTCCAGTTGAGGCTTTGTCCTGCGACCAGAAATTGCTTCAAATGAAAAAATACTCAAGTTTAATCCGATTTCCAGAAACTTTGAAATTTACAGTATTGACTGGCATTACCATTGTTAAAACCACATGAAGAAAAGGTTGTAGATTGAATTTCATCAGAGATTCTGACTTCAACACTTCTTGCTGTGGCTTAAAGTCTCCTAACCTGAAATCACGAGGACGCGCTCAATATAACTGGGCTCGTGTGTTCGAGATGGTTAAAACGTTAGTAGCGCAATGTAACAAAAGACGCCATCACTTTAGTTTCAGTTGCGTTGTTTCCCTGTAGACGAAACTGTTGTAGTATACCGACAACGTAGACCATATTTTCAAGGTTTGCAAAAAAATTTGTGCGTTACTATTCTGACATTTTGTCGTTGAAAAATGGAAAAATAGTTGAAAAATGAAACGATGGTTGCTTCCGTTTTAGCTAATGTTCTGCGTTTTCACAGGAAAATACTCTCTTGAACAATGTACACCATAAACGTTTTGAAAGTGATCAAAACGTGCGACAGTGCAATGGAAAATAGAACTGCATTTAAGTGCCCTGAGACATCCATAAAGCTCGCTAGGTACTGAGAGGTCATCCATAACGCACCTTGTTTTTTTCAAAGTGAACCAGTTCATGTTATCCGGAGTCACTGCCAGATAGCAGGAAGCAAGGCGTCCGATATCTCCGTTGCCTGTACTGCAACAACCACTAGGTGTGTTCGGAAATCCCTGCTAATAATAATATCGATCTTTTCCAAAACACTGCTTCTTTGGAGGAAGTAGCAATATGGTCAGTGCACTTGGATGTTACAGAAAGGTAAACCGTATTTCGTCATTTTCATGACATCTTCAGTTCCAGTAAATTAAAGTAAAAATGTGTAGATTCAATTTAAACTGCGGTCAGTAAATATAAACGATTGTTGCATAAAACATGTCATGAAAGAAATACGTATCCGCAATGCAAAACTGCTACCCAAGGTCATGTCCAATAAAGAAGAGCCTGCAAGTCGCTAAAAACGCCAAGACCCATAAAAAAAGTCTGATACAAAAAACGTCAAAAGTGGTGACAGAAAAAACAAGAGACGCGTTGTATGATAAAAGGTTAAATTACTCTGTGCTTATTAATGCTGGCCTTGATCTTGTTTAATCATATATTTTTTCAAATGCCCAGGTAATTGTAGCACAGTTTCACGACAAACGTAACGTTAAAGCAATCACAACTTTGAAGTTTGTTTCCAACGCTATGATTAACTATCACATGCAATAAAACCATCTGCTCGTAATCACCAGACAAACTGTTGAAGGAAGTGCGATGTAAGTTTCAACGTGCAGCAGGTTTGCTGACGGCCTGACCTGCACGCTGTTCCCCGCATTACACGCATATGGCCAGCTTCTCCAACTCGGCTTCGTCTCTTAAAGAAGGATACTGCATTGGACAACAAAGCCATGATCGCCTACAATGGACATAAAACAGTTGGTCTACGTCTTACGAATAACAGAATACTAGCACACTGACGCAAGGCTTGCGTGGGAATCTGCAGCACTTTCATTTAGACGACAAAGGCTAATTGCATCTTTTCCTTAGTCTAAATGCATCTTTTCTTCATAGTTCTTCATCGATTCCTTTTTTTGCCATTATTCTCAGAGTAGAGCCAGAATAACTCCACAGTCAACGACTGTGCACAGGTTGCTTCTAACATTTTATGTCATTTTAATGTAAAAGATTGAAAAACACATTAAAAGAGATGCTTCTACGAACACATTGGCCGATAAGGTTAATAAATGAATCAAGAAAACAATAGTNAATGCGTGTTTACAGCATNTACAGTATCAACAGCAAAGCGATGCTGCAACTGTTGCAAATTCGGCCATGCACCCTGTTGCTACACCACTAGCGCCATCTTGTGGCTGAATTGTTACAGCAACGTGAGTGGAAGCAGGATCTAAACCGCTGTAGCCTCAACGCAGATCATCGCGGACATAGTGGTGCGCAAATTAAATTTAATCTGTTGTTTTCCAAAATAAACTTTCAAAAATCATTTGCAAAATGGTGTCGGCTTCTTATTTTTGGGCGGCTTCTTATTATTGGGGGTCTGTGCGTCTCTATCAGAGAATTCAAATAAAAAATGTGAGAAATTTAATAGCGTTGCGAAGGCGAAATTTTCTATTGGTTGTGATCAATGCCTCAGAGGTCACGTGACAGATCTTTTGAAAATCAACAAAGCTGGAGTCCTGAGCTGATTTTGCCGCGTCGTTTGCTCGCGGCCCCGCAGGTCATTGTTCATGTTGACAGCACATTAACATGAATTGTGCTTACATGACGTTTGATGCTTACATGACGGAATTTTGACACGTTGAGCATCGCGTTAAATGGAAGAGCACAACAGTGATATTCAATGAAAAATAATTATTTTGTCTTGTGTCAAAGTGTTTCGCAATGCAAAAGAGCTCAAGGTGTTTCAAAATTTTATTGCGCAAATTTGTTGAAAAATCCTTTGTTTGACTAAATCAGGGGTCTCAAAACTACCGCCGCGGACCATAACCGGCCTGCGGAACCATTTCATCCGGCCAGCGAAAACATTTGGTCAATAATGAATAATGGTATATTTACAAAAAACTGGTTGGTTTGGTAGAATGTAACATATCCCGAAACAATCATGTTACATAAGATGCCCGGCCCTCTACCTATTTTGTATTAGCTTATGTGGCCTGCTGACAAGAAACTTTGGAGACCTCTGGTTTAAACTCTCGCCACTTTGACTCAGATGTAATGTATTCGATAGAAGATGGCAGCATAAGACAGTGCCACGTCATGATAACAGTTTGCTTTATGTTTAGCAAAGATTAAGAGCGGGGTCAGAGCTTTTCCTGCTCAGGAAACGGTTGACAAATATACCTAAGNCAAAGAAGACTTAAAACACACTTGTTAACCTGATTCCTCCAGTAGCTGATTTTTTAGAAACGTACTGTCGAGCAGCCNTATCGATATATGCATGAGGTTTGTATTTTTTAGTAAGGGGGGCGGGGCGTTACTGCCAAGATGGCAGTGGGTTCCTAACGTGTGATAATAACAAAAGCTATGGTGTTGTACAACAGCTGGTCTCCAATGCCACTTTTCTACAAACAATTCTGAAATTTTGATGGACGAGCAAGCTTTGCAACGGCGTCCCATGAAGGAATTTGCTAAGAAGACAAGCTGATGTGACGCAGGTGGCTCACGGTCAACTTCAGTTGCACTGTGAAAAGAATTTTGCCACTTTGGCTAGGAGTCACCTTACGGGCCTCCCACGGAAAATATGTTTGTTTTTGAAAAAAATCGAAATACATCACGTTTGTTTTTTCACGTCAAATGGACTTGAAAATACTTGTTGAAAACTTGTTGACGAGTTGTTGAAAAATGCGCCTGTGCTCCTAAAACGTTAATGAAATTTTGGCAGTTGTCAGCCATTAGTCAGGTTTTAAGGGCTACCTGAGCGAAAAATTATTCTGGTTATTAAAACTCTTTAGCGTTTCTTTAGTTGAGATCCGCATAAAGAGTTCTTCTGATAAACGTCAAGGTCGCGCAATGCAACACCTTACTAATTATACACAATAGTCAACGCAACATACGCTGGCTTTAACTGATTTAACGTCTTTGGAGGTAGTTCCGCGGTTGCATAAAGCTGATGTACTCAATCTTGCTCAACAACACAGAAATGTGTCGTTTGATATGCTCAGAATTTTGAAAGAAACGAGGAAGCAATACGGCTAAAGCTAATGATCTTTCTGCAAGTCAATAATCCAAGTGTCAAAGCAACGTCATTAAAACTGATCACGATTATGCGACAATTGTTCTAGATCAGCCACGCAAAAAAGGAACAGTGCACTTAGTGCAAATTAGATGAAGAAGGATGACAACATATTGTGAGGTCCAGTGAGGTCCACACGGTGGTGCTGTTACGGAAAGACTGTCGTTAAAAAGTCGACCATCCAAACTTTACAAGAGGTTCAAGTACAACAACAACCGTATGCACTTTTACTACGGTGTACATTCCATGGGATCGATAGGGGTTAAAATCTCTCTTGAGCAGAGTTTCTCAACTGGGGCCACGAGCAGAAGCCTTTACTAAATAGCTCTGCCGTGATATTGTAGAACCCTATTGATGAGCAGGAGGTGGCCAGAAGTGATGAGAGTCTTTGGAAGAGAGACACAAACCATGAAAGGTGGAGAGCCACTGCTCTTGAGGAAATTGCACGAGAATAACAAGTAAACCTAAAAAACATTTTTTGATGCACAAGATACTTAAACGATGAAATTGATTTTGAAATTAACTGAACAGTGCAGCTAAACAAGAGGATCGAAGTGCATTTCAGAAATACTAAAGGTTACTCAGATCTGGAAAAAATTTCAGTTAATTAATTTATCAAGCTCTATGCAAAGGGATACAATCGTTGATTTTTTGCGAAATCCAAGATTCAAGCAGATGAGCCAGTTGAACTTGCCAGTTGCCGGCATTGCGAACTCCACACTAGTTATTCGTAGAAGAAAATGTAAAGGCACATACTAGCTCGTTGATAGGAAAACGTTTCACGGACATAAAAACTTATGTTTTCCAAAAGCGGAAAGCAAAAAGCTTTAGAAAGCAATAAAGAGTTTTTTGATGACCGGAAAACAAAAAGGCCATCTGCAGCAAAAAAGGTCATTGAAATGTTATTTATTTTAAGCAACAGAAGAAACGCCTACGTGGTTGTTATACGTTGATAACCTGCGACTAAAATACCAGCGCGTTTTGCTTACATCATATTTACATGCTAGCTCAGACAAGTACTCTATTCCTATTAGTGCAGCTATGTCCAACCCAAATGGCTTACTGGGCCAAACATCATGTCGCTATCTTAACCAGGGCCGCACATTTATTGACATATTAATGAGGGCCGCACATTGAATGACTTACTTAGATCTGAGCAAACCAAATTTACGTGAAGCTAATACACTGAAAGCGTTCGAATCCTAATGGCAATATTAACAGACGTGATAAAGTGGCAGTGAGGAGACTACCTGCATCAAAAGTGTCAAATCCAAGGTTATCGAAATAAGGAAAGGTTGTCAGTATGTAGGATACTGTGGCCGTGGTCCCTCATCAATCCTATATGACACAGCACCCCTCTTTGTTTACACTGATCAACTATCGCGCTATTACATTTTCATTTGCTCTCATGTTTACTATTGGTTAGTTTGCTTAGTGCAATGGCTCCTTGTAGTGCTTCTGCTTGATGGCTGCGTCATGTGAATCAATAAACCATTGTCCCATTACTGTTACTACAGCGAAAACCTAAACTGGGCCGCACAAAACCTTCGCCTGGGCCGCATGAGGCCCGAGGGCCGCGAGTTGCACATAGCTGTATTAGAGCGTACATATGAATAATAATATAAGCTGAGACCTTTTAATAAAACTCCATTTGTTTCTTAAGGAAAATAACGTTCTTTGTTTGTTGACTTTTCTGTGTCTCCTGCAATGCCTGAAAAAGGCGGTACTGCTTTTTTTTCAAAGTTTTTCCTTTTTTTCTAGTTTATAATTTTATTCTACAGAGGTAACGACGGTTATGTGTTGATATTGAAACGGGATGATGACTACAAGCACGGTTGTGTTCATCCTGGAAAATCTTAAAATTTCTTTTTCAGTGAAGTCGATCGTGGTGCGACAGAAATACCTGCAACGCAGATTTCAAGAAATGTTGGAAATGTGCTGAAGCAAGACAAAACTTAAAAATCTGGCCAAACAAGAGAAATGCTCAAAAATATGAAACAGGCTGCGCTACCTAATTTTCAGCCCAGTAGCGGTGGCCAGCAGTTCTTAGCTGAGCAAGCCACGTGAACCGAAACAATGTTTATTTGACTCATCCCGCGGTTACTTTATGCTGGCTGTGCCCCAGTTTTGCTTTTCGACTTCGTTGATAACAGCATTTGGTCATATCGTGTGTTTGAAAAGACAGTTTGCGTGCTTTCTCAAAATCTTGCTTTAGTTATTCGTAAGATTTTGCTTGCTATTTGCAGGACTGATGGCGCGTAAATTACGTGAAATCGATTTCCTAGTGTGAAATACTTTGCGAACTGATTCGACGACGTCGCCCTTGTGGAGACTTGCTGCAGAGATATTCAAACTATGGTATTTATGTGGCAACTTGTGTGATATGTCAGCAACACATGGAGTTTACACTGTTCCCTTTGCAGAAAAAAAAGTTATACTNTCTGGATACCTGTGAAGATAAATGGCTTAACAAACTTAACGCACTAATTAATATTCAGAGCATTATCTTTCCTCGTGCGAAATAATTCTTGTACCCTTTGGCATCGCTCAATGATTTTCCCATTCAGCTTTGTCAACTTGTTTGAATTTTTATCACCTATGTAGTTACCGATGTTGATACCTCCCTTGACAACGTTTAGCATTTAGTTTTAATAGGCGCTGTTTAGAGTATACGCCTTGCAAACCTTACATACGCAATGCGTCTTCCGTGTTCTACCAAGCATCTGTTTTGCATCATCACAGTGTTGTATTATGGGTTTGTTGTGTTCCTCGGTATCTTGGCGTCAGCTAGTTTTCCAGTTTTAGTGAAATCAATTATTTGGGTAAGACGCATTTTCCAGCTTTTTACTTTCCGCTGCTTGTGTTTTTATTTATTCATTTTAGTCTTTTCAGCTTGCTTGCTTTCTCTGCTCTTACGTTAGAAGCCTTTCAAAGCTTCACCCGCAAGCATTGCATGCGGATTTTAGGACTGAGGTTGAACAGTGCTACGTGAAATCGATTTCCTATCAAAAAGCATTTGCTGGTTGATTCAGCTTCGTCGCCCAGTGCATTTCACTTTAGGAATTAGCGATTTTGACACGAAGCAAAAAAAACACTGTTTAGTTTTAGAATTTACGTTCCTCACATTGACGCTAATTTGTTTGTTTCTCGACAATTTGGAATTGCTACAAAAGTTAACAACAGCATTCTTTCGGGAAACCAACCCAAGCTTTTTTCAAAATCAAGATCGTTTATATTTTCCTACGATGTAGTCAGCAAAGAGTGCTTTATAGTCGAGTAACAGCGATCATGAGTGATAATGAGAACAAAAGCTTGTGAAATGATCTTTTAAGCAGAAACATTTGTGGGGGTCTGATTTGGTGTGACACAATTGGTCATTCTTGTAAACATTTCTAACGTTCTCCAAAGCTTCGATATATCTTTACAGGACGTTTACCCTTACAAGCTTCAATTTATCTTAACAAAAATGAGTTAAATTTTTTTCCGGCGAAACGATGGAAACAGCACTGATTTCGTGCAAACGCAGTCATTAACAGTTAATCATTATTCTGAACTTACATTCCAGTTTATAGAAGAACATGTTATGAGGAAGTGTCTTCGCTGTAAACAGAGACAGCAAAGCATGCAAATTGGAATGATTCCAAAAAAACCCAAAAACAAAAGTGATCTTTCACTTGCTGTTGCTCATGCACGACTTCCGCGTTTCACTTTGTTTCGGAGTTGATAAAGAGCGAAACGTAGCTTGATTGTCATCGTTCAGTCGATGACAGTGAGTCATGAAAACAAAGGTCCATCGCGTTCAGACCTTATTTTTAGTCCAAACCGACGTGCTTCGTGACTGAAGTCAAGGAGCTGATTCAAATAAATTGCGATGCAGCTACAGTTTTTTGTTGATGAACTAATTCACTCTGCTTCAGGTGTTCAATTCCAAAGAGGAATTGAAACTTTGAAAAAGGACATTGTCAACGCAAAGACAATTCACGAACTCGCGTCTGCTTTGCAGGATTCAATTTGCTGGAAGATATTGAGTTAGCTTTAAGCCGCGAGGAAGAGCCACAGCATAATGCGCCGCGGCACAGTTAAGAAAATCACCAGCGTCGCCTGTGCTAAACATTTAATTCAACAGTAGTTAATGTTCTCGCGGTCACTGCAGCTGTATGTGGATCAGAAGATAATAGTTTCACGGTGTTTATAGTTGTACAAGCATCCCCTCGCCAGGATTTAGCAACAGGGGGGTCAAAAGTCATACGGGGGAGCACATTCTTTAAATACAATAATGGATGTATGCAGCAACCGGGCACCAAATATGAAATGGGGGGCACAGATTTTAAATGGGGAGCGGGCACCACTGTCCCCCCGCTGGCGACGGCCCTGTGTACAAGGAACAAGACCTGGACATTTGTTGCTTCCACGAATTTTGTCCCTATAGTCTATGAAAACTTTTAAAGCAACAGTTGCTGCCTCAATGTGCAATGCACTCCAAGTGGCCCATTTGAAACAGCATTGCTTCATTGCAGTTACACAGTCGGTCTTAGAAAAGTTTTTATAATGTATTCAAGGAACCACATACAGCAACAGGACATTGTTTAGAAACATCGAGGGCGGTTTTGATGCAATCAAGCAACCTGAGAAAATGGCAGTAATGAGTTTTGCACTGACATAGACAGTGATGTCTCAAACGTTTGTGCCACTCATGAATGCGCACCTGTTTAAAGAAAATCAGATTTTTATTACGATTTCTGTTGACAGCGGAAATTTTATCAAAAACACTGACGAATTCGCCGCGGTCATTGTTTACGTGGGACCACTGGTGTTGGAGACGGTAGTGCAGGGGGGTGCAAGCACGCCCCCAAAAGTTTTGATTTGGTGAAAATCCGGCAAAACTCCTTGACGATGACGGCAACGTTGAATCACTGCTGGCAGGTTGCGAAGAAAAGCTTTGGAAAATTTATGCTCCATGTCTTTTTGATTTATGTAACGATCGCAGCGGGTGAGTTCTCTGCCTATTTAATACCTGGTTCTTCAACTTAGAAATATAAGGTCTGTGTCAACTATACCATTTTAATGAATAGCTGTTTAAGAGTTTTACTAAAGATGTTCGAGAAAATGTTGGTACTATCGTATTACGCCGCAGGGTCGGAAAACCTCTGAACTTAAGGTCGAACTTAAGGCTTAATTACTTTGCAAGCCCGTCCTAACACACTCCTATTTATTTATTATAGCATCCGGTATCAAACGAAATTTCTGGCCTATTCTTGCAGGACAGTTATTTTGCGTCTCTGAATGAAGGAATAAACTTTGGCGATTAATTTTTTGATGTCTGTTGCGAAAATAAAAACTTTAGGTCAGACGTCAAATAGCCCATCGTAAGCGACGGTTTGGGAATAACTAACCATTGAAAAATATTTTGTCTTTGCCTTAGACGTCAATTATATTTTCTGGCTCTTACCCTAAACCCTAACCTTAACCCTAAACCCCAATAATCAATTCTCAGCGTATGTGATATTTTAGTGGATAGCCATCGCTTGCGAAATGCATGACCTGGGATATCACTTCGTGTATACGTGCAGATGGCGTGAAGTCAGCGATTCGCAATACATAAAATTTCGCTTCACACTGGCCTAATTGTACTTGCTATGGCGCTACAGTAAGACCGGCACCTCTTTGGCATTCGACTATTCGTTTTGCTTTTGTTCTGTTGCATCACAGTTTTGTGTTTGTACAATCCCAAGATTATGTTTCTTTCCCCAAAGTACAATGCTGCTTTAGGTCACAACAACTACTTATTAGAACGACTCAGAAAGATGTCTGCAAATTTTGTTCACGGGCGGTCGCAGGTATATAGACTTGTGTTGCCATAGTCGTTAGCGCTGGTGTTCTGCCACCTTCCACTGTAGGAAGCCTGGATTCTAAACCTTGTGGCAGGTAGCTATTGAGTGCGTAGGTAAAATCTGTCCATGTGTAGGTCGCTAGTGGTTGGTATATGGGATTTATTTCGGTGGACCTATTAGTTCACGGTTGCAAATGCTGCTGACAAGTTGATATTGTTCACCTTACGCTTTGCTGAAATTACGTATGTTTTCTCCTCGCGTGCAGAACACCGGGCAACGTGAGCCTGCCTGCTTCACTGTTGCTGGTTCGCAAGAACGCGGTAGAATCA